>OJOT01001451.1_pt1 | contig 10258 bp, 10 predicted proteins | sample 1598261 | NCBI WGS metagenome assembly OJOT01 (sample SAMN03922468, study PRJEB24848) | human gut metagenome | isolation source: stool sample | host: Homo sapiens | place: Germany | collected 2010-11 | reverse complement strand
TAGCGGGCTATTGACAAAAATCAAGGGATTCTAGATGCGAGACAGGGGCTCAATAGGGCCGGAACATACCTGCTTGAAATGATAATATTATTTCTCAATAAATTTAAAACAGCTTCTAAATTTTACACAACTATAATATCTTTTTCAACACATCGGGAATTTCGACATCGCAACATTCGAGCTCTTTCAGGCAACGTTCGCCCTCCTGAGTTAAAGAAAAATACATCTGGCGTTTGTCGTCATCGCCCAATATCCGTTCGATGAGACCTTTTTTTTCTACCGAACGAATCACTTTCGATGTATTGGAATGAGTAAGCCCCAACAGCTTGGCGATATCTCCCGAAGAGAGCCTCGGTTCTTGACGAAGGCAACACAAAAGCATCCCTTCGTTCAGGCAAAGCCCGTATCTCTTCTCAAATCTTGTTTCAAAATCGGTTATCGCTCTATAAAAATCACGAATCTTACAAAATGGTTCCATACTTATCTTCCAATCGATATATAGCTTTCATACCACAGTGGCGGACACATTTCCCGCATTCGATACATTTATCCGAATCGATACGAGGCAAGCCGAAACCGGTCTGGCTGATGGCCTGTTGCGGACAAATCGAAATCAACGGACAACGATGATTCTGCGGACAACGGTTCTTATCTACGACAAGAGGCATAAAATTACTCATTTTTTCAATAATACACCATCGATTGCCTCTTTAAACGAACTTTTGGACATCGCCCCCATAGCCATTTGAGGCTTATCGTTCATGGGTATAAACAAAAACGAGGGTATACTACGGATATTGAACAATGCCGCTAACTCTTGTTCCTGCTCGGTATTCACCTTATAAACATAAATCTGCCCGTCATACTCCGCAGCCAGCTCTTCCAATATCGGAGCCACCATTTTACACGGTCCGCACCAAGAGGCATAGAAATCGATAATCGCCGGTTTATCTCCTAAATAGATCAGGGCGGGTTTGTCACCGAGGTATTTCCACTCCTCGGGATTTTTTTCATAATCCACTATTTTCTTTAAAAAATCAGCCTTTGTCAATTCGATCGTTTTCATTTTATTTTCTTTTTTACCATTATTTATCGCTTTCGTTTCACAGGCGGCAAGCATAAGCGATAGTATACCCACCGTCAAAAACAACACTCGTTTAATCATATTTCTTTTCTCTTTTGAATGAACTTACAAACAATCCTCCTATCGCTGCTCCCCAAACCGTACTGGCAAAAGGAGAAGAGGTAATAGGACACGTACCCGTCGCACAACCTACGAACCGCCAATAAAGATAACCGCCCAAAGCACCTAACAGAATACCTGTGACCGGGAGCCAATAACGTTTCAACAGCATTTTCATTTTTCAAATTTATTATTTAGTTCTTAATTTATTTTCCAATAGAAATATATTCTACAAGAAATATCACAACAAATATATTCTCTATTTTCCATTAAAACAATTTTCCATAGGAAATATATTCAATTATAACGTTTTTTAACCACCAAGTATCTGCCCTATCCTCTCATATTTTATTTAGTTTAAGCGTAGTAAGAACAAGTAGAGGGCTACTTTAAACACCTCCCCTGCCGTGCCCCGTAGCATTGCGGGGTGTGACGCAACCATACGAACAGGGGAGAAGTGCACAATGCTATCCTTATACCGAAACTGAAACACCACTTCCAATCCTCTCCCCCCGCCGTGTCCCGTGACATTGCGGGGTGTGGCGCAGCCATATAGGGGAGGTGTCCGAAGGACGGAGAGGTTAAAAAATATCTGCAACAAAGGAAACGTATCAAGGAAACTATCCGCCCTTCTCCTCCATGCGACAAAAAATAAAAGAGACTACAAAAACAAAAGATGCTGAAAAGAGAGATTTGTGAGAAATACTTCATCGGTAAATAAAGAAATGATACATACCATTCCTCTTTTTTTGCTAATTTTGCGACAAAACCCACAGCGAACAAATGAATTACAAAGTCTTTGCTCCACACGACTGCCACATAGAAGTCGAACTGCCGGCATCCAAAAGTATCAGCAACAGGGCACTCGTCATAAACGCCCTGTGCGACGATTCGATACCGATAACCAACGTGTCCGACTGTGACGACACACGGGTCATGAAACAGGCTTTCACGGAAAAAAACAGTTCGATCGATATACACGGAGCAGGAACAGCCATGCGATTTCTCACGGCCTACTATGCTCAAAAACGAGATTACGAATGTATCATATCGGGCTCCGAGAGAATGAAACAACGCCCCATAAAAATACTGGTCGATGCTCTACGCTCTCTGGGAGCAGATATCCGATACTTCGACAAAGAAGGATTCCCCCCTTTGCAAATTTTTGGGAAAGAACTAAGAGGCGGAGAGCTTTCTCTACCGGGCAATGTCAGCTCCCAATACATATCGGCACTACTCATGATAGCACCTTATATGCAAAACGGATTGGAGCTGACCCTCACAGGCAAAATAGTTTCTACGCCTTATATCGAAATGACTCTCGAAATGATGTCTTATTTCGGTATAGAGGCACACCGCTCCAACAATACCATACGAATTCCGGCCGGCCGATACTGCCCGAAGCAATTCCGAATAGAACCGGATTGGTCGGCAGCTTCCTATTGGTATGAAATTGCGGCGCTCACACCCGAAGCCGACATATTCCTGCCGAATCTCTCGAACAAAAGCCTTCAAGGTGATGCCCGTATAGCTGCACTTTTTGAACCGCTGGGTGTTTCCAGCCTGTTTTCTCAGGAAGGCACAAAACTAAGAAAATCGGATAGAAGCATTTCATTATACGAACAGGACCTATCCGAGCAACCCGACTTGGCCCAAACCCTTGTCGTAACTTGCTGTTTAATAGGGCTTCCATTCAAATTCACAGGGCTGCAAACCCTTAAAATAAAGGAAACAGATCGCATATCTGCCCTACAAAATGAGCTTATTAAATTAGGATATAAACTAATATCTTCGGACAGATCACTCGAATGGAACGGAGAATCTATCGCTCCGAAGGTTGCACCGGTCATAGAAACCTACGACGATCATCGCATGGCTATGGCATTTGCCCCAGCCTCGTTTCTCTTCCCGGGAATAAAGATTAAAGACATTTCGGTAGTGGATAAATCATACCCCAACTATTGGAAAGACCTCTGTAAAGCAGGCTTCTCGCTTGAAAAGGACGAAAAAGAAGGAACACGATTATGATTATACTCATCTCTGCCATCATACTTTTAGGTATTGTTACTTACTATTTCCATCGACTGGATTTAAAAAAACAGGTTGAAAAAACTAATAAAATAGTTCAAACCAAAATTCAAGAACCTCCGCAAGAATGTTGCGGACGGCATCTCGTTTGCGAACGCGACAGCCTGCTCGCCGGAGTAAGCAAAACAATAGAATACTACGACGACGAAGAGCTCGATGCTTGGAAAGGAATCGAACCCGACAGCTATACACCCGAACAAATAGAACTCTTTCGGGAAATTTTCTATACGCTACGACCGGAAGATGTGCCGGGGTGGGTACGCAGTTTGCAATTACGACAAATCGCCGTCCCCGAGTCACTGCGAGACGAAATACTGCTCGTTGTCAATGAACAAAGAACGATCGACAAATAATTGCTTATGATAGACATTCTCAATTATACATTCTTTCAAAATGCTTTGTGGGCGATACTACTCATTTCCACAACAAGTGCCATCATCGGCACATACATCGTCGCACGCCGCATGCTATTTATTACCGGGGGCATAACCCATGCATCTTTCGGTGGTTTGGGTGTAGGGTATTACCTCGGCATCAATCCCACGCTTTCGGCTCTTGTTTTCGCTATCCTTTCCGCATTGGGAGTCGAATGGCTGTCTCGGGGCAAATCGGTTCGTGAAGACTCTGCCATAGCGGTCGTATGGGCGTTAGGCATGGCAATCGGGATCATTTTTATTTTCATGACACCCGGCTACACACCGGGGCTCACGGAATTTCTTTTCGGAAACATTCTCACCATCACCCGCACGGATATATTCATCTTTGCGGCCTTTGCCTCATTATTGATTTTCTACACCGTGTTGCAATACAAGACCATCGTATATACGGCTTTCGATGCCGACTTTGCCCACACCCGCGGTATCAAGACACGCCTCGTCAACTATATCATGACATTTTTTGTGGCGACCGCCGTGGTTCTTACCATTCGTCTGGTCGGTATCATGCTCCTCATCTCCATACTCTCTTTACCGCAAATGATCGCCGAACTTTTCTGTCACAAATTCCGAAATATCGTTTGGCTGTCGGGAGCAATCAATCTCCTCTGCGGCATAGGAGGACTATTACTCTCCTATTGGCTCGACGTCCCTGCGGGGGCAACCATCGTATTTACCTTGATAATCGCCTATTTTGTTGTAAAAATTATAGCTTCCTACCTACATTCTGCAACCGGTAAAAAGCAATAAAACAGGAAAAATTCAGTTTAAAAAATGGAGTATTATCCCTATAACATCGATTGAAAAAAAGAATACTACATACTATCGGTTTATTTATTGTTCTTACACTCGTATCTTGTTCCACGAAAAAGAATACGGCGGTGACACGTTTTTACCATAGCTTTACCACCCGCTACAACGTCTATTTCAACGGAATAGAAAATTACAAAGAACAACTCAAAGAGATGGAAGAAGGATACGAGGATAATTTCACGGACCTCCTGCTCATGCATCCGACACAAGCCTATGCAAATCCCAAAGACCCGCAACCATCGGGAAGTTTCGATCGGACTATCGAGAAATGCCAGAAAGCCATACAGTTGCATTCCATTAAGAAAAGGCCGAAAAGAAATTCTAAAAAAATGAGCGATCCCAAATACCGGGAGTATATGAAACGGGACGAATACAACCCGTTTATTCACAACGCATGGAGGCTTATGGGAAAAGCACAATACTACAAAGGCGATTTCCTCGGAGCCGCTGCGACCTTCCTTTATATATCCCGCCATTTCACTTGGATGCCCGATTTGGTAGCAGAGTCGCGCATTTGGCAAGCTCGGTGTTACATCGCTATGGGCTGGTTGTACGAAGCGGAAGATATACTGCTCAAAATCAACAACGAGAAATTGCCCGAATCCCAAAACAACTGGTTTGCGACAGTCAATGCCGATTACCTTGTTCACAAAGGAGAATACGAAAAAGCCATTCCTTTTCTCGAAACGGCCATTAAGTCTGCTTCGAGCAAACAACAACGCATCCGAATGACATTCCTGCTGGCGCAACTCTATGCAGCCACACAAAATCCTACGAAAGCATACCAGACATACGGAAAAGTCATCGGCATGAATCCCCCCTATCGAACCGAATTCAATGCTCGGATCAAACAAACCGAAGTCTATTCGGGGAAAGATATTTCGAAAGAAGTAAAGAAACTCACCCGTATGGCTTCCCGGGATCGTAACAAAGAATATCTCGATCAAATATACTACGCCATCGGCAATCTCTACCTGTCCCGCAAAGACACGCTCAAAGCGATGGAAAACTACCGCTTGGCAAATCAAAAGAGCACTCGCAACGGCATAGAAAAAGCCATCTGCCAAATCACGCTCGGCAATCTCTATTTCGAAAGAAGAGAGTATGTCGATGCCCAACCGTGCTATGCCGAAGCCATTCCCCAACTGAAAGAAGACTATCCCCAATACGACCTGCTCTCCCGACGATCGTCTGTCCTCGACGAGCTGGTTGTTTATGCACAAAATGTCGAGCTACAAGACAGTTTGCAAAACTTGGCGGCCATGAGCGAAGACGACCGGAACAAAGCCATACAAAAAATCATCGACGACCTCATCAAAAAAGAAAAAGAAGAGGCCGAAGCACAACAGCGAGAAGAATATCTCGCCCAACAACAAGGGCCTCAATTCAACAACGACAACTCGGCCAAACAAAATACGACGATTCTTTCTGGGGACAAATCATGGTACTTCTATAACAAGCCTATGGTTTCTGCCGGTAAAACCGAATTCCAACGGATTTGGGGTAGCCGAAAACTCGAAGACGACTGGCGTCGTCGCAACAAATCGGGATTCTCCATGAGCGACTTTGCCGAGCAATCGGGAAACAGTGAAAACGAAGATTTGGCCGACAATTCTCTCCCCGATGAAGAAAACCCCGACAGCATACAATCCGACGCGGCCGACGATCCTCATAAACCCGAATTCTACCTCAAACAAATACCCATGACACCAGAGGCAATGGAAACATCGAACGAAGTCGTTGCCGAAGGTTTGTTCAATATGGGTATTATCCTCAAAAACAAACTCGAAGACTACCCGGCGGCCATCGCCAACTTCAACTTATTGGAAGAGCGGTTCCCCGAAAACCCCTACCGACTCGACGTATACTATAACATGTACCTCATGTACATGCGTAACGGAGATGTCGTCACCGCAGGGATATACCGGGATAAGATTCGTTCTGTATTCCCCGAAAGCCCCTACGCGCAAGCTATGGCCGATCCGCATTATTTGGATAATCTGCGACGCATGAGCACTGTCCAAGATTCTATTTACGAAGCCACCTATGCCGCTTATCTCGAAAACGACAACAGAACGGTACACGGGAACACGACCTTCATGAAAGAAAAATATCCGCTCTCGCCGCTTATGCCCAAATTCCTTTTCCTCGATGCGCTGGCCTACATCGGTGACAAACAGTACGACCATTTCAAAGCAGGCTTGAAAGATCTGCTCGAACGTTACCCGCAAGCCGACGTTTCGCCTATGGCGACCACAATGCTCAAAGGAGTCGCTCAGGGACGTCAGGTTGCCGAAGGCAGCGGGAACATGCGGGGAATGATTTGGAAGGCACGGCTCACCAACGATACGACGACGTTGGCGAACGATACCGCTCAGGCAACGTTCACACAAGACCTGAATGCACCGCACGTGCTGCTTCTGGTCTATGCGACCGACAGCGTATCGTCCAATCAATTACTCTTCGACGTGGCGAAACACAACTTCACCAGCTTCGTCATTAAAGATTTCGACCTCGAAATAATGACCTTTAACGAAATAAGTATGTTAGTTGTCAAAGGATTTAATAACTTTGACGAGTTATCCCACTATCGTCGGGTTCTCGATAACAGCGAAACATTCCGTTATCCGCCGGGAGTAAGACCCGTAATGATCAGCGAGGATAACTTCAAGAAACTGCTCGAAGGATACAGTTTCGAAGACTATTTCTTATTCCTTGAAAACAATCCTCAACCGACAGAGCCTTATGAAAAACGGTAAAATACTTTGGGCCGACGATGAAATCGATTTACTGAAACCGCATATCCTCTTTCTACAACAAAAAGGATATGAAGTCACAACTGTATCGAATGGACGAGATGCGCTTGAAAAAGCAGCTCATGAGACCTTCGACCTCATTATCCTCGACGAAAACATGCCGGGATTGAGCGGGCTCGATACCCTCGGCCAGATCAAGATGGAAAATCCCGAGATTCCCGTCGTCATGATCACCAAGAGCGAAGAAGAAAACATCATGAACCAAGCCATCGGAAACAAAATATCCGATTACCTCATCAAGCCGGTCAATCCCAATCAGATTCTCCTCTCCATAAAGAAAAATCTCCACCACAAAGAGATCATCTTGGAAAAGACATCGAGCGACTATCGACAGGAGTTCCAACACATTAGCAGCCAGATAAACGACTCCTATTCTTGGAACGACTGGTTTGAAGTTTACAAAAAGCTCGTGTTCTGGGAATTGGAACTCACACAAGCCGAAAGCGATATGGACGAACTGCTCACCATGCAGAAGACCGAAGCCAACAGCGCTTTCGCCAAATTCGTCAAGAAAAACTACGAAAAGTGGATTACCGGAGGCGAGCATCCCTTGATGAGCCATGAACTTTTCAAAACCAAAGTCTTCCCCCTCATCGACAACGGGGAGAAAGTATTTTTCATACTCATCGACAATTTCCGTTTCGACCAATGGAGAGTAATCAAACCTCTGCTTAACGAATACTTTACGGCCGAGGAAGACCTCTATTTCAGTATCCTGCCCACAGCCACGCAATATGCCCGCAACGCTATCTTCTCCGGGTTGCTGCCCAACCAGATAGCTCGCATGTTCCCCGACCTGTGGGTAGACGAGGACGAAGAGGAAGGAAAAAACCTGAACGAGGCTCCCCTCATTCAGACACTGCTCGACCGGTTCCGCAAACGATATACATTCTCTTACAATAAAATCAACGAATCGGCATTCGGCGAAAGACTCATTCAAAACTTCCCGCAAATCGAGAATAACCAACTCAATGTCTGCGTGCTCAATTTCGTCGATATGCTTTCCCATGCTCGCACCGAATCCAAAATGATTCGTGAGCTCGCCTCCTCGGAGGCCGCCTACCGCTCCATTACCGAGTCTTGGTTCCGCCACTCGTCGGCGCTCGACCTCTTCCGCAAAATCGCCGAAAAAGATTTTAAAATCATTCTCACCACCGATCACGGGACGGTACACGTCAATAACCCCATCAAAGTAATCGGCGATAAAAACACCAATACCAACTTACGGTATAAAGTAGGGAAATCGCTCAGCTACAACCCCAAGCAGGTATACGAAATCAAAACACCCGAACGATACGGACTGCCGTCGCCCAACGTCAGCTCCACCTACATATTCGCCACGAACCACGACTTCTTTGCATACCCCAATAATTACAACTACTACGTAGGGTACTATAAAGATACGTTCCAACACGGAGGCATCTCTATGGAAGAAATGATGATTCCCTTGATAACACTCACGAAAAAATAAAAACTCATGCACACGCTTACGATAAAAAATCTCGACCAAATACAAGAAACAGCCCGCCAATTCATTAAGCTCATGGGCGACAATACGGTATTCGCTTTTCACGGCAACATGGGAGCCGGAAAAACGACTTTCATTAAAGCCGTTTGTGAAGAACTCGGTGTAGACGACCCCGTCAATAGTCCCACATTCGCCATTATCAACGAATACCGGTCCGCTACTACCGGCGAACTCATCTACCACTTCGATTGCTACCGGCTCGACAAAATCGAAGAAGCCTATGACCTCGGAGCCGAAGACTATTTCGCCAGCGGGGCTCTCTGCTTCATCGAATGGCCCGACAAAATCGAAGAGCTGCTCCCCTACGATTGTGTAAATGTCCATATCGCCGAGACCGAAAACGGAGCCCGGTCCATTACACTCGACATCTGAAAATCATAGTATAACCCGAACCTCCAATCCTATATTTTTCTTGCCAAGCGAGGCATCGAAAAAATAGGAGAAATATCCTCATGAAAAAATGTTGAACCCGCTACCACAATGAACGACACCCCGGCACTCATTCCTGCACTCATCGTTCTATGCCTGTTTCTCATATCGGGCATACTGTCCCTCTGTGCGGCGATAGCCGACTGGAATTGGTTCTTCAACAGCAAGAACTGCCGCATGCTCACATCGAGACTTTCCCGCCGAAAAGCCCGTTGGCTTTATGGAATCATCGGCTGTCTCATTCTCTATATGACAGTAGTCATCGCTCTCGATATCTTATCAAAAACCCCGATTATCGACGGATAAATCAAATTGCCCCCTTTTCTCTCTTTACCTCCATAAAAACAAAAATTCTTCCTCATTGTTATATAAATAGATTCAGTCATATTGACTCAAATATTAAAATATAACAATAACATTATGAAAAAACTTTTGTTGGGAGCAATCTCCTTTCTCGTCCTCTTCTCTGCTTGTAAAGACGATGACAATGTAAACAGTAACACCACACCGCCGGAAGAGACTCAACTGGTAACCCCCGAAGTAAGAGCCCGTATCGCCGACCCTCTTAACCAAAACCCGTTTACGGGTATTCTCGAAATTTATCCGTGTAATGCCGAAACTTCCATTTATTACGGGAACTTTATCAACGGAAATAAAACTGTATTCAATGGATACTATACCATATTAGACGGGCATGTATATGGAGAATACAATAGACCGCTCCATCTTCCTCTGGGAACATACAATATGGTATATTGGGGAACTCCGAAATACGATGACCCCATTTATAATACACCGGCCATTAACTCCCCCGGCATAACGCAAGGAGTTGACCTTTCCAATTTATATTTCAGATTAAGGGCCAATACCGATAATACTTACATGCCCGTATATGATTTAGTGCATGCTGTAAAACCGGCACAAATAGGAAAAGAAGATTTACAGGCTTCATTGACGCGTGTAACTG
>OJOT01001415.1_pt1 | contig 10439 bp, 10 predicted proteins | sample 1598261 | NCBI WGS metagenome assembly OJOT01 (sample SAMN03922468, study PRJEB24848) | human gut metagenome | isolation source: stool sample | host: Homo sapiens | place: Germany | collected 2010-11 | reverse complement strand
CAGCTTTCCTGGGATGTATATCATATGGAAGTGTGTCAGAAAAATCGGCAATGGGCCTATGTTTCACCGGTCTATGTCAAAAATAATGAATAACTGTTTGCTATGAATAAAAAGTGCTTTTTCCGCAGGATTATCTATAGGAAAAAGCGCTTTTTTTGCGCCTTGCTCTTAGTGGATTCTCCTGTTATACTTTTATGTGTATCATCAGCATCATGACATCAGAAAGGAAAATGACACACGATGGGAACCTGGAACACCAGAGGCCTTCGGGGCTCTACCCTTGAGGATTTGATTAACCGCACCAATGACAGCTACAGGGAGAAAAAGCTTGCCCTGATACAGAAAATACCCACGCCCATCACACCGATCCAGATTGATAAGTCCAGCCGGCACATCACTCTGGCTTATTTTGACCAGAAGAGTACCGTGGACTATATCGGAGCGGTTCAGGGGATTCCCGTATGCTTTGATGCCAAGGAATGCAGTGCATCTACTTTTCCTCTGCAGAACATCCATGCTCACCAGATCCGTTTTATGGAGGAGTTTGAGGCTCAGGGTGGGATTGCCTTTATTGTTCTGTACTATACGGGGATGGATGAGATATATTATGTGCCTTTCCGTACCATAAAGCACTTTTGGGACCGGATGGAAGCCGGAGGGCGCAAGAGCTTTACCTATGATGAAATTGACCATTCCTGGCGGATCCGAGCTCACAGGGATATGCTGGTGCATTATCTGGAAATGATCGCAAGGGATCTGGAGCTGAGAGAGGGTTTGGAGGATGCAGAGACGTAAGCTAAAGCGGATTGGACAGGATAGGGTTCCTGTGATATACTTATTTACAGTTTTAGAAACTGAACTTTGTGAAAATGGTACATTTAAGGAGGAAACACAATGGTACAGAATCGATCACAGGTAACAGAGCGCTTTCTGCGCTATGCAGCCGTAGACACCCAGTCTGCGGATGATATGGAGCAGATGCCAAGTACAGAAAAGCAAAGGGTTTTAGGCCATATGCTGGCAGAGGAACTGAAAGAGCTGGGCGTATCGGATGTGCGGGAGGACGAAAATGGCTATGTATACGGCGTGATCCCCTCAAATCTGGAGGAAGGCCATCAGGCACCTGCTCTGGGTTTTATTTCCCATATGGATACAGCGCCTGCATTTTCAGGCACAAACGTAAAGCCTCAGATTATTGAAAATTACGATGGAGAGGATATCTGTTTAAATAAGGACGCCTCCATCTGGCTTTCCGCAAATGACTTTCCGGAAATGAAAAATTATAAGGGAAAGACGCTTATCACCACTGACGGCACCACCCTTTTAGGGGCAGATGATAAGGCGGGTGTGGCAGAGATCATGACCATGGCAGCCTGGTTTTTATCCCATCCGGAGGAAAAGCATGGCAAGATCTGTATCGCCTTTACCCCGGATGAAGAGGTTGGACGGGGCGCTGACCGCTTTGATGTAAATGGCTTTGGAGCAGATGTGGCCTACACCGTGGACGGCGGAGCGATCGGAGAACTGGAATATGAGAATTTTAATGCGGCATCCGGGCGGGTAAAGATCCATGGAGCCAGCATCCATCCCGGCAGCGCTAAGGGAAAGATGAAAAACGCCCTTTTAATGGGAATGGAATTTCAGTCCCTGCTGCCGGTCTTTGAAAATCCCATGTATACAGAGGAGTATGAAGGCTTCTTCCATCTGGACCGGATGGAGGGCAGTGTAGAGGAGGCTTCTCTGGAATACATTATCCGTGACCACAATAAGCAGAAATTTGAGGATAAAAAGGAACTGTTTAAGGAAGCAGCTGCCTATCTGAACAAAAAATACGGCTCTGGTTCTATAGAGGTACAGGTAAAAGATTCCTACTACAACATGAAAGAGAAGATCGAGCCCTATATGTACCTGATCGACGAGGCAAAGGCAGCTATGGAAGAGCTGGGTATCACTCCGGTGATCGTACCCATCCGCGGCGGCACAGACGGAGCAAGGCTTTCCTATATGGGCCTTCCCTGCCCCAACCTGTGTACCGGAGGCCACAATTTCCATGGGAAGTATGAGTATATCTGTGCAGAATCTATGGAAACCATTACAGAGCTTCTGATCCGGATTGCAAAGCGATTCGGGGAAATGGATCGATAAAAACAAATGCGTCCCTTCCGGATCTTCGGAATGGGGCGCTTTATTCAAAAATACATGACCGTATATCGAGAGGATGGGAATCGGCAAAGGCAAAGGCGTCTTTTATGTTTTCCTGGATGGTCATTTCATCCAGCTTGCATAAAATGCCCAACAGATAGATATGATAGTAGCAGTATTGATCCAGGGTAAATACGCCGGGATGATTCTGGTAGGTCTCAAACAGTCTGGATCGAACCCCCATATCCATGTATGCCTTCATCTGCAGATCTTTTCGGTCATAGGATTTGTGGAAGTCCTTTTCAATCTCTTCATAGATTCCGGCGATCATGGCCAGCTTATGATTCTGCCAGATCAGCTGCTGATCCTTATGATAAAATAATTCCATGTTTTTAGGCGTGCTCATTATCTTTCTGTAGGCGTAGATATAGATTATGCAGTGACGCCAGTATCGGTTTTTATATTCTTCCGGAAACGAGTCTACATATCCTTTGATCTGACTGAACAGATCATCTATAAACGTTTCCATGATCATAAATTTGTTCTTAAAATGATAAGTGATGGCGCCTTTTGTAATATTTAATTCATCTGCAATTTTCTGAAATGTAGTGCCGCTGTATCCGTATTCAAGGAACATACGGCCGGTTACCGTCAGAATTTCTTCTTTTAAATTTCTGGATTCTGTTTCTTTCAAATATTGGACTCCCTTTAGATTGATATGGATGGTCAGAAGGAAAATACTCTGGCCTTCCCAAACCATTATAACTCAATGACAAATCTTTGCCAAGTAAATATGAACAAAGAAGATTGTTATATTATCTGACAAAATCAAGAAAAATAGTGCTATACAAATAACATTTTGTATTGTGTGAAAAAAATCGAAAAAAGCGTTATTTATATAAATTAATAACGTAAATTTTGAATTAAATTACAAAACTATATTGACTATATGGATAAAAAAGGTTAAAATCAACAGTATACAAAATGTGTTTGTATAGCACAAAAAGGTCAGCTGAATTCTTTTTTTTAAACACAAATGTTAAAAAAATGACAAAAAGGAGAAGTCATGGGAACTCAAACGAAAAAAACAAACAAGTATATGTCATTGGCGGCAGTCACACTGGCGTTTTCATTTACCTTTTTGAGCCGGTACATCTGGAGCCCTCTGATGGCAGACGTATCCGGGGAATTTGGTATTAACGCCACACAGGCAGGACTTTATATGTCTGCTTTTTTTGCAGGATATCTGGTAACACAGATTCCGGGCGGAATTATGGCGGACAAATATCAGCCCAAGTATATTCTGATTGCCTGTACCGTTTTAGGCGGCGCTATGACAGCCCTTATGTCAGCCATAAACAGCTATGAAATGGGACTGGCAATCCGTGTGATTACAGGTGTGAGCAGCGGCTGCGTTATGGCCCAGTGTTCAAAAGTAGTTGCCCTTACATTTGCACCAAAAGAGAGAGCTTCTGCTATGGGCGTAGTGCTGGCTTCCCCGCCTTTCGGCATCACACTGGCTCAGTCTTTAGGCGCTCCTCTCAATCAGGCCTTTGGATGGCGGACTACCTTTATGATTGTAGGCGCAGTGGCAGCCGTTATCGTGGTTTTATTAGCTGTATTTGTACAGCCCGTTGAAAAGAAAGCGCCGGAAGCTTCCGCTCCCAGGGCAGCAGCACAGACCGCGGCAGCCAAAGCTCCCGGAGCCGGACAGGCCGGAATGCTGGAGGGACTGGTTGGTTTCTTTACCAATAAACAGCAGCTTCTTCTGGGCGCCAGCGGATTTATGTTCATGTTTATCAGCGTAGGCTTTGCTACCTGGACCAATAAATATGTCCAGAGCATCGGTTTCAGCCCTGTCCAGGGCGGCATGATTATTACCTGCTACAGCATTGCGGGCATCATTGCCTCCTGCCTGTCCGGAAGTATTGCCCAGAAGCTTCACATGAGCCACCGGAATTTCCTTATGATGACCCTTGCAGGCATGGGTGTGATGACCATTATCTTCTCTATGCAGAGAAGCTACACCGGACTGATTCTGGTAGGAATTATCTATGGTGCGGTTTCCTATCTGCCTTCCACCCATTACACCACCTCTGCCATGATGCTGGCAGGAGAGCGCTTTACAGCAACTGCCGCCTCCACACAGAATCTGTTATTCCAGATGGCAAGCCTGATTATGCCTATCATTGTAGGACGGGTAATTGATGCAACAGGAAGTTATTCCTTTGTATGGTACATCTTTGTTGGATGCGCAGTGGTTGCGGTATTCTTCAGCTTTCTGGTAAAAAATGACGAACGTCCATAAAAAGGTAGCTTTTGATTCAAAGATCACTTTTATAGAAAGGAAAAAAGCAATATGAAAGAACTTGTTCAAAAAATCATTACCTTGAAGGTAAACGGAAAGGATTACGACATCACCGTGGGAACGGGTAGAAATGATATGCCCGAAAGCGAGACTCTGGCTCATACCCTCAGGGACCGTCTGGGCCTTACAGGCTTAAAGATCGGATGCGATCAGGGAGCCTGCGGCTGCTGTACCGTGATTATGGACGGAAAGGCAGTTACGTCATGCATGACATTGACTATGGATTGTGACGGCTCAGAGATTACCACAATTGAAGGTCTGGCTGACCGGGCCACAGGAGAACTGGACGGCCTGCAGCAGGCATTTTTAGACAACTGCGGTTATCAGTGCGGCTTCTGTATCCCCGGTGTAATCATGACAGCAAAAGCGCTTTTAAATGAAAATCCGGAACCCACAGAGGAAGAGGTCAGAGAAGCATTAGCTGGAAATTACTGCCGCTGCGGAACCCACTATACGGCAGTAGAATCCATTATGGCCTATGTAGAAAGCAATAAAAGCAAAAAGGAGGAGCAGGAATGAAAGAATTAAAGTATGTAGGCAAGGAAAAGGTTCGCCTGTTAGGTCCTCAGATTGTAACGGGAAAAGCAAAGTATACCGGTGATTTTAAGCTGCCTGGTATGCAGTATGGAAAAATTTTAAGAAGCCCCCATCCCTATGCCAAAATCGAAGCCATTGACGTTGAAAAGGCCAAGGCTTATCCCGGAGTTACTGCCGTTGTGACCTGGAAGGATGTGGACCCGAATATTTACATCACAAACGGTTTTACCCCTCCTAAGCATCATCATATTATGGATCAGTATGTCCGCTTCATCGGAGATGCAGTTGCCCTGGTAGTTGCCGAGACAGAGGATATTGCTCTGGAAGCAATGAAGCTGATCGACGTAACTTACACGGTGCTTAAGCCTGTATTCACCATCGAGGAAGCGCTGGCTCCCGATGCACCACAGCTTTATCCTGAATTTCCGGGAAATATTGCCCCTCACAAAAATAACATAAACTTTGAGGTAGGAGATGTGGAAAAGGGCTTTGAGGAGTCAGATGTAATCGTTGAGGTTGATTCTTCTATCGAAAACGGACAGAACCCGCTTCCGGTAGAGCCTCCTGTTACCATCTGCTGGTATGAAAACGATACATATAACTTTATCGCATCCGCTGCCGCTCCTGCATACTGCCATCAGAATGTGGCTTCATCCTTAAATGTGCCTTATGAGCAGGTACGCCTTACCGCTCCGGCAGTAGGAGGAAGCTTTGGTTCCAAGTTATACAGCGGCAATGTGCAGCCTCTTGTATTTACAGCAGTAATGGCGAAGGCTGCCGGATGTCCGGTTATGTTTAATTACAGCAAAGAAGAGCATTTTGCGATCCATCAGAACCGTATGGTTACCAAGGCTCATCTTAAATTTGGTATGAAGAAAGACGGTCTGGCAAGCGCAGTTGTTATGAATCAGGTTGCAGATGCAGGCGTTTGTGCTTCCACTCAGGAATTCATGCTGGCGGTGGGAACTAATACTCTTCCCATCCTCTGTAAAACAGACAATAAGAAATACGATGCAGAGGTAGTTGTTACCAACCATATGCCTTCCGGTTCCTTCCGCGGATACGGCTACATGGAGTCTACGGCTCTGGTAAGTCAGGCAATTATGGAGGCATGTATAAAGCTGGATATTGATCCTGTAACTTATCTGGTTAAAAATGCGATGAAGAAGGGCGACCGGTATCACAATGCAAATGCAGAGCCTCATCCATGGCAGTATAACAAGACGGCCGACTGGAGCGATCTGGTTGTCAAGACAGCAGATGCATTCCATTGGTCTGACCGATTCAAGGGCTGGGGCGTTCCTACCTGGGTATCTGCTGACGGAAAGAAGGTAAGAGGCGTGGGAGTAGGCGCTGCAGGCCATTCAGATACCGGCGGAAAGCCATCCAATGCCAATGTTACCCTTACCGGACTGGGCGCAGTCTATCTGTCAACCTGTATGTCTGAGTTTGGCGCAGGTACCAGAGATGTTATGCTCAAGGTTGTGGCAGAAGAGCTGGATATGCCGTTGGAGTCCATCCGTGTGTCCGATTCTGATACAGGAATGACGCCGCCTGATTTCGGTTCCACCGGTTCCCGTTCTACCTACTGCGGAGGCATCGTAGCAAAGCGCGCCTGTGAGGATGTGAAAAAGAAGCTTTATCAGCTGGCTCATGAAAAGCTCGGCCTTCCTGAGGATGATCTGGAATTTAAGGGCGGATATGTGTGCCGTCTGTCCAATCCGGAAGAAAAATACTCTCTGTTCCCTCACCTGATGGGAAAAGTAGACGGCGTTACCGGCTGCGGCCATTTTGACGGTGTTCATGACAGTACCATTTTCCATCTTCAGTTTGTAGAAGTAGAGGTGGATCTGGAAATGGGTACCTTTAAACTTGTAGACCACTTTGGCGAGAGGTAGATCTGGAAATGGGTACCTTTAAGATTGTAGACCACTTTGGCGGATCTGATGCAGGCGTAATTGTAAACCCGCTTCCGCTGCGCAATCAGATGCAGTCCTTCTTTGCGGGAATTGATATCGCATGTATGGAAGAAACCGTATGGGACCCCAATGATTACCGGGTATTAAACGCAAGCAATATTGATTATAAGACAAGAACCTTTAATGATGTAGTTCCCCATGACCACATTGTCCTGGAGTCTATGAAGAATACAGAGAATGATTATCCATTTGGCGCAGTGGGAGTAGGAGAGCCCTTACTGGCTCCCGGCGGTCCTGCCATCCGTATGGCAATCTACAATGCCTGCGGCATTAAGCTGGATTCTTATCCATTCTCACCTGCAAAAGTCCTGAAAGCGCTGAAGGAAAAGGAGGCAAATAAATGAAAAATTTTACATACATAAATCCATCTTCTGTGGAGGATGCGTCTGAGCTGCTGAAACAGTCCGGCACAGTTGCCATGGGCGGAGGCACGGATCTGATTGGCGTATTAAAGGACGGACTGCTTCCGGAATATCCGGAGCAGGTGGTTAATTTAAAGAAGCTTCCCGGCCTGTCCCAGATTGAAGTAAAGGAGGACGGACTTCACATTGGCGCGGAGGCAACTCTGCGTCAGGTAGCTGATTCTGAAACAGTAAAAGAGCACTGGGGCGCTTTAAGCACTGCCGCTACAAGTGTTGCCACCCCTAACATCCGCAATACTGCTACCGTAGCCGGAAACCTGTGTCAGGACATTCGCTGCTGGTATTACCGCTATCCGGATATTCTGGGCGGAAAGATTGACTGTGCACGTAAGAGTGGCCATCTCTGCTCCGCTATGATGGGTGAAAACCGTTATCATTCCATTTTCGGCGCAGCAAAGGTATGTGAGACTCCATGTACCGGAAACTGCCCTGCTCATACAGACATTTCCGCATATATGGAAATGGTACGTGCAGGAAGATATGAGGATGCGGCCCGCGTAATCCTGGAGGTAAATCCGATGCCGGCTATTACCAGCCGCGTATGCGCTCACTTCTGTATGGAAGGCTGCAACCGCAATACATATGATGAGAGCCTGAATGTAGGCGGCATTGAGCGTTACCTTGGAGATATGGTTCTGGAGCATTCCGAGGACTTTATGCAGGGACCGAAGGAAGAAAACGGAAAGAAAATTTCCATCGTAGGTTCCGGTCCTGCGGGCCTGACCGCCGCTTTCTATCTCCGCCAGAGTGGCTTTGCAGTTACCGTATATGAGAAACAGAAGGAACCCGGCGGCTGCCTTTCCTATGCAATTCCGGCATACCGGCTTCCAAAGGATATCGTAAGAAAATTCGTCTCTGTTCTTAAAAATATGGGTGTCACATTCTGCTGCAGCTGTAATGTAGGCACAGACATTACTCTGGATGAAATTTATAAAATCAGCGACAGCGTAATGTTGGATACAGGCACATGGAAACGTCCTCTGATCGGGCTTGCAGGCGAAGAACTCACACGGTTCGGCCTGGAATTCCTGATTGACGTAAATAATTATATTCTTGACAGACCCGGTTCTGATGTTGTTGTAGTCGGCGGCGGAAACGTTGCCATGGACGTTGCCATCACTGCCAAACGTCTGGGCGCCCACAATGTAACCATGGTCTGTCTTGAGCAGAGAGATTCCATGCCGGCAAATGAAGAAGAGGTTACAAGGGCACTGGAAGAGGGCGTAAAGATCGTCAACGGCTGGGGACCCAAGGAAGTTCTGAGAACAGACGGAAAAGTCAGCGGAATCGTATTCAAGAACTGTCCTCAGGTTCTGGATGAAACAGGACGTTTCAATCCTGTATATGATGAAAACAATCTGCTTACAGTAGATGCAGATGTTATCATGATGGCAATCGGACAGAAGGCTGATCTGGACTTCCTGGAAGGCGCTTATGAGGTTGAAACTGAACGCGGACGCATCAAGGCATTAGAAGGAAACAAGACCAGCATCAAGGCATTAGAAGGAAACAAGACCAGCGTGGAAGGCATTTTTGCCGGAGGTGATGTAACAACCGGACCTGCAACCGTTATCAAGGCAATTGCGGCAGGAAAGGACACTGCGATCGCTATCCGCAAATACTGCCAGACAGACGCCCTTGAGGTTGAGAAGGCAGCTGCTGCCCGCCTGAAAGAAAAACTGGCATCCTTTACAAATGAGTGCCGTCATAATCACGAGGCAGCAAAGGCATCCCTCCTTTCTGTAGAAGACAGAGCCATGGATAAGGAGGATTTAAGCGGACTGGATGAAAGTGCTGTAAAGCATGAGGCATCCCGCTGCTTCAACTGCGGATGTCTGGCTGTAAACCCAAGCGACATGGCAAATATGCTGTATGCTTACGGTGCAAAAATCCGTACAAATATGAGAGAGCTGGACGCAGAAACCTTCTTTGCAGGCTCTACCCGCGTAAAGGATACCTTAAAGCCGGGAGAAATTGTTCTGGAAATCGTAGTTCCAATGCCTTCTGAAGGCACAACTGCTGTTTATGATAAGTACAGAACGAGAAAATCAATTGATTTCGCTATTCTTGCAGTAGCAGGTACCCTTCGTCTGGAAGAAGGCATTGTAAAGGAAATCAGCCTTGTATTGGGAGCAGCTGCACCGATTCCTATGAAATTACAGGAGGCAGAGCAGTATCTGCTTGGTAAGGAACTTACAGAGGAAACCGCAAAAGAAGCAGCAGAGATTGCCCTTAAGAAGGCAATTCCTCTGGAGATGAACGGTTATAAGATTGAAATGGCAAAGGTTATGATCCGGAGATTCCTTGGATTCTGATTTAAGCCATCCAGTTGGATAAAATAAAAAGCGGGAGGACAAAAGACCTCTCCGGCATCAAAGAAAGGATATTGTAAAATGGACAGGGAGAAAATTCTGTTATACAGTGAAAAAAAAGAAAATCTGGGAAAGCCGGAGCACTTTCTGGGAGCGGGAGAGGTTAAAGACTTTCTGGGAGCGGGAGAGGTTAAAGAGCCGGGATGCGGCGACTGTCTGGAAATGTTTATTGATACAAAAAGGGAAGTTATTACAGAATTTCATTATACAGTTACCGATACCGCCTGCCCTCCGTTAAAAGCATGTGCCGCAAGAGTCGCAGAATGTGCACTGGGCAAACCTGTAATGGAAGCATATCTGATCAATGCCGCCCAGCTGTCTGAGTTTTTCGGCGGACTTGAAAAGGAGAGCATCCACTGCGCTCAGATGGCGGAAATCGGCCTTAAACGGACTCTTCAGGATTACGCTGTAAAGCGTGCAGAACGGATCAGCAAACAGGCATAAAAGAGGTAAACATATGAAGCAAACAGGCGCTGTAATTGCAGCAGCGGGTCTTTCCTCCAGGATGGGAGATTTTAAACCCCTGCTTCCCTTTGGAAAAGAATGTGTTGCCAGGCATCTGACGCAGATGCTTGCGCGAACCGGCGTCTCCCCTGTTGTAATTGTTACGGGATACCGG
>OJOT01001401.1_pt1 | contig 10494 bp, 3 predicted proteins | sample 1598261 | NCBI WGS metagenome assembly OJOT01 (sample SAMN03922468, study PRJEB24848) | human gut metagenome | isolation source: stool sample | host: Homo sapiens | place: Germany | collected 2010-11 | reverse complement strand
AAAAGACAGCTACCAAATAAAAATATTTGATAGCTGTCTCGCTTTTCCCTTATCTGTATTCAGATTTGAAATCAATGGCAATCTTATCGAAAACTGTTCTGGTATTTCCAAATTTTCTTACCTGTGCTTCGTCTGGCATGGTGTATCCTGTGTTATAACAATAATCTCCAATTACCTGATATTTGTCTTTTGATGTATAATTAGAGGTGTCTGCCCCTGTCATTAACATAGTGCGATAAATCGGATTGTATTTGTACACATCTGCTACAGTAAAGTACTTATCCTGTGTAGTAGGTTCATTTGCAAGCCAAATACCATCCACTAAAAACAATGGATAGGTATGCCCGATATCTCCCATTTCAAAAGATTTAATTCCAACAGCATAGCTTAATAACTTAGCAGCTTCGGTATATCCTTGGCATACAGCCTTTCCTTTTACAAGGCAACCATATGCCCCATAGCTTACAGAATTGGACCAACCTGTAGTATCTGCTTCGTTTGCAGCATCATGGTCATAAGAAGCCTGATGGATACGATTACAGATACGAGTGGCTTTTTCCAAATCAGAAGCATTTCTCCAGTCAAAGCTATTCATGAACTCCTTGACTTCATTTAAGAGTTCTGTTGTTTCTGGCTTGTCTTTACTCGTAATATTAGCCTCGTTATAACCTGACAAAATAGCCAATACTGCTAAATTATATCCACCTGTTGGATTAAGCATGGTAATATCTCTTTCCTCAACTGCTTTTTGAGAGATGTATGTCATTCCTGTCATTCCAGCCGGAACAACACCTTCGTTAATCACATGTGCTGGTTGCCAATAAGGAACAAGATCCCCATTTTCAACACCAAAGTACTTTTCCACCCTACCTTTTAACGGAAATTCGTCAGAAGAAGTTGCGGTAGCATTGTTTGCATTTTGTGTCTGGATAACACCATCAACTGTCCACTGTCCATCTGTATTAACGGTGTATCCATCTGGAGTTGTGGTATTTGCATACATGTTCCCATTAGAGTCGAAGCAATAGGATTTCCCATCAATCCACTGCCAGTTATTTGTTATATAACTGCCATCATCATTCTGGTACTTCCATGTGCTTCCCTCCTGCTTCCACTGTCCTGCAAATGCAGTAGATGAAGCCAACATACTTAATGCTGCGGTAAGGGTTACGACCTTAACAAAACTCTTTCTCATAATTTTTCTCCTTTAAGCGTTTTATTAAGGTCGCAAATCCTAATACTCCGCTCCACCAGAGAAAATAATGATAACAAATTTTGTTAATTTTTTTATTCTTTACTCATTTATTATAACATAAAAACGGCAAAAATGCTACCTTATTTTTAAATGTAAGAAAGAAAACAGACTTTCGTAAGTTTCCTTTATTTTCGGCTTTTCTATCAAATATTTTTATTCGGTTTTCAATGTACTGTTTACAGAAACTTCTGTAAAGAGGGGAAACGGGAATCGAACCCATATAAACATTTTTGTTTTCTGTCAAAAGCCAACAGTCCCCTACCTTTTTTTGAAGGAGGGGCAAATTGCGTTCTGCAACATGCCCCTCCTGTTTGACCTATGTAACTGCTATTACGGAATTATCTTACCTGAACAACTCCGTTTACAGTCCACTCACCATTCTGATTTACAGTCCAAGTACCTGTACTGTCTTTAATGGTTGTGTTTTTCATGAGTTTACCTCTGAAACCGTCTGATACCGGATTGAAGTAGTAGCATCTCTGCTTTCCATCTGCACCAGTAATCCAGTTCCAGCCTGTATACATACGTCCAAGGGTATTATCGGATACATTGTGAAGGAAATAAACATTGCCATCTGTATCTGTGAACCATCCAGTTACCATGAAGCCATTTGCATCAAATCTGAACCAGCTGAACGCTTCCTGTCCCTTTGATGTATCAGCATACGGATTGAAGATAGCAGCCCACTTATTGGCTGTGTTGATATTTCCAACCTTATAGTTCCATTTTCCGCTATTGTTTTCGTTGAATACCCACTTGCCATCCTTGATTACATAATCAGGTACGGAAGCACCAGGACCAGTAGCACCAGGACCGCCAGTTGTGGAGCCACCAATTACATGGCTGCCACCACCGCCACCGGAGGAGCTACCGCCACCGCCACCACCGCCACCGGAGGAGCTACCGCCGGAATAGGTGTTGTCAGTAACTTTGATATTTAAGGTAACAACGCATACATCTGTGCTTTCTCCACTTGCACCAGAAATATTGACTTTTGTTGTTGCTGTGTACGGATAAGACATTGCTGGCTTCATCCACTCTGCATCTACATTTAATACAGGAGCGATTGTTCCATCCTTTGCAACAGTCAGTGCTGCTGCGTTAGATGTTCCATAAGTTACAGCTGCCTTGGTATCCGGATATGGAGTAGCAACAAACTTCTTGGCATCTGCACCCTTCCATGTGTAGGTAGGACTGCTTCTTCTGCCGGATTTAATGAGTTCCATATTGTAGGTTAATGTGTCAGATGGAAGTTCAACACAATTTGTCTTGAAATTCAGAGTCAGTACACATGTATCTACAATGCCGTTGTAAGTAGCTGTTACGTTTACAGTTTTGGTTGCTGTGTAAGGTGCTTTTGCCATTGCATCCTTAATCCACTGAGCATTTTCATTTACTGTAATCTTACCATCTACTACTGTTACTGCATCTGCATCAGAGGAAGCCCAAACAACATCCTTCTGCTCCGGATAAACGCTTGCAACAAGGTTTCTTGCGTCAAAACCATTTGTCTTGGTTGTTGCAGACTTAATATCTCCAGCCTTGGTGAAGGATAAGTTGTAATCCATAGTCTCCTTATCTAACTCAACGCAGTTTGTTACATAATTTAAAGTAACCGTTGTGGTTCCCTTTACACCGTTGTCGTTTGCAGTTGCGTAAACTTCAACTGTTTTGGTTGCTTTATAAGGTGCTTTAACCATAGCATCCTTAATCCACTGAGCATCCTTATTAGGAGTGATGTTTCCATCCTGGTCAATGCTTAATACATCCGGGTCAGAAACAGACCATGTTACGCTTCTGTCATATGGCTCGTGTGCATCATCTACCGGACAATCAGGATTTACAGTGCAGTCAAGGTCTGTTGTTTCAAATCCATCATATCCCTTGATTTCGCTGTTGATGTCTCCAGCCTTTGTAATAGCAAGGTCGTAATTTACCATATTCTGGCTCATAGAAACAGATTCCGGATGAATTACAGTTTCATCAACAGTAACAAAATTGAGTGTTACGTTACATTTTGCAGAAACCTCGCCATGAGTCTGGTCATCTGCAACAGAGGTAATTACTTCTGTCTTTGTTGCGCTTCCGTCCAATTTCACATACTTATCTTTTGCACGTTTCTGATTATCAGCCTGGATTACACTCTGAATCCACTGCGGGTTGGAAACTCCATCTGCATTGTAACGTGCGGTAACTCTACAGTTTTCACTGTGGTCTCCATAAGGCTCAAGAACGATGATAGAGCCAGAGTTCTCATCTCTCCATGTGACATTCTTATTGAATGGTCTGCTTGGATTAAGAGTTGCGCCTAATACAGAAGGTTCATCACAGAAGATAGTTTCAACTGGCTTAGTTCTGTCTCCTGTCAGTTTTCTTGTGATTGTGATTACAATATCACTCTCGCTGAGAACCAGTCCTTCTACTCTTCTGGTTGTGTTATCAATAATCTGGAATGTTACATTAACACGAGTGTTTGCTGTAACTGCCTGATTATCTACAGATGTATCCGGATTTGTAGATGCAGTTACAATGGCAACATCAGAATATACGGTGTTGTCAATAGCATTTGCATATCCGCTGTCAATCTGCTCCTGTACCTTCTTATTAAGAGTGGTTGTAATAAAGTTGGACTTCATGTTCGGCATTACACGAGCATCTTTTTCTGTCCAGTTTGTTGTATCTACATTAGATAAAACAAGAAGATTTTCATTGTCAATGGACCATTTTACAGTCTTATCATGAGCACTGCCTTCTCCATTGTGTTCTGCATGAATGCTTACAGGGTCTGGAGTTACGGACTGGTCAACAGTATCACCAATATACTTGGCAATCAGTTTGCCTTCCTGATTGTAAACTGCTGTAGTAATCTGCGGGTTTTTTCTGTCTCCCTCTCTCGTCTGAACAACTTTAATGGTTGTTTCCGGAGGAGTCATGGTAAGACCTGTTGTAACCTTGATGTATTCTACATTCAGCTCTGTATCAGCTTCCGGCATGGTAAAGGTATAATGACCGCCATACTGATATGTCATATCAATAACATCTCCGTTTTCGTCAGTATATGTAGGAGGTTTTACCTTTCCAGGTTCATTTTCATCGTATACCATCTGGTAACGATTGCCGTTTCTGTTCTTTGCTGCGGTTGCAACTTCAATTACATCTCCATAGGCAACAGCAGATGGATTATCCATATCAATCTGCTTGTAGTAAGAGTTAGTTGTCTTGCCAATTGCAGTTAAAGTAGCTACATCTGTGTCATAGCCAGTGGCTGTTGCTGCATCAATTCTTGGAATGGATACCAGATATCCTCTAATTGGAGCACCAAAAGAGTTTGGAGCAAAATGGTCAATTTTGAAATCACAACCATCCCAGTACTCTTCTGTAGAGAAGGTGTTTCCAAGTTTGTTGATTACAATGTGCTTAACAGCAGCTTCCAGTTCTTCATAGAAGTAAACATCCTTCTGTTCTTTGTCAAGAGTTCCTGCTACTAAATGGAAGTTGCGTCCATCATTTGTCCAGTAACCAATGTGAGCATCTGTGGTAAAGGAATTATCTTTATCAATGTTGCTTCCAAATGGTTTTTTTGCCATAGATGCGTCTGTGGTAAACAGATAAGCAAAATTATCGCTCTTTCCAGTTCCGTAAGAGAAGTTATTTGCACCATCTCTTGTACCGAAGAATGTTCCTTCTCTGGAAGCTCCTCCATTATTGCTGTTTGCAACTGTTCCATCAAAGCGAGCAAGAATAGTGTTTCCGCTTTCATACTTACCTACAATACCACCAATAGCCCTGGAGCCGGAACCGCCAATAGTTCCTTCTACCATTGTGTTATAAAGGCTTGCACGATTCTGTCTTCCAACGATACCACCAACGTAACCCTGTCCCTGAATACGATTGGAGCCACCATCATATGTGCGAACAGAAACATCAATGATATTCGTATTCTGAGCATTTCCGGCAATACCACCTACATAGCTTCCATCATCTGTAGCCTGAATGGTTATTCCATCTGCAATACAGTTTTCGATGGTAACTGTTCCAGCTTTTGCATTTCTATCTCCTGTCACCTGTCCGGCAATACCACCAGCATCTCCGGTAGAGGAAATAGAACCTGTTACTGTTACATTATAGATAATAGTGTCTCCCTCAACAGAGCCAGCTAAGATACCTACATTGTCTCCACCCTTTACGCCACCATCTGCATCTACAGTTAAATTGGTAATAGAACCGCCTTCAACCGCACCAAAAAGACCTATATTATTTAATGTATGTGCAACATTAACTACTTTAAGACCGCTGATAGTGTTTCCAGCACCATCAAAGTTTCCACGGAATTTATTTGTTACAGCTTTTCCGAGGTCTGCTTTGTTCTGATACCATCCAATCGGATTCCAACTCTGTTTAAGATTTCCGATGTCAATATCCTGTGTCAGAACAAAATATTTTCCAGCAAAATCATTTCCAGCTGCAACCATTTCGGAGAGTCCCATCAGGTCTGACAGCTCAGAGATTTCATATGGAGCAGCTTCTGTACCGTCTCCATTCCACTGAGTATTTCCTGTCCAGCCAGTCCAGAGGTCTCCGGTGCTGCTTTCTAATGTAGCCATTCCGGAAAATTCATGATATGCTTTATTGACTCTGTTTTCATTTTCAGCATACCATTTCATAAAAGATTCTACGGTTTCATCCTCTTCGTCCGTGGATTCCATTAATTCCAGAACCCAGTTCCAGAGGTCTTCGGATTTCACATTGTCAAAGAACCATTCCGTAAAATCAGATGTTCCGATTTCAGGCATATTCTCAAAAATGTCTACCGGAGTTGCGTTAGAAGGTGTTCCAACTGGAATCTCTTCCTCTAACAGCTTGTCATCTTCGAGAATTTCTTCATCAAGAATTTCTTCATCTTTTCCTGATTCAGTTGTTTCCTCAGTTTCTGCTTCGGTTTCTTCCTCGGTTGTTTCCTCAGTTTCTGCTTCGGTTTCTTCCTCGATTACTTCTTTGGATTCTTCCTCAGTTTCTTTCTTGGTCGATTCTTCGATTTGGGTGTTAGTTGGTGAAACTGATGCAAACGAAACCATAGCATTTTGAGTAACCATAAGAGCAGCCAAAGACATTACTGCATGACGGCGCATACTTTTTCTGAATGCCTTACGGTTAAGAATAGGTCGTTTAGCCATTTCATTTTCCTCCCTGTTTAGTCTTGTGGCATTACGAATGCTGGTCGTACTCCCACAGTGCTTGTAACTTTCAACTCTTCATCCTCTGTGTCAATTTCCGGTTTAATTGCATTCGGATGAATGTTGCCATTTACCAAATCCACTACATAAACCTGTTTTGTCTCATTGTATTCGCTCGACATTCCCATTGGATTTCGCAACCAATAGGCTTTTGAAAACGAACCGTACTGAGATTCCGGGTTTTCTGTATCTGAGCCATTGAACTTCCAAAGATAGTCTTTGTACTTCAATGCTTCATCCACAGACAAGCTGAATAGTTTTCCAGTCAGTTTCTGATTACCAATGTAAAATGATTTCAACTGGTCTTCATCGAGTTCGCTGAATCTCTGTTCGCTTGTTGCGCCCATGTAGGCATAATCCACTCCAATATTAATGGTTTCACAGTTGTAAAAATCATCACTGGAATTATTCAGCCATTTTTGGACTTTCGAATACTTATAGTCATTTGAGTTTCCAAAATTAACGATTGGACCCGGATAGAATGTATAGTCCATTGTTCCATCCAGCTGTTCTTCATATACATATTCAGAACCAGTATCAGCACCAATTACGCTGGTGCATAAGAATAATGCAGCCTGTTTGTGATTTTCTGTTCGGTCTGAATAGTTCTGGTCAATACACTCGAACATGTATGTGTTCCCGTCAATTTCTCTTGCAACGATGTCACCCAAATTCCAGTGAGCAGATTCTGCAACACCCGCATCCGGTTTTGCCAATAATATTACTGGTCTAATTCCGTATGTTTCTGAGTCAGGGTCTACAACTGCATTTTTTGTGCCATCTGTTGCTATTCCAACAAGGGCTGTTTCTCCCGGCTTGCGTACCAGGTATGCACTTGTATTTGGAATCACATCTTCATAAGTTGCTTGCTGCGCTTCGGTCAATACCATTGCATAATCCATCTCAACGTTATCGTCTCGCTGAATCAGCATTAAGGAATCTCCATGAATGGAGAATTCATTTTTAAATCCGAAATGGAAGTACCTTCTTACATTCGATTCTTCGTAGTCCAGGCTTCCATATCCGTTAAAGTCTGATAAAGGAATGGCTTCATTGCTGATATACAGCATTCCACCTTGATAATCTTCATCAATGCATGTGAAGGTCAGATTTCTTTTTGTCCCGCCCTCAATCGCAATGTCTGTTGATATCTGACTTCCTAATTGCTGTTCAAATGTTCTAAGGTCACATCTGTCGCAGACAGAATCCTTGTCTTTATCAACATGTCCCAGAGCTGGCGTAACGGTTTCCATTTCCATTCCGCACTTTTCGCATTCGTAAGTCTGTTTTCCTTTACCTAAACAGGTTGCATCAAAGTCTCGCACTACCGTCCATCTGTGTGTACATGTATCTGGGTCATAAGACCGTTCCACAGACATCCTTACTATGTAATAGGTATCTTTGCCAATTGTGATTTCATCCTCAAGAAGATTCGAATACACCACATTGTCGTAGACATTTGGAATTATAATTCCATTTGGCTCAAAATTCTTTCCTATTATATAGAAGATAACCTCCCCTGTATCATCAAGCTGTCCAATCATTGTTCGGACACGGATATCATTATCCTCCTGATTAGATACAAGGAATCTGGAGTTTGAGATATTCTCTTCGCTCTCTCCTGTAATGGCAGATTCATATTCTTTGGCAGTGGTCATCCATTCGTTTAATCTGTCTTTTTCAGCCTGTTCCGGGTCTTCCGGGTCTGGCAGAGTTTCTGTTAACTCATACTCCACATAGTAAATTTGGTCTCCCGGTCCATACACAGTAATCTCCATCGGAGGTTCTGTAACAGCTTCCCATACATCAGAGCCGTCTATAATCCGACTCATATAGTTAATGTAGAGAGTCCCACCTTCCTTGATTTTACCATTTCGTTTTGGAGCCAGTTGGATGTTGTTTGTTTCTGCATCTACAAACTGCACTTCCCAATTTACTTGTGCTTCACTAGGAGTTGCCACTTCTGGCTGGCGTTCATAGTACACATTCACATTTTTCCGGTTCATTGTCAAAACGAAACTTTCCGGCTGATTTTCGCAGATATCATATCCGTCAAATTCCAGGTGGTCAATAGTTATGGTGCTGCCTTTTTTTGCATTTCCAGCCACTTCGCTCAATACATATTCTGACTCTACATCCTTATATTTTACAGAGTAAGAATAGGTTGCTTCGGATGGGGTTGCCACCCCTGGCTTGTCTGGTTCAGTTGGTTTCTCTGGCTCAGTAGGCTTGTCTGGTTCAATTGGCTTGTCCGGTTCAGTTGGTTTCTCCGGCTCAATAGGCTTGTCTGGTTCAATTGGTTTCTCTGGTTTATTGGACCCACCACCACTACTTGAGCCACCCGAACTGTGTGAACCGCCACCGCCACCGCCACCACCACCGCCACCACTGGAACTGTGGTGTGAACCACTGGAAATTATTCCTCCCCCTGGTCCATAAGATGGCATTTCTTTCTTGGCAATGGAAGTGTTCCATGTCCCATCTGCATTCAATGTATATCCATCAGGAGTAAGGCATCCGGCAAGCATGATTCCATCTTCATTGAAATAGTACCATTTTCCATCTGTGTGCTGATGCCATGTATTACGATACATCAACCCATTTTCCGAAAAACAATACCATTTTCGGTTTGCATCTTGAAACCAAGTATTTACAAGTTTCGCAATTTCTGGATTCCATGTTCCATCTGTTCTTACTGTATATCCATCAGGAGTTACAGTGTTTGCAAGCATAGCTCCTGTTCTGCCAAAATAATACCATGCACCATTTGTGTGCTGAAACCATGCATCTGTCAACATGGCTCCAGAAGAAGACAGATAGTACCATTTTTGGTCTGCATCCTGAAACCAGGTATTTGCAAGCATCTTTCCATCAGACATTAAATAATACCATTTTCCGTCTGTATCATGATACCAGCCAACCGTTTTCACGTTTTGGTCATTGTAGTGATACCACGTTCCGGTTGCATCCTGTTTCCACGTTGCAGCTGCAACAGTATTAGAAGCTATCATGGTGACTGCCATGGCTGCCGCAAACCATTGCACAGCCTTTCGCTTCACCCTCATTTCCCTTCTCCTTTCTTTTTTCTTCGTTGGTTTAAAATCAGTGTTTTAGATGCCTTTTTCGCTGATTTTTCGACCATTTTTTACAATCTTAATTATAATCCATTTCTTAATAAAATGTCAACATTTTAGAACAATGTTTAATTTTTGTAACATGTTTTTCTTTCCATTTTATTAAGGTCTATTGTGATTTTTCTTTGTTACGGTCATTTGTCCATCAAGCAAGAACAATTCCATAAAAAAGGAGAGCCTGTGCTATAAACAAAGCTCTCTTTTTTATTTTTGTTTTATGACACAAAAAAAGAAACTGCTCTTTCATATCATGCAGTTTCTTTTTGTTTTTTTATTTTTATATTAATTTCATGTTTTACTCATCAAAAAGTGAGCCTAAGAACATGCCTTCTCCAAATCCACCAATTATCTCAATTCCAAGCCACAGAAACATTCCTATAAAAATGAAATAATACTTTACTAGAGTCAAGATAAATTTTAAAATTTCCATATAATCAATTTTGATTTCCTTCATGTTCTTCCCTCCCTTTCTATATATCTATAGATATATTATAGCATTTCCCTTTTTATTTGTCAATTTAGTCTGGTGAACTATTTAACAGAAGCCCACTACCTTTAGATGGTGGGTAATTCACTTACTTAGGTCTATGCGTTTTTCCCCTTCTTCTTCCTTTTTGGAATTTTCATATTCGTAAAAAACAATCTCATCTTCCGGATTCATTGTCTGTTTTAACATTTCAATTCCATTGCAATGAGCACTTATGACAATAATAAGATTTCCGTCCTCTAAAAACATCCTGCCTTTTTTTACACGACTAATCCATGGCATTTTCATTAGTTTCTTCGTTTCACTTGCAAATCCCTTCCATGGATATGGTTTCAGCGCAATTAGTCCGGTTCTGCTACGAAAATTTTCTCCAGCCCTTGTCGG
>OJOT01001384.1_pt1 | contig 10639 bp, 9 predicted proteins | sample 1598261 | NCBI WGS metagenome assembly OJOT01 (sample SAMN03922468, study PRJEB24848) | human gut metagenome | isolation source: stool sample | host: Homo sapiens | place: Germany | collected 2010-11 | reverse complement strand
GCTACACAGAACGCAAAGAATGTTATCCTTCAGAAAATCCGCGAGGAGGAGAGAAAGGTAATATTTGACGAGTACAACAGCAAGGAAAAGGATGTTGTGACAGGTGTTGTTCAAAGATACATCGGAAAGAATGTCAGCATCAACTTAGGTAAGGCAGATGCACTTCTGACTGAGAGTGAGCAGATAAAGGGTGAGGTATTCAAGCCTACAGAGCGTATCAAGGTATATATCCTTGAGGTTAAGTCCACATCAAAGGGACCAAAGATTCTTGTTTCAAGAACACATCCTGAGCTTGTGAAGAGACTTTTCGAGTCAGAGGTTACAGAGGTTAAAGAGGGCATAGTTGAGATAAAGGCTATTTCACGTGAGGCCGGAAGCAGAACAAAGATTGCAGTATGGTCAAATGATCCAAACGTAGACCCTGTAGGAGCATGTGTAGGTATGAATGGTGCCAGAGTAAATGCTATCGTAAATGAGCTTCGTGGTGAGAAAATAGATATCATCACATGGGATGAGAATCCGGCAATACTTATCCAGAACGCACTTAGCCCTGCAAAGGTTATCTCTGTTATCGCAGATGCAGATGAGAAATCAGCAAAGGTTGTTATTCCGGATTATCAGCTTTCACTTGCAATCGGTAAGGAATGACAGAATGCAAGACTTGCAGCAAGACTTACAGGCTTCAAGATTGATATCAAGAGCGAGACACAGGCCAGAGAGTCAGGGGACTTCATGGATTATGAGAATGACTATGAAGAGGATGATTATGATGACGATTATGATTATTCGGATGAGGAGCTTGCTGAGAACGAGAGATTAGCTGATACAGAACAGGCAGATGTACAGACAGAGGCTTTAGATACAGAGGCTGACGAGAACGATGCGGCAGATAGTGGTGATGAGCAGTAATGGCAAATAAAAAGATTCCAATGCGCAAATGCGTAGGCTGTCAGGAGATGAAGGAAAAGAAGTCACTTATTCGCGTGGTAAAGACTGCGGAGGGCGACATAATTCTCGATGACACCGGCAAGAAAAACGGCAGGGGAGCTTATATATGTAAGAGCCTTGAATGCTTTAAAAAGGCTAAAAAGACAAAGGCACTTGAGCGTTCCCTTGGTGTTAGTGTATCAGAACAGGTATATGAGGAGCTTGAAAAGGAGATGAACCAAATTGACAGATAGAGTACTTTCTATGCTGGGATTAGCAGCAAAGTCAGGCAATGTGGTTAGCGGAGAGTTTTCTACCGAGAAAGCTGTAAAGACAGGAAAGGCATTTTTAGTGATAGTTGCAGATGATTCATCAGACAACACAAAGAAGCATTTTTCGGATATGACTGCTTTCTATGAGGTTCCGATTTATTTTTATAGTGACAAGGTGGGGTTAGGGAATGCAATAGGCAAAGAGTTTCGCGCTTCCCTTGCAGTAACGGATGAAAACCTTGCAAATGCAGTGATAAAAAAGCTGCAGCCGAATAAAACTGAATAATGGAGGAAAATAGATATATGGCAAAAATGAGAGTTCATGAACTTGCAAAAGAATTAAATATAAAGTCGCAGGACGTCATAGACACATTAAACGGCACACAGTTTGCTGTCAAAAATGTGCAGAGCGGTCTTGAGGATGAGGCACAGCAAATTGTGCGAAAGAAGTACGCAAAAACAGAAGTAAAAAAAGATGCATCTAAGAAGGAAGAAACTAAAAAGGATGAGGCTAAGGCAGCCGACAGACCAAAGAAAAAGGCAAGCATCACAGCTGTTTTCAATGCCCAGTACAGTAAGCAGGGTAGGAAAACAAATGGTGGAAACGGCAGCGGAAATAATGGAAATAACAGTTCGCAGCGCAGGAATGGCAATGGCAGACGCGATAATCAGTCATCACGTCCTGAGCAGCACAGCATTATTAAGCCAAGACCTGTCGGAGAGAGAGCTATGCGCCCTATAAGTGAGCGTACAGCGGATCCGTATGCAGATATGAAGGTAACCAATTCGCGTCCGGCACGTCAGGCTGACGCTGATAGAAGAAGCGACAGACGTCAGGACAATGGCGAGAGAATCAACAACAGAAACACTGACAGAAATGCCGACAGAAGCAGAAATACGGACAGAAACAGCGATAGAAGAACAAACAATCGCGACAACAATAACCGAGATAACAGCAGAGACAATAATAGAGACAATAACAGAGGCTTCAGAAATGACTCCAGACGTCCTGCAGAGGGTGGCAGAAGCTTTGACAGAAATAATGACAGAAGCAGAAGCAATGACAGAAGCAGGAGCAATGACAGAAATAACGATAGAACAGGCAGCAGAGGTGATGACAGAAATCGTTTCAGAAAAGAAACAGTTGCAGTTGCAGCTCCTGATGATGTAAGAGGAAAGGAGAGCCGCGACAGAGGCAACGATAGAAAGAATAAGCATAATCACAATCAGAGCCAGAAGCAGGATAAGCTCGGAAAGAAGCAGGAGAATTACATCAATCTCGAGAAGCACGGCGGTAAGAAAAAGCCACAGCAGCCGAAGGCACAGCCAAAAGAGGATGAGAACGAGATTAAGACAATTTCTCTTCCGGAGAAGATTACAATAAGGGACTTAGCTGATAAGATGAAGGTTCAGCCTTCAGCCATCGTAAAGAAGCTTTTTATGAAGGGCGAGATGGTAACAGTTAACTCTGAGGTTGATTTTGCAGCTGCTGAGGAGATTGCGTTAGAGTTTAATTTCATCTGTGAGGAAGAGGAGAAAGTAGATGTGATTGCAGAGCTTCTCAAGGAGGATGAAGAGGATGAGAGCAAGATGGTTCCTCGTCCACCTGTAGTCTGTGTAATGGGTCACGTAGATCATGGTAAGACATCACTGCTTGATGCCATCAGACAGACACGTGTTACAGACCGTGAGGCAGGTGGTATCACACAGCACATCGGTGCATCTGTTGTATCAATCAATGGCCAGAACATCACATTCCTTGATACACCGGGACATGAGGCATTTACAGCAATGCGTATGCGTGGTGCAAACTCTACTGATATCGCAATCCTTGTTGTTGCTGCAGATGATGGTGTAATGCCGCAGACTGTTGAGGCAATAAACCATGCAAAGGCAGCAGGTGTTGAGATTATCGTTGCAGTCAACAAGATAGATAAGCCAAGTGCCAATATCGACAAGGTTAAGCAGGAGCTCTCAGAGTATGAGCTTATCCCGGAGGATTGGGGTGGAAGCACAATATTCTGTCCTGTATCTGCACATACTAAGGAGGGTATCGACAATCTCCTTGAGATGATTCTTCTCACAGCAGAGGTTCTTGAGCTCAAGGCTAATCCTGATAGAAACGCAAGAGGTCTCGTAATTGAAGCACAGCTTGATAAAGGCCGTGGTGCGGTTGCCACAGTGCTTGTACAAAAAGGAACACTCCATGTCGGAGATCCTATCGCATGTGGAAGCAGCTATGGTAAGGTAAGAGCCATGATTGATGACAAGGGCCGCAGAGTAAAGGAGGCTAAGCCTTCTACACCTGTAGAGATACTTGGACTAAACAGTGTGCCTTCAGCAGGAGAGACATTTGTGGCATGTGATTCAGAGAAGGAGGCAAAGGCATTCTCTGACACATATATTTCAGAGGAAAAGAATAAGCTCATTGAGGATACAAAGGCAAAGATGTCACTTGATGATCTGTTCTCACAGATTCAGTCAGGCAACATGAAGGAGCTTGATATCATCGTAAAGGCAGATGTACAGGGTTCAGTTGAGGCTGTTAAGCAGAGTCTTGTCAAACTTTCAAATGAGGAGGTTGTGGTCAAGGTCATCCATGGCGGTGTTGGTGCCATCAATGAGTCGGATGTTATCCTTGCATCAGCATCAAATGCAATCATCATTGGCTTTAACGTCAGACCGGATCCTGTTGCCAAGGCTACAGCAGACCGTGAGGGCGTAGATATCAGACTTTACAAGGTCATCTACAATGCGATCGAGGATGTATCTGCGGCCATGAAGGGTATGCTTGATCCTGTATTTGAGGAGAAGGTTATCGGACACGCGGAAATCAGACAGATTTTCAAGGCTTCAGGCGTTGGAAACATTGCAGGTTCATATGTGCTTGACGGATTTATGGAGAGAGGCTGCCGTGTCAGAATTAGCAGAGAGGGTGAGCAGATATTCGAGGGAGACCTTGCTTCACTCAAGAGATTCAAGGATGACGTCAAGGAGGTCAAGACAGGCTATGAGTGTGGTCTTGTATTTGACGGATTTAATGATATTCAGGAATTCGATATAGTTGAAGCTTACAAGATGGTAGAGGTTCCGAGATAATCATATATTGTTTATCTTGAATTAATGCAGCTATTCGGATAGTTACGGTTTAATATAATAAAAAGAAAGCGGGATTATATGAGAAAGAACAGCATAAAAAATATTCGTATCAACGAAGAGGTAATGCGTGAACTGTCAAATATCATACGCGGTGAGATAAAGGATCCGCGTATCAATCCCATGACAAGTGTTGTTGCTGTCGAGGTGGCACCTGATTTAAAGACAGCAAAGGCTTATATCAGTGTGCTTGGTGACAAGAAATCACAGGCTGATACACTTGCAGGACTTAAGTCAGCGGAGGGATATATACGCAGAACTCTCGCAAAGAACATCAATTTAAGAAATACACCTGCCATTACATTTATCATAGACCAGTCTATAGAGTATGGTGTTGAGATGTCTAAAAAGATTGATGAAGTAACAAAAAATCTCAAAGAGGATTGATTATGACAGAGATTGATTCTATTTTAAAGGATGCACAATCAGTTGCCGTTTCCGGTCATGTGAGACCGGACGGCGACTGTGTCGGCTCAACACTTGCTGTATACAACTACATAAAGGATTATTATCCTGATATAAAGGCAAGGCTTTATTTAGAGCCAAGCCCAAACATCTTTAAGTTTATGCAAAGAGCAGATGAGATTGACAGCAGCTATGCGGATGATACAGTATACGATCTGTTCATAGCATGTGACTGCAGTGACACAGGCAGACTGGGAAGTGCAGCTAAGTATTTTGAGTCTGCAAAAAGGACACTTTGCATAGATCATCATGTTACAAACGGGGCCTTTGCAGACGCAAATTACATCTTTCCGGATGCGAGCTCGACCTGTGAGCTGGTGTTCGAGCTTCTGCCGAAGGAGCGTATCACAATACAGATAGCAGAGTGTATTTACACAGGCATGGTGCATGATACAGGCGTGTTCCAGTATTCCTGCACTTCAAAAAAGACTATGGATATTGCAGGAACCCTGATGGAGATGGGCATTGATTATTCAAGGATAATCGATGATACATTTTATACAAAGACATTTGCTCAGAACAAGATTATGGGGCAGGCACTTTTGAATGCTGCTTTGTATCTGAATGGTGATGTTATATTGTCTGCAGTATCGCGTGCTGAGATGGAGAAGTACAACGTACTTCCAAAGCATCTCGACGGTATTGTAAATCAGCTGCGCGTGACAAAGGATATAAAGGTTGCTGTATTTCTCTACGAAAATGAGGATGGTACCTACAAGGGCAGCCTGCGCGTAAACGGTGATTACGATGTGGCAAAGGTTGCGTCGGTATTTGGCGGAGGAGGACATGTAAAGGCCGCCGGATTTACGATTGAAGGACCGCTTGAGGTGGCAACAGACCGCATCCTTACGGCAATTAAGGATAATATTTAGGGAGAGATTCTGGGCAGATGGTTAATGGAATAATCAATGTATACAAGGAAAAGGGCTATACAAGCTTTGACGTTGTGGCAAAGCTTCGAGGCATATTCCACCAGAAGAAGATTGGTCATACAGGGACACTTGATCCTGATGCGCAAGGCGTGCTTCCTGTCTGCCTTGGAAAGGCAACCAGAGTGTGTGACCTTTTGACAGATAAGGACAAGGTCTATAAAGCGGTGCTGCTTTTAGGACAGGAGACAGATACACAGGATATTTCAGGGCAGGTCTTAAATCGGGCTAAGGTCAATGTGACTGAGCAGGCGGTGTATGATGCAATATCACAGTTTATTGGCAGACAAAAGCAGGTGCCGCCAATGTATTCGGCTCTAAAGGTCAATGGGAAAAAGCTCTATGAGCTTGCCAGGGAGGGCAAGGTTATAGAGAGAAAAGCCAGGGATATCGAGGTGTTTGATATCAAGGTTGAAAGCATTGATTTGCCTGAGGTTACGATGACGGTGCACTGTTCAAAGGGCACATATATCAGGACGCTGTGCAATGACATCGGAGAGAGGCTGGGCTGCCATGGCTGCATGAAGTCACTGCTTAGAGTAAGGGTAGCAGGCTTTGACTTAGAGCATGCACTTACACTTTCACAGATTCAGTCAAAGGTGGATGAGGGCTGCTTTGATATGGTGATGCCTGTTGACGGAGTATTCGAAAATCTGCCGGCAGTGCATACTGCTTCAGATGCTGATAAGCTTGTCAGAAATGGAAATAAAATTCCGGCAGTGCTTACGGATTATTTAAAACACAGTGCTGACTCTGATATAAGATACAGAGTATACAATCATGAGGGCATATTTGTCGGTGTGTATTCGTATCTTGATGAGACCGGTGAGTTTAAGCCGGTTAAGATTTTTATGGAATAGAATAGTATACAGATATTATGGAATATATAAGCAAAACTCTGGATTTTCATGTCAAGGAGCCGTCCGTCATCTCGTTTGGAAAGTTTGACGGGCTTCACAGAGGACATGAATTTCTGATGGAAAAGCAAATTGAACAGAGCAATCTGCATGGCTACAAGCGCATCATATTTACGTTTGACATTCCTCCCAAATCGGAGGTACTTGGCGTTGAGTCAAAGGTTATAATCACAAACGATGAAAAAGAGTATGTGTTTGAAAAATCAGGTATTGACTATCTGATAGAGTGTCCGTTTGTGCCACAGGTGATGACGATGGAGGCGGATGCGTTTGTCAGATGGATAGTTAAAAGTCTTAATGTCAAGTGTATCATTGTCGGAGATGATTTCCGTTTCGGGCACAACAGGGCAGGAGACCATCGGCTGCTTTCTGCGATGGCAGGAGAGCTTGGATACGAGCTTATGGTGGTGGACAAGATAAAGGATGGAGACAGGGATATAAGCAGTACATATATCCGCGAGGAGATTGCGGCAGGACATATTAAAAAGGCAAATGAACTGCTGGGATATCCCTTTTTTATAAAAGGAAGAGTAGTGCATGGCAGAGCACTGGGCAGGACTATTGGCATTCCGACAGTCAACCTTTCAGTGCCGCACGATAAGCTGCTTCCACCAAAGGGAGTGTATATGTCAAGAGTTCTTGTCAGGGACAACTGGTACCTTGGTGTAACCAATATAGGATGCAAGCCTACTATAGAGGGCAAAAATCCAATCGGTGCAGAGACATATATCATAGATTTTGGGCAGGATGTTTACGGACAGGATATCATGGTAGAGCTTCATAAGTTCGTAAGACCTGAGATGAAGTTTGATTCAATAGAAGCGTTAAAGAGCCAGATGAGCGCAGATATCAATTTTACAATCAATTATGCAGGCAGTCACACATTTTAGTGTGACTGTTTTTTTGCTAAATAGCCCAAAATAACGAAAAAATAACAAATATTACAGAAATGTTACAAAGAAATATTGACATTTTAACAATTTATGATATACTCGTGACCGTGGATTATCGATAGCATAAATCGGAGGCTATATGAAAAACAAGTTAAAATTAGGACAGGCAGCAGGCGTTGTAGCGTTTGCTATTATTATAGGAGCGGTATCTATGAGCTCAAGCAGCACGGTGGATGCCAGGACAACAAAGGCAGAGGCAAATAAAAACAGATCAGTGAATGCGGGTGTTGCACTTAATCTGACAGATGTGGCAGATGCCACAGAGCTTCTCACAGCAGGGGTTACATCGGCTCTTACTTATTATGGAGCTGACGTATCGGTAGCGCAAAACGACAGCAATGTTGTTACTGCATCTGCTCAGGGTGCACAGGCTGGCGATACTGCACAGGAGACAGAACAGGCAAATGAGGCATCCCAGACACCGACAGCCGCACAGACCTGTGGTTACACAAATCTTGGTATGTCAGTTATCAGCAGCGGAAACTTAAATATCAGACAGGAGGCTTCGACAGACAGTGAAGTGGTAGGTATCCTTACCAATCACAATGCCTGTGAGCTTCTTGAGGATGCCGGAGACTGGTATAAGGTTACATCAGGCAAAGTGACAGGATATGTAAGCAAGCAGTATCTTGTGATAGGAGATGAGGCAGAGGCTATTGCAGAACAGGAGATTAAAACTGTTGCCACTGTAAATACTGAAACACTGAATGTGCGTGCAGAGAAGTCAACAGAGGCTGCGGTGCTTTCACAGGTTGGAAATTCAGAGGCATTCACAGTTAATTCTGTCGCTGACGGCTGGGTTGAGATAAGTGTGGATGATTCGGTAGGATATATATCACAGGATTATGTGACACTGGCACAGGCACTTCCTACAGCAAAGACAATAGAGCAGGTGAAGTATGGTGACGGTGTATCAGATGTAAGGACATCTGTTGTATCGTATGCGTTACAGTTTGTCGGAAACAGATATGTGTGGGGTGGTACAAGCCTTGAGAAGGGAGTTGACTGCTCAGGCTTCACAATGAGAATTCTTGGAAAGTATGGAATCTCATTACCGCATTCATCAAGAGCACAGCCTTCATACGGCACAAAAATCAGTGCATCTGAAGCAAAGCCGGGAGATTTATTCTTCTACGGAGGTGGAAGGAGTATCTCACATGTTGCAATTTATATCGGAAACGGACAGATTGTCCATGCCAGCAATAAGCGTGACGGAATCAAGGTTTCAAATGCATTTTACAGAAGTCCGATTTGTGTTGCAAGATATTTGCCGGATTAATAAAAAAGTTGTTTACAACAAATGCTTACTATGCTATACTGCATAAGTGTGGTTTTGCCCATGTTCGGTAGTTGGACACTCCGACCTATTGCTGAGCATCATACAGTTATCAGGGCGCATTATAATATAAGGAGGATCAACAATGATCGCAAAGGAAAAGAAACAGGCTATTATCGCAGAGTACGGTAGAACACCAAATGACACAGGTTCACCAGAGGTTCAGATCGCAATTCTTTCAGCAAGAATCGCAGAGTTAACTGAGCATTTCAAACAGAACCCAAAGGATCATCACTCAAGAAGAGGAATGTTAAAGATGATCGGTCAGAGACGTGGATTACTTGCATACCTTAAGGAGATTGATATCGAGAGATATCGTTCACTTATCGAGCGTTTAGGACTCAGAAAATAGTATTTTCTTTAGAGCGGAGTAATTATTATTCCGCTCTATTATTGTTTTTATTATTGTTTTTTGAAAAGCAGAAGTAAGCCGAGACCACTAAAGAGTGCATGAGCGTACATGTATTGTTTAGTAGTTTCGGAAGAGGAATACACTTCTGCAAAAGAATTTTAAGGAGAATTAATATGTACAAAAGTTATTCAATGGAACTTGCCGGCAGGACTCTTACTGTAGATATCGGAAGAGTAGCAGCTCAGGCAAACGGAGCTGTTTTTATCAAGTATGGTGATACAACAGTCCTTTCAACAGCTACAGCATCTGACAAGCCACGTGATGGTGTGGATTTCTTCCCACTCAGCGTTGAGTTCGAGGAGAAGATGTACTCTGTAGGAAAAATTCCGGGTGGTTTTAACAAGCGTGAGGGAAAGGCATCTGAGAACGCCATCCTTACAGATCGTGTAATTGACCGTCCTATGAGACCTCTTTTCCCAAAGGATTACAGAAATGATGTTACATTAAACAACCTTGTCATGTCAGTGGATCCTGAGTGCCGTCCTGAGATAGTTGCAATGATCGGTACAGCTCTTGCTGTTCATATATCAGATATTCCGTTTGACGGACCATGTGCCATGACACAAATGGGACTTGTTGATGGAGAGTTTATCGTAAACCCTTCACAGAAGCAGTGGGATGAGGGCGATTTACAGCTCACAGTTGCTTCTACAAAGGAAAAGGTCATCATGATTGAAGCAGGAGCCAATGAGATTCCTGAGGATCAGATGATTGAGGCAATCTACAAGTGCCACGATATCAACCAGACAGTTATCGCATTCATGGATCAGATCCGTGATGAGATTGGCAAGCCAAAGCATGAGTATGAGAGTTGTGCTATTCCTGAGCAGATGTTCGAGGATATCAAGAAAATTGTTACTCCTGAGCAGATGGAGGAGGCAGTATTCACAGATGAGAAGCAGAAGCGTGAGGAAAATATAAGAGCTATCACAGAGCAGTTAGAGGAAGCCTTCGCTGACAATGAGGAGTACCTTGCAGTACTTGGTGAGGCTATTTACCAGTATCAGAAGAAGACTGTCAGAAAGATGATTTTAAAGGATCATAAGCGTCCGGACGGCCGTGCAATCAACCAGATCAGACCACTCGCAGCAGAGGTTGATTTGATTCCTAGAGTTCACGGCTCTGCAATGTTTACCCGTGGACAGACACAGATTTGTGATGTTGTAACACTTGCTCCTTTATCAGAGATTCAGAAAATCGACGGACTTGATGCAAATATCACAACAAAGAGATATATGCATCACTATAACTTCCCTGCATACTCTGTAGGAG
>OJOT01001343.1_pt1 | contig 10922 bp, 8 predicted proteins | sample 1598261 | NCBI WGS metagenome assembly OJOT01 (sample SAMN03922468, study PRJEB24848) | human gut metagenome | isolation source: stool sample | host: Homo sapiens | place: Germany | collected 2010-11 | reverse complement strand
TCTTCCCACTGCACAACAAACTTGTCCACAATGGGGTAAACCATCTTTCCTGTCATTGTCGGTTTATCAATTCGATCAAAAACCTCGATGTAAACCAACTTTGCGCCCATCATTTTACCAATATAAAAAAACGGGACCGCAACTGCTGCACCGCAGGAAATAATCAAGTCTGGCTTTTCCTTATGTAACACATTCCATGCAATCTTGGTATTCTTAATAAGAGCCTTTAGACTCCGGTTTGTCGGATAATAACAAGGATACATTTTTTCACCTTCGAGCAGGCTTCTTGCATCCTCCTTATCAAAAGTGACCCAGAAATGATCTTTGTCCTTCCAAAATGGCTTTAACATATATAATTGTGTCAGGTGTCCTCCTGACGAACCAACTAAACATACTTTCATGTCCTCTGATTTCCTTCATCCCAAGATTTTTTATGTACGCATCCGTATGGATAGGATTTCCCAATGTTATGGTTTTCTATATTGCCCCATCACTTTGCATAATACTTACAACAGTCTTAAAAATAATCCTCAAATCATTCTTAACACTCCACTCCCTAATATACTGGGTATCCAGCTTCACCACTTCCTCAAAGTCCGTGATATTGCTTCTGCCACTCACCTGCCACAACCCGGTCAGTCCCGGTCTGAATGACATTCTGGCTCTGTGATGTGGTTCATACTTCTCCCACTCATCGAGTGTTGGTGGTCTTGTGCCCACAAGGCTCATATCTCCCACTAGTATATTGAAGAAATGAAGCTCTTGAGCGCTAGTCTTGCTACATAAAGCATAAAATCTATATGCTTTGCCCATCCTCTGCCTTTCTTTCTGTACATTCTTTCCAAATTCTCCTTGTGGTATCTTTTATTTCCCTCTATACCTACTACGGGGGAGGTACCTTTGTCCTCCCTCGAATTATTTTAGCCTGTTTTGTTTTATTCGGTTATTTGTATCTTTTTCTGTATCTAATCAGGGTTTTTCAGTAATTTATTTTCACTCATTTTTAATTCTATGTCAATGAATATTAGGTTTTCTTTATAATTTTTGACACATTCGCTAATCACTATGGTATTACAGCACCAATATTATACATTATTATATATCATACTGCTTATTTTTCCTCAAACAGCCTCTGCTTCCTCTCTATCATCTCATCAATCCTTGCGATATACTGCCCTACATCCTTGACATTCTCGCATCTGTCGATGCGGTGTGTGCCATCCGGATTCGGTACGGGCCAGACACGCTTTGTGCTTGCCCCTGCTCCGCAGGCCACAATCGTTTGCTTTTCCTCCATGATCAGTATGTTGTATACTCCGGCCTTGCCCTTTGCCGCATAGCCCACGTTCTCCATATTGCCAGCCATGCCCTTCTGCCTGTAGAGGTAGTATGGCTCAAGCCCCATCTGCTTACAGTAGGCTGCGCAGAGATCCATATGCTCCTGGGTGTTGACCATCTGCATATCTCTGTAGCGGTCCTTGAAGATGGTGAGTCTTGCAGCTCGCTTTACTGCGAGTGAGTGGATAGTGACGTTGTCAGGCGCCAGCTCCTTCACCAGCTCCATTGTGTGCCTTACATCATCGAGTGTCTCCTCAGGAAGTCCCATGATGAGATCCATGTTTATGTTGTTAAAGCCCAGCTCACGCGCGAGCTTGAAGCTTTGTATCGTATCGTCTACTGTGTGGTGTCTTCCTATTATATCAAGTGTCTGCTGCTTCATGGTCTGTGGATTTACTGATATACGGCTGATGCCGTTTTTCTTTAGTGCCATGAGCTTTTCTCTCGTGATGGAATCCGGTCTGCCTGCCTCCACCGTAAATTCCAGACAGTCCTTTAAATCAAAGCTGCATTTGATTTTTCTGATAAGCCTGTCAAGCTGGGCAGGGCTTAGTGTGGTCGGTGTGCCGCCTCCTATGTAGATGGAGTTTAACTTTTTGTGGTAGAATTTCTGCGCCGTGTAGTCTATCTCCTTCTCGAGTGCGTCGAGGTAATCGTCCACGCGGTTTTTCCACACACCCAGCGGGTATGAGGTAAACGAGCAGTATGCGCAGGTGCTCGGGCAGAAAGGTATGCCTATGTACAGGCTGTAGCCGTTGTCATAGTCCACCCTATCGAGCAGTGCCTTCTCACGCTTTGCTATGCCTATTGAGAGGTCGATTTTCTCATCACTTGCGAGGTAGGTTTCCTTCAGATAGTCGTAGGTTTCCTTATCGCTCATGCCGTCCTCTATACATTTCATGGCTATCTTGGTCGGTCTGATGCCTGAGAGTGTGCCCCATGGAAGGCTCTTTCCTGTGCCCTTTTCTATCATGGAATACAGGGCGAGCTTGAGGCGGTTTTTAGTTTCCTTGCGGTCTGCACTGTCTACGGATATTTTTGTGCAGATACTTTTTCCTGCTCTATTCATCGTCCACTCCACCGCAATCTCATCACCCACATAGTCTATCTTAAATACCTGTGAGGCATCCGCAAATTCCTTTACGCCATCAGCTGTCATCTCGTGGTGTGTGCAGGCTAAGTTTTTTCCCTCCACCTCATAAGGTGAGCAGCTATAGTACATCTGCACATCTTCCTGCGGGAAGAACTCCTTGAGCAGTGAGTGCACATCATATTCAAAATCCGGTTTATTAAATACTACTACTATCATAAGTAAGGGTTATACATCCTCTCGTTTTCTATGGTTGTTGTGTCGTTGTGGCCCGGGTACACCTCTGTATGCTCAGGCAGTGTCATGATTTTTTCCTTCACTGTGCGCACAAGGTCTGACATGCTGCCACCCTTGAAATCCGTACGTCCGATCGAGCCGCAAAACAGCGAATCTCCTGTAAAGATCACGTCCTCATACGGGAAATAGTAGCAGCAGCCGCCCGGTGTATGCCCCGGTGTATGAAGCACTACTATGTGAAAGCCCGCGATGTCAATTTCCTGCTTATCCTTCAAAAATACATCCGCATAAAAGGTCTTTGACTGGCCCATCATGTAGCTGACATTAAGCTGCGGGTCATCGAGTGTGGCTTTGTCTGCCTCATGGATATATATCTTGATTCCGTAGCGGTCTGCGAGTGGCTTTGCATCAGTGGCATGGTCAAAGTGTCCGTGTGTGAGCAGTATTGCTACTGGCTTTGCGCCTGACTCGTCAACTTTTTTGGCGAGCTGATCCGCACACGCGCCCGGGTCTATTATTATCATTTCCTTTGTCTTTATATTGGTGACAAAGTAGCAGTTGGTCTGCACCGGTCCCACTACGAAGTGGTCTATCTTCATATTTACCATATGAGTGTACTCCTTGTCTGTTATATGTTATGCTTCACGCAAGAACCACCGGGATTTAGCCGGTGGTCCTCTCTACGTCTATTACACTTTCTATCTGTCTGAGCTTCTCCACTAGAACCTTTATCTGGTCCCTGCCTCTGATATTGAAAAATACCTCGATTGTAGCGATGCCCTGCTTACTGGTCTTGGACTGGATACCACTGATATTGATTTCCTTCTCGGTAAATATCTTTGTGATATCTACGAGCAGTCCCGGCCTATCATGACAGAATATCTTTAGGTCTGCCTGATACTCAGCACCGTTGTCCATGAGGGCTGTATCCTGCCACTCTGCTTCTATGAGCCTGTCCTTTTCTATCTTGGACAGATTGATGATATTCACACAGTCTGTCCTGTGGATTGAGATACCTCGACCTCTCGTGACAAAGCCAACGATTTCGTCTCCCGGAACCGGATTGCAGCACTTCGAGAAGTGCACAGCCACGTCATAGAGTCCGTGTACCACAATACCGCTCTTTGACTTGTGCTCGGGCTGTGTACCTGCCGCCGCCTGCTGCTTTTCTGCGATGCTGCCAAGCACATCTGCATCTGTCACCGGCACCACATGATCCTTCTTGTACTCGTCGTACATCCTGTTGACTATCTGGCTCTCCTTGAGTCCGCCGTGGCCGACAGTTGCAAGGCATGAGTTCCAGTCGTGGAAGCCGTATTTGCGGCGTATTTTCTCCTGATACTCAGGCTTGTTTATCTCAGCAAAGTTGATACCCTTTGCCTTGGCATAGGCTGCTATCAGATCCTTGCCGTGCTGTATATTCTCCTCCTTGAGCTCACTTCTGAACCACTGGTTGATCTTGTTCTTGGCCTGTGTGCTCTTTACGACCTTGAGCCAGTCACGGCTTGGTCCCTTGGAGTTCTGTGAGGTGATTATCTCTATCTGGTCACCATTTTTGATGACATAGTCTATCGGCACCAGCTTGCCGTTTACCTTGGCACCGACCATCTTGTTGCCGACCGCAGAGTGTATGCTGTAGGCAAAGTCTATAGGTGTGGAGCCCTTTGGCAGGTTCTTTACATCGCCGGACGGTGTGAATGCAAATACATTGTCGGAGAATAAATTTAAATCACTCTTTAATAAAGTCATAAACTCCTTATTATCCGACATGTCCTGCTGCCACTCGAGTATCTGGCGCAGCCAGCTGAGCTTCTCCTCCTCTGTGACAGTGGTGGTAGTGGCATTGCCGTTGTTTGCTTCCTTGTACTTCCAGTGCGCTGCGATACCGTACTCAGCTGTACGATGCATCTCATAGGTACGTATCTGTATCTCAAACGGCTGTCCGCTCGGGCCTATGAGTGTCGTGTGAAGCGACTGGTACATGTTCTGCTTCGGCATGGCAATATAGTCCTTGAAACGGCCCGGTATAGGCTTATACTTCTCATGTATGATACCTAGCACTGCGTAGCAGTCCGGTATGGTATCCACCAGAATCCTGATGGCAAAGAGGTCATATATCTGGTCTATAGTCTTGTCCTGATTGACCATCTTCTTATATATACTGAAGAAATGCTTTGCCCTGCCGTATATCTCTGCCTTGATGCCGGCATCCGAAACATACTTCTTGACATCGTTTACCAGACCCTGGATGTAGGTGTCGCGCTCTGTCTTTCTTAGTGCTACCTTCTCTACCAGATCGTAATATGCATCCGGATAGAGGTACTTCATACAAAGATCCTCGAGCTCTATCTTTATCTTGCTGATACCAAGTCGCTGTGCGATAGGGCAGTAGATATCCTGTGTCTCTCTGGCGATACGCTGCTGCGCCTCCTTGGACTGGTACTTGAGTGTACGCATATTGTGCAGTCTGTCTGCCAGCTTTATGAGGATGACTCTGATATCCTTTGCCATGGCGAGAAACATCTTGCGCAGATTCTCAGCCTGCATCTCAAGCCTGTCCGCATTCTTGTCCTTCGGATCCTTGGTGCTGTCTGTCAGATGCAGGTGCTTTAACTTCGTGACGCCATCCACCAGATGTGCGACATCGTCTCCAAACTCCGCACGCATCTCATCCATGGTCATGATGGTATCCTCCAGCACATCATGGAGCAGTCCTGCTGCAATTGTTTCCTTATCCAGCTCGAGCTCGGCGAGTACTATGGCAACACACAGCGGATGTATGATATAAGGCTCTCCTGACTTACGCGCCTGACCTTTATGGGCATCATAAGCTACCCTGTAGGCTTTGTCCACAAGGCTCGTGTCATCCGACGGATGATACTTTTTGATTTCCTTTTTCAGCTCATCATAAAGCTCCTCTGGGCTCGTAAAATCCTTTGTTCCCCTTATACCGCTGGTATCTGAGCGAAATTTGTCCGCTATTTTTTCTAATTCTTCTGTTGAGTAATCTGCCAATAGTCTCACCTCGATTGTAGTGTATCTTTAGTAGCCATTATATTTTATTTCTTTAAAAATTGCAATCTTATGTTGTTAGCCGATAACCATCTTTACTCCGCCATACATGCCTGCTGAGTTGCCGAGTGTGGCAAGCTTGATCTCTGTCTCGCGGCTTGCATGGAAAGCATACTCTTTATAGTACTTTGCTGCTGTATCGATGATGATGCTGCCTGCCTTTGAGAGGCCTCCGCCTACAACAAATACCTCAGGGTCCATAACGCATGCTACTGCTGCCATTGCCTTGCCGAGAAGCTTCATAGACTGCTCTACTGCCGCAATGCCCGCTGCATCTCCTGCCTTTGCCGCATCGCATACATCCTTGGCTGTGAAGCCTGCATTTAAATCAAGTTTTGTTGCCACATCCCTGTGTGCTGCAATGTATCTCTCTGCCACTCTTACGAGACCGTTTGCTGATGCATACTGCTCTAAGCAGCCCTTCTTGCCGCAGCCACAGCACTCTGACTCATCATCTACCATAGGCATATGTCCTATCTCTCCGCCTGCTCCGTTTACTCCGGCTACGATTCTGCCCTCGCGGATGATTCCTCCGCCTACGCCTGTGCCGAGTGTGATCATGACTACATCCTGATGACCCTTTCCGCCACCCTGCCACATCTCACCGAGTGCAGCTACGTTGGCATCGTTTCCGGCCTTTACCTTGATGCCGCCGCACAGTACTGAGAGTGACTGTGCCACGTTGAACACGCCCCAGCCGAGGTTGACACATCTTAATACTGTTCCGTCATCCTTTACAGGTCCCGGCACTCCCATGCCTATACCCTCGATGTCACCCATCTCGATGCCATGCTTCTCGTTATTCTCCTTGATAGATGCTGCGATATCAGGCAGGATGAGCTCGCCGGAATTCTCTGTGCGTGTAGGAATCTCCCATGTATCGACAAGCTTTCCTGTTGTCTCGAAAAAGCCCATCTTTACAGTTGTTCCACCTATATCTACTCCGTATGCGTATTGTTTCATTTTTTCGTCCTCCAAATCGTTAAACTATGTTTATATTTTATTGCCTAATTGCATATTTTTCAATGTTTTTCATTGTTTTTTATGTTTTTTCTATATATAGAAGCGTTTATATCATCATCCATATGCCCGCTATATGTAAATCCAAGCTTTTTGGCAAGGCGCACCGATGCCGTATTTTTCTCGTCTATCCGGCAGTAAAGCTCTTCAAAGTCTGTGTTTTCGCGCGCGTAGTCTATGATGAAGCGGCATACCTCCGTGGCATAGCCTTGGTTCCATAATTCCGGCGCTATCATATAGCCCAGTTCATCATGCTCAAGCCCTGCCCTGCCTATCAGCTTCCCTGTTTCCTTGGAAAATACAAGCCACATACCATACTCGTAAAAGCCATACATGTTCTCTATATATGCTTTCTGGTATTCAAGCTCTGTCTCGTAGTCGTAAAGCGGTTCCACAAAGTCTGTCATGCCGGGCTTGTCATAGAGCTCATAGAGTGCAGGAAGGTCTGACAGGGACAGCTCACGTATCAGACACCTGTCTGTCTCGCCGATGTCCCACGGGATGTGATTATACCGCCTGCGCACCCGCTCCAGATACTCAATATCAAGCTCTGCAAGGCTCTCGACTGCATAGCGCGTGCCGCACTGCGGTTCTCCTACTGATGCTATGCCGAGTGAGTCAGCTATTTGCTTCTGCTGCCTGTTTGATACTATCCAGATGTAGTTGGCGGGAGCTTTCGGTATTCTTAGATTTCCCGTATTAGCTTTCGCGGTGTTATCTGCAGATTCTGTATATCCTGAATTATTTTCTATTTCATACACACACAAATTATTCTGCTGCTCATCTAGCAGTTTCTTCTGCAACTCATCCAGCAATTTTCCCGGTAGCGCAACATACAGTTTTTCTTGCAGCTCTTCTGACATAGATGCCTTGCCTGCCACATTTCTCCACTGTGGCTTGAAGCTATCTCCATGATAGTAAAAAGAGGCAAGTTTTGCGCTTGCCTCATCAATAATTATTATCATTAAACTGTCTCCGGCTCCGGATAGTCCACTCCGAAGGTCTCAACTGTAACTGTCTTCATGACCTGAGCCTCAAGTGGTTTGTCCATGTAGTCTGTGCGCACCTCTGCGATCTTGTTTACCACATCCATGCCCTCGATTACCTTGCCGAATGCCGCATACTCGCCGTCGAGATGTGGTGCATCCTGATGCATGATGAAGAACTGGCTTCCTGCTGAATCAGGTATCATGGTACGTGCCATTGAAAGTACACCGGCTGTGTGCTTTAAGTCATTTTTGAAGCCGTTGTGTGTGAACTCGCCCTTGATTTCATAGCCAGGGCCGCCTGTGCCGTTTCCGTCCGGATCTCCGCCCTGGAGCATAAAGCCCTTGATTACGCGGTGGAAGCATACTCCGTCATAGAAGTTGTGATTGATTAAGCTGATAAAGTTGTTTACTGTGTTTGGTGCGATTTCCGGATAAAGCTCCGCCTTGATTACATCGCCGTTTTCCATTGTGATTGTTACGATTGGATTCTGTGCCATTATTTTTCTCTCTTTCTTTTATAATATTATGAGGCCTGGAGAATATCCATTCCTTGCAATAATTAAATATCGAATTAATTTTTACCTGATTAGTTTTCACCTTATTTTTATTTACTCAGAGCCTCGACTACCTTCGGAAACTCCATGAAGTGTGATGCCTTCACCAGTATGGTGTCGCCCTCCTTCACATATGAAAGAAGCTCCTGTGTCATAGTCTCCCTATCCTCGAAATAGTGGATGTCTACATCGGACGATTTCTCTGCGGCTCCGGCTGCATATTCCTTTGCAAGCTCTCCTGCGGCAAAAAGTGTATGGATATGATTCTCTCCAACTGCTTCGCCTACCTCATGGTGCAGCTTTTTCTCATCGCTTCCAAGCTCACCCATGTCGCCAAGCACTGCTATTGTCCTTCCCTTTGCATGTGAAAGCACCTCGATAGAGGATTTCATGGATACAGGATTTGCATTGTAGCAGTCATCTATCACTGTCATGCCGTGTGTTTTGATGAAATTGGTACGCCCTGCGATTGTCTCTGCTTTCTCGATTCCTGACTTTATCTCAGCTATTGTGAGACCAAGCTGCAATCCGACAGCTGCTGCCGCCATGGCATTGTATACATTGTGCTCACCCGGGATGTGGATTTGTGCATCAAACTCACCCTCCGGAGTGACAAAATGAGCCTTCATGCCGTCAAAGCCCATGTTTTCAATATTTGTGGTATATACTGATTTATGAACGTCTGAAGCTGATTCCTTGCCATAGTATATGGCAGGCTTTCCATTTACCGTCTGCACTGTGGCCAGCTTGTCGTCATCTGCATTCAGCACTGCGACCGCATCCGGCATCATATGCTCAAAGCACTCTGTCTTTGCTTTAAGCACACCATCCCTGTCGCCTAAAAACTCCAGATGGCAGTAGCCGATATTGGTGATGACCATGACATCCGGGCAAGACATAGTAGAAAGTCTATGCATCTCGCCAAAATCAGATATGCCCATCTCGAGCACCGCTACCTGATGGCTTTCCCTGATTCCGAAAATGGTGAGTGGCAGGCCTATCTCATTGTTGAAATTGCCTGCGGTCTTATGGACGCTGTATTTCTGCTCAAGAACTGACGATATCATCTCCTTGGTGCTGGTCTTGCCGACACTTCCGGTGATACCCACCACCTTGATATCAAGGCTTTTTCTGTAAAATGCCGCGAGCTTTTTCATGGCATCGGTGGTTGATTCAACAAGCACATATGGACCTGCCGGATCCTTAAGCTCATGCTCAGAGAGCACAATTGCCGCCCCCTGCTCAAACACATTCGGAATGAATTTGTGCCCGTCCACCCTTTCTCCCTTTATCGGGATAAAAAGATAGCCCTCTTTCACCTGTCTGCTGTCAATGACTGCGCCGGTGATTGTCGTATCAAGCAGTGTCTCATCGCCTATGTATGTGCCATCGCAAGCCTTTGCGATATTTGCAAATGTAAGATTCTTCATGTACTTATCCGACATGCTACACCTCATATTTTTTCAAAGATATGTCAATCAGATGCTCACAGAGCTGATTAAAGCTCATACCGATAACCGCTGCCTCCTGTGGCAGAAGACTGGTTGGAGTCATGCCCGGCAGTGTGTTTGCCTCGAGGCAGAACATCTCATTTTTGTCATTGAGCAAAAAGTCTGAGCGTGAATATGTATCAAGCCCGATAACGCGCGCAACCTCCTCGGCATAGTGCTGCATATCCTTTGTCACCTGCTCAGGAAGCTCGGCCGGACATGTCTCTACTGTACTGCCCGCCTTGTATTTATTCTTATAATCGTAGAAGCCCTCCTTCGGTGCAATCTCTATAATAGGAAGAGCCTTGCCCTCGATAACGCCGACAGAGAACTCCCTGCCCTGTACAAATTCCTCGATAACCAGCTCATTTTCCCACTTGAAGGCATCGTCAAGTGCCGCCTTGAACTCTGCCGCATCCCTAACGATAGTGACACCGATGCTTGAACCGCCGCAGCATGGCTTTACTACACATGGAAGTGTCAGGTCAAGCTTTGTGATATCGTCCTGTCTGGTCGCTCTTGTCATGGAAATACCCTTTGGAGTAGGTATACCGTTTGCAAGGAAGAACTGCTTTGATGTCTCCTTGTTCATGGCGATGGCTGAGCTTAAATAATCGCTGCCTGTATATTTGACACCGAAGAGGTCAAATGCTGCCTGTATCTTTCCGTTCTCTCCGTTTTCTCCGTGGAGAGCCATGAAAACAATGTCAGCCATCTGACACATTTTTATGACATTTGGTCCGAAGAAGCAAGGTGACTGGTCCTTTCTGGAAGCCTTTACCTTTGCGAGGTCAGGTGCCTCTGTCGGAATATCACTGACCTGCACGCTTATCTCGTCCGCGCGGTCAAATATACCTGTCAGGTCCTCCTCCCTGTCACTATATCCCATAAATACATCCAATAATATAACTTTGTGGCCGTTCTCTTTGAGTGCCTTAGCTACCATGCTTCCTGTCTTGAAGGAAACATCTCTCTCTGTGCTGAGCCCTCCGGCAAGTACTACGATGTTCATTTTTGTCCTCTTTTCTTTGATTGAATTATCATGCTTTGGCTTAATTAAACACAATGCAATGCTTCTTTTTTAAAGCTATGAGTAATCAACATAATTTCTTCAAAATTATAACACCATTTG
>OJOT01001304.1_pt1 | contig 11210 bp, 6 predicted proteins | sample 1598261 | NCBI WGS metagenome assembly OJOT01 (sample SAMN03922468, study PRJEB24848) | human gut metagenome | isolation source: stool sample | host: Homo sapiens | place: Germany | collected 2010-11 | reverse complement strand
TTCTTCTGTGCTGATAAAACGTCCCGGCATGACGAGTACGTTGGCATCATTATGCTGGCGAGCCAGATGAGCAATTTCCGCAGTCCAGCAAAGTGCAGCACGAATACCCTGATGTTTGTTCAGTGTCATGCTGATACCTTCACCACTTCCGCAGATAGCAATACCCGGGTAACACTCTCCGGCTTCAACGGCCAATGCCAGGGGATGAGCAAAATCTGCATAGTCGCAGCTCTCCGTTGTATAGGTGCCGAAGTCTTTGTATTCCCATCCTTTAGTTTCCAACCACCCCTTGATGTATTGTTTCAATTCAAATCCAGCGTGGTCGGAACAAATTCCAATTGTTTTCATTTTCTGTTGTAGTATGATTGATTTAGAGGCTCTATAATGGGATATCAGGTGAAAAATATTTCGCCCCTACAAGCCTGTTACAACCTGTAGGGGCGAATAATCATTCGCCCGGTATGCACCAGGGCTTTTTATAACATTGCTTTTACTTGCTTATAAACGTTATCAGCAGTAAAACCTAACTTCTGATCCAGTACTTTGTAAGGAGCTGAGAAACCGAAAGATTCCAATCCCCAAATTTTACCGTGAGCACCTACCAAACCTTGCAGGTTTACAGGCAGACCGGCTGTCAGACCGAAGACTTTTGCGTCAGCAGGGATAACACCTTCTTGATATCCCGGAGCCTGGCTGCGGAACAACCCTTCGGAAGGAGCAGATACGATACGTACTTTCACGCCATCTTTGCGCAATAATTCGGTTCCTGCCACCAGTGTAGATACTTCTGAGCCCGAAGCTACCAATATCACATCCGGGTTTTCATCAGAACCTGCTACAATGTAGGCACCCTTGGCTGCCTGAGAGTAGTCGTTTCCAGCGGGCAACATAGCGATATCTTGGCGAGAGAAGATCAAACCGGTCGGAGTGGTAGTATTCTCCATAGCCAGTTTCCATGCAATTGTTGTTTCTTCTGCATCTGCCGGACGGAGTACCAACATAGAGTTGTGTCCTTTGTGGTTTTTCAGTTTTTCCATCAGACGGATCTGAGCTTCTTGTTCTACCGGTTCATGAGTAGGACCGTCTTCACCTACACGGAATGCGTCGTGTGTCCAAATGAACTTCACGGGAACTTCCATCAGTGCAGCCATACGTACGGCAGGTTTCATATAGTCAGAGAATACGAAGAATGTTCCGCAAGCTGGGATTACACCACCATGCAGTGCCATACCGATACAGCAGCAAGCCATAGTCAGTTCGGCAACACCAGCTTGGAAGAATGCACCGCTGAAATCACCTTTCTTGAAAGCATGTGTCTTTTTCAGGAAGCCGTCTGTCTTATCAGAGTTTGAAAGGTCGGCGGAAGCAACGATCATGTTTTCTACCTGAGTAGCAAGAGCGCCCAATACGGTAGCTGATGCAGCACGTGTAGCAGCACCTGCTTTTTGCTCGATAGCTGCCCAGTTTACTTCAGGAGCTTTACCAGAGAAGAACAGGTCGAGTTTGGCAGCCTGTTCAGGATTAGCCTTTGCCCATTCTGATTTTGCAGCATATTTCTTAGCCATAATTTCCTTCAGTTCGGCAGCACGCTTTGCGTACAGTTCCTTCACTTCGGGGAAGATTACGAATGGATTCGTCGGATCACCACCGAGGTTCTTGATGGTATTTACGTAAGCGTCACCACCCAGAGGAGCACCGTGAGTAGCACAGTTAGCTTCGTAGCTGCTGCCATCTGCCTTGCGTGCACCCTTACCCATTACGGTATGACCGATAATCAGGGTAGGACGTTCGTTTTCTGCTTTCGCTTCGTTCAAAGCGCCACGGATAGCGTCGGGATCATTACCGTTGATCTTGATCACCTTCCAGCCCCAAGCTTCGTATTTCTTGGCAGTATCTTCGATGGTTACGTCTTTGGTTTCAGTAGAAAGCTGGATGTCATTGGCATCATAGAACATGATGAGGTTATCCAGTCCCAGTGCACCTGCGATACGGCCTGCACCCTGAGAAATTTCTTCCTGTACACCACCGTCCGAAATATAAGCGTAGATGGTTTGCTGCATCACTTCTTCGAAACGGGCTTTCATGAATTTAGCTGCGATAGCTGCACCCACTGCGAAAGTATGGCCTTGGCCGAGCGGGCCGGAAGTATTTTCAATACCACGCATGATGTCGCGTTCAGGGTGTCCCGGAGTGGGGCTGTCCCATTGGCGGAATTCCTTCAGTTCATCCAGTGTGAATTTACCTGCCAATGCCAACTGAGAGTAGAGCATCGGTGACATGTGACCCGGGTCCAGGAAGAAGCGGTCACGACCTTCCCATGCAGGATTTTCGGGATCATACACCAGAAACTCAGAGAAGAGTACATTCACAAAATCGGCACCGCCCATGGCACCGCCCGGATGACCGGAATTAGCTTTCTCAACCATAGAGGCAGCGAGGATACGGATATTATCCGCTGCACGGTTCATAAGTTTGTTGTCGTTCATATTGATATTTATTTGATTTGAATACTATAATAAAGCAGGTTGAAGTGTCACTTGTTAATTTTAACAGCGACAAAGATAACTCTTTATGCGTAATTCGCAACAAAGAAAGAGCCTCTTTTTTTGCTGTACTTCCGCTAGCTTCTTGTTTAAAATACAATAAGTCTTTTCGACTGATTTACTGTAACTCTATAGTAACAATAGACTTGGCTGGTAGTTTTATCTTCAGTACGCCTTTATTGATTTTTACCTCTTTGAACGGAGCTAATTTTATATTATTAGGGTTCTCAAAAGAGTTGTAATCCGTCAGGTTGGCAGAAGTTAAGATTTCACCAACGGCTTTCTTTGCCTTTACATCCGGCAGGTTGATAGTAATTTCCTGTGCATTGTCGGCATCGATATTAGACATTGAGATGTGGATCTTGCCGTCCTTGTCTTTAGAAGCTGTGGCACTTACCATAGGTACTTTGCGATTATCGCGTACATCCATGACCTCGCAGTTCAGATCGAGTGGGAGGTAAGTGGCATCCTGGTGTACATTGTACATCTTGAATACATAATAAGTGGGAGTCAGCACCATGTCTTTACCTTTTGTCAGGATCATGGATTGCAATACATTTACTATCTGGGCAATATTTGCCATTTTCAGACGGTCGGTGTATTTGTGGAAGATGTCGAAACTAAGAGAGGCAACGAAAGCGTCACGCAAGGTATTTTGCTGGTAAAGGTGTCCTGGGATAGTGCCGGGTTCTTCGTCCCACCAGGTACCCCACTCATCGAGCATGAGGGCTACGTGCTTTTTAGGATCATATTCATCCATGATGGCGCAGTGTTTTTTGATAACATCTTCTATCTCACGGCACTTACCCATTGTCCAGTAATAATCGTCTTTGTCGAACTTAGTGGCTGCTCCTTTACTTCCGCTCCAGCCGGTTACGGTGTAATAATGGAGAGAGAGTCCGTTCATACGTCCGCCTACGCGGTCCATCAGGACTTTAGTCCAGTTATAATCGTAATCGCTGGCGCCACTGGCAATCTTAAACAGATGGTTGCCGTCGTAGTTGCGGCAGTAAGTGGAGTAGCGGCGATATAAATCAGCATAATATTCAGGACGCATGCTTCCGCCGCAGCCCCAGCTTTCGTTGCCTACACCGAGGTATTTCACTTTCCATGCTTTGTCACGACCGTTCTGGCGGCGAAGTCTTGCCATCGGAGAGTCTCCTTCGGAAGTCATGTATTCTACCCATTTTGCCAGTTCTTCTACAGTACCACTACCTACGTTTCCGCTGATATAAGGTTCAGTACCCAGCATTTCGCAGAGGTTGAGGAACTCATGTGTACCGAAACTGTTGTCTTCAATTGTACCTCCCCAGTTATTGTTTACCATTTTGGGGCGGTTCTCTTTCGGACCGATACCGTCCATCCAGTGATATTCATCGGCAAAACAGCCACCCGGCCAACGAAGTACGGGAACCTGGAGTTCTTTCAATGCATTGAATACGTCGGTACGATAACCTTTGATATTGGGAATATCCGAATTTTCTCCTACCCAAAGTCCACCATAAATACAGGTGCCCAGATGTTCGGCAAACTGGCCGTAAATTTCTTTGGGAATAACTTGTGTGCCTTGGTCGGCATGAAGCGTGATCGTTGCACTCTTTTGTGCGGACAGCGATACGGATGCAGCTAAAAGAACGCTGCTGAATAATAGTTTGTTTCTCATAATGGTTATTAGTTATATGATGTTCGTAATGTTATTATTTGAGTAAGCGGACCTCATAAATAGCAGGTGTCCACTCTGTTCCGTCGGGACTGAAGCGTATCGGATAGCTGCCTGCACTTAACTTTTGGGGTAAAGAATAACAGATCGTTATAAAACCCTCTTTATCAGGTTTGCTGATCGTAGGACTAACGGTCAGTTTTTCATTGTTAAGAAGGATGGCTACCTTGGTATAATCCTCTTTCCGTACAGTGATCATCAGCTGGCTGGCTTCCTCTTTTACTTTGAGGTTATAACTGAACCAACCTTTGGCACGTCGGAAGTGACGGTCTTTATTGATTCCAGTTTCTGCCTGTTCATATAGAATGCCATGATCCGATTCAGGCTGTTGTTCACCGGGGAAAATGAGATCTACAGTTTGGTTGGCAAGTTCCATTGCTTTACGTTCGCTCAATGCCACTTCTTTGCGGATACTTTCTACTTCAGCTTCGGTTACCTGATGGAAATAAATAGCATAACGGGAATCGTGAAGACGGAAGAAAGGAATCAATTTCAGCGCTTCTTTCTGTGCCGGATAGACACTACCGGTATAAGTAAATGCAACCAAGTCATCGTTTATCTTCTGGAGTGATTGGGGCAGAGATGCGGCGGAACCTACCAGCATCGGTATTTCTTGCATGGAAATCTGTTTGCCATGGGCAATGTGTCCGCCACGGCTGTCATCTGCATAAAGCCCGTCCATATTCTCTGTCCCTGTGGGACTGGCAAGTACGATAGGGCCATACATGAATGCATAGAAATTTTCCCGATCCGGTATTTGCTCCAAAGCAACCTGCATGGGCATATTCAGTGTGATTTCATCTCCGGCTTTCCATTTGCGGTGAATGGTCAGGTACTCTCCCGGTTGGGCATTCGTTTCCTGTACTTTTCCATTAACGGAAACGCTGGCGCCTTTAGCCCAGGAGGGGTAACGGAGTTTGAGGCTGAATGCTTTCTTCTTGCTCTTTTCCACGCGGAATCTGATTTGCTCTTCGTCGGGGAAACGGGTTTCCTGTATCAAGGTTATCTTTTTATCTTTCCAAGTCAGACGGGAGGGGATGAAGAGGTTTACATACAGCGTATCCTTTGTGTGGGCGTAAATAAACTCTCCGTATTTGGTGTGATTCTCCAATCCGGAACCGACGCAACACCACATGGATGTTTCCGGCTGCGAATAAACGCGGTAGTGTCCCGGACGCATAGGGGTGAAGTAAACAAATCCACCCTTTGTAGGCTGTTGTGAGGCAAGGATATGATTATATAAAGCACGTTCGTAATAATCGGCAAAACGAATGTCGGGAGAAGTCTGGTAAAGCATCTTCGTCAGGCGAAGCATGTTGTAAGTATTACAAGTCTCCGGGCCTTGCACATCATTGAGCATGGATGTGAAATTGTCTGCCGGATGAAAATGTTCGCGTACACTGTTGCCACCAATGCAGACGGAACGATGATTTACCACTGTGTTCCAGAAGAAGCGGGCGGCGTGATCCCAGTTCTGGTCTTGTGCAAGGTCGGCGATACGTTTATAGCCGATAACCTTCGGTATCTGTGTGTTGGCATGCATGCCTGTCAGGCGGTCTTCATCCTTCACAAGAGGGTCCAGAATTACTTTATGGGAGAAACGGCGTGCCAGTTCCAGGTATTTCTTGTCACCTGTGATTTCGGCAACATCAGCGAAAGTTTCGTTCAGTCCTCCGTGTTCGCTGCGGAGCATGTCTTGCATTTGTTGGTCGGTGAGTCCTGCGGTGATGTCTATCATCCAGTCGGTGAGGGCTACCAACATCTGGCGGGCAAGGTCGCTTCCGGCATAGAGGTAAGCGTCGCGCAGTCCGGCATAAGTCTTGTGTATATTGTATAGGGGTACCCATTTGCCATTGAGGTCGAAACCTCCGGCACGGATATTCCCGGCTTTAATTTCTTTCCAAAGTTGCAGGCTTCCGGGAGTTCCTCCGATGAATCCGGTGCCTACGGCTTGCTGTGCACGATGTAGTTCGTTCAGCATATAGTTCAGACGATTGTATATGGCTGTGTCTCCGGTAGCGGCATACATCATGGAGAGTGCGGAAATGTAATGTCCGCCGATGTGTCCGTCCAGTCCGGTGTTTTCCCAGTTGGTATAACTTGGCGCTTTGGGCGTCAGTCCGGCTTCGCGCAGGAAAGGGGCGAGCAGGCGGTCGGGCTCCATGGCCATGATGTAATGTAAGTCAGTCTGTTGAGCTTGCAGGAAGGGGCTTTCCAACAGCTTAACATCTTGCAAAGGGAAATAGGAAACTTCTTGTTGGATTTGAGCTTTCCCGGTCAGGAGAAAACAAAAAAGGAACAGGTAAGTAATAAGGATCGTTTTCATATTATATTATATTTGAGGTATAGAGATTATTTGCTTACTGACGAAGGTGCTTCACCTAAGCGGGTGAGAGTACTTCTTTTGAGCTGGTAACGATGCTTTGCCGGATTTAATGAATTGTCCGAGCTTGTAGAACGAATGTATAGGGAGTTGCTCCGGTGCCAACAGCACCCACGTGGCAGCCGAAGCTTCTCCCTCTACTATTACATTCGTTTATTCCTTGAAGTAGGAATTACTTTTTGAATTTCACTGCTGCTTCTTCGATGGGCAGTGCTGCTTTGTAGTTTTCGATGTATGCGTTAAAGCCTGCTACATCTTCAACTGTAGGCGCTATCTCAACACCTGCATCTCCACCAAACACCTGCTCATCCAGGAAAGCGTCGAGAGGTTGCTTCTTCTCGTTGTTCACAAGGAATGAACCCAGTAACGCAATACCCCATGCACCACCTTCACCAGCAGTTTCCATTACGGAAATCGGTGAATTTAATGCTGCTGCAAGTACTCTCTGACCCACATTCTTAGTCTTGAACAAACCTCCGTGTCCTGTGATTCTGTCAACTTTCACCTTTTCTTCTTTGAAAAGAATGTCATTACCAATCTTGAGGACACCGACAGAAGCATACAAGTGCGTTCTCATGAAGTTCGCAAGGCTGAACTTGTCATTGGCCGAACGTACAAACATCGGTCTTCCATCTGCAAATCCTGTTACAGGTTCGCCTGAGATGTAATTGAATGAAATGAGACCGCCACAATCCGCATTGCCTGTCAGGGCATGGTTGTAGAGTTTTCCATATACTTCGTTCATATCTACAGGTATACCCAGCAGTTCCTGGTATTCTTTGAACAGGTTGATCCATGCGTTGAGGTCAGATGTACAGTTGTTGCAATGTACCATGGCTACGGGACTTCCATCGGGAGTAATAACCATATCGATCATTTCGTAGGGCTTTGACAGATCTTTCTCCAATACAATCATGGAGAATGAAGATGTACCTGCCGATACGTTTCCTGTACGCTGCTTAACGGCATTGGTTGCAACCATACCGGTACCTGCATCTCCTTCGGGCGGGCAAACCGGTATTCCAGCTTTCAAATGGCCGGATACGTCGAGCATCTTAGCACCTTCCGGTGTCAGGAAACCAGCATTTTCACCAGCCGACAGTACCTTGGGAAGAATATCTAGCAATTTCCAGTTATATCCCTTCGGAGCGATTAACTCGTCGAACTTGGCCACCATTTCAGCGGAGTAGTTCTTGGTAACCGGGTCTATAGGGAGCATACCTGATGCATCGCCTATGCCTAATACCTTTTTACCGGTTATCTGCCAATGAATAAAACCTGCGAGCGTTGTCAGATAATTGATATCTTTTACGTGTTCTTCGTTGTCCAGAATAGCCTGATACAAATGAGAAATGCTCCAACGCAAAGGAATATTATAAACGAACAGTTCTGATAAAGCAGCCGCAGCCTGACCTGTATTGGTGTTTCTCCAAGTACGGAAGGGCACGAGAATCTCTTCTTTATCATTGAACGCCATATAACCATGCATCATGGCGCTGACGCCAATTGCCGCCAAAGCTTCTATTTCTATGTCATAGAGCTTCTTCACGTTTGAGCGAAGGTCGGCGTAACAATCTTGCAGTCCATACCAGATGGCCTCAACGCTATATGTCCAAAGTCCGTCAACCAACTGGTTCTCCCAGGTGTGACTTCCTTGAGCGATGGGCTTGTTTTCCTGGTCAATCAAAACAGCCTTGATTCGAGTGGAACCGAATTCTATACCAAGAATGGCCTTGCCTGCTTCGATGGTTGATTTTGCGTCTAGTTTCATAATTAACAAAGCGCTTTGTTCAACATGTAATATACTTCATTCATGCGCAGTTCTTTCTTGAACTCGCTGATAGTTGTATTTTCATCGATAACTACCATTTCGATACCTGCCATTTCTGCATAATCTTCCCAATATTCTACAGTCAGATCATAAGAGAAGCTGGTGTGGTGAGTACCACCTGCCAGAATCCATGCAGCAGCACCTACTTCGAGGTTCGGCATCGGAATCCACAATGCGCTGGCAACAGGAAGTTTGGGCAGCGGTTTGCTCTTGATACATTCTACTTTGTTTACGATGAGGCGGAAACGGTTACCCAGGTCAACGATAGTAGCGGCTACGCCTTCACCTTGTTTGCTGGTGAATACAAGACGTGCAGTTTCGCTATCGATACCAATGCTCAGGCGATGTACTTCCAGTTTCGGTTTTGCTTCAGCAATCAGCGGACAAACTTCCAGCATGTGAGCCTGGAGGATAGCGCTCTTTTCACCGTCGAAATGCAAAGTGTAGTCTTCTAAGAAAGAACAACCTTTCGGCATACCCTGGCTCATGAACCATGTGGTGCGGTACAAAGCGGCGGTTTTCCAGTCACCTTCTGCACCGAAACCATAACCTTCTTCCATCAAACGTTGAGAAGCCAGTCCCGGAATCTGATCAAAGTCACCGAGGTCGTTGAAGTTGGTAGTAAATGCTTTGGCACCTGTATCTTTCAGGATACGACGGAGAGCGATTTCTGCTTTTGCAGAGTTCCACACTTTGGTATAAGCTTCTGTTCCGGCTTTTTCCAGTTCAGGAGCATGGTCATATTCTTTGAAGTAAGTATCTACCATTGCCTGTACATCTTTGTCTTCCACTGCATTGTAGTACTTCATCAGGTCGTTTACCGGACAGTAGTCTACGTGGTAACCCAAAACTTGTTCAGCGGATACCTTGTCACCATCAGTAACAGCAACGTTGTTCATCTGGTCACCGAAACGGATAATCAGCATATCTTGTGCATCAGCCCATCCGGCGCAAACACGCATCCATGTTGCAATCTGGCCCTGTGCTTTTTCATCTTGCCAGTGGCCTACCACTACCTTACGGTTTTTACGCATACGGGTTACAATGTGGCCGAATTCACGGTCACCGTGAGCAGACTGGTTCAAGTTCATGAAGTCCATATCCATGGTATCCCAAGGAATTTCTTTATTGAACTGAGTATGGAAATGCAGCAACGGCTTCTTCAGTTCCTGCAAACCGTGAATCCACATCTTGGCAGGAGAGAAAGTGTGCATCCAGGTGATAACGCCGATACATTTCTCATCATTGTTAGCAGCTTTGAAAGCTTCAGTTACTTCTTTAGAAGAGTTTACTGTACCTTTATAAACCACCTTTACCGGCAATTTACCGCTGGCGTTCAGTCCAGCTACCATTTCATTACTGTGTGCGTCTACTGCGATAACTGCGTCACCTCCGTACAGGAGCTGTGCTCCGGTTACGAACCATACTTCATATTGATCAAATGCGTTCATAATGTTTTAATTTTTAATTGTTAATTTTTAATTGTCAGTTGTTCATTGCCCATAATAAGCGTTAGGCCCATGCTTGCGGTTGAAATGCTTTTCTACCAACAGCGGATTCATGGTCAGTTTCGGATTGACAGCATAAGCAATGCTTGCCATCTTAGCCACTTGTTCCATTACCACTGCATTGTGTACAGCATCGTGCGCATCTTTTCCCCAAGAGAAAGGGCCGTGATTTTTTACCAGTACTCCCGGCGTGTGTATAGGGTTCAGCCCTTCAAAGCGCTTCACGATTACATTTCCGGTTTCCATTTCATACGCTCCTTCCACTTCTTCCTTTGTCATATCTGCCGTGCAAGGTATGGCATCGTGGAAGTAATCTGCATGTGTCGTTCCGATATTCGGAATGTCACATCCGGCTTGTGCCCAGGCAGTAGCGTAAGTAGAGTGGGTGTGTACCACACCGCCGATTTCAGGGAAAGCCTTGTAGAGTACCACGTGGGTTGGAGTGTCTGAAGACGGTTTCAATCGTCCTTCCACTACCTTACCATCGAGGTCCACCACTACCATGTCTTCCGCCTTCATATCGTCATAACTTACACCACTGGGTTTGATGACTACCAGTCCCGTTTCACGGTCGATAGCTGATACATTTCCCCAGGTGAAGATAACCAGTCCATGCTTCACCAGTTCGAGGTTGGCATGGAATACCTTTTCTTTCAGTTCTTCCAGCATAATTTATAATTTAAAATTCGGTGCCTTGCGGTATGCCTTTTCATTGAATTTGTATAAGGCAGCTCCGCGTTTGGAACCTGTTTTATCAATCTTATCTGTTTTTTCAATGTAGTCCATTTCGGCTATCCGTTTACGGAAGTTACGCTTGTCTATCTGTTCACCGTAAATAGCTTCGTAGAGGCTTTGCAGTTGAGACAGCGTGAATAACTTCGGTAACAGGTTGAAGCCGATAGGCTCTGTGGATGCTTTCTGTTGCATCAATTCCCGTGCTTGTTTCACCATTTGCGGATGGTCGAAGATCAAAGGCGGTAATTCATTGATGTTTACCCAGTAGGCATTATGCTGGTGCACCAGTTCGCGGTCGTACTCGTTGATATTGATCAATGCATAGTAAGCAACAGAGATAACCCGTTCTCCCGGATCACGTTCCACTTCGCCGAACGACCCTACTTGCTCCATATATACATTTTCCAAACCGGTGAGTTCCGCCAGTACACGTTTGGCAGCATTATCCACACTTTCACCTTGTTGCACGAATCCACCCATCAGAGACCAT
>OJOT01001296.1_pt1 | contig 11271 bp, 9 predicted proteins | sample 1598261 | NCBI WGS metagenome assembly OJOT01 (sample SAMN03922468, study PRJEB24848) | human gut metagenome | isolation source: stool sample | host: Homo sapiens | place: Germany | collected 2010-11 | reverse complement strand
TGGCGGGGTTTTCAAACAAAAGCCGGCTTAATTCGGCAGGAAAAAAAGCTTTCAGAAAAAGACAACCTTTCCCTCTTTCAAGAATTCCATGCGTTTTTGCAAAAACAGCCTTTTGGCTTCCGGCAGGCGGTTCATTTCTTCCGCCAGCAGGGAGATACCGATACGGCGCGTTTCCGGCGACGCATAGTTGTCGAGATACTCCTTTAACGTCAGCAGGGCATTCGGCGTACAGAAATTATGAATCAGCTGCTTTTTGCATAGCGCCATAAAATCTTCCCCTACCCGGCCGTTGCCATAACAGGACGTACAAAAACTCGGCACATATCCCAGCTGCATCAGCCAGCGCACGACTTCGTCCAAGCTGCGGCGATCAGCAGTTTCAAACTGGGCGCTGTCCGGTTCCGGCTCCGCAGGCGCGGCATAACCGCCGACGCTGGTTTTGGAACCGCCGCTGATTTGCGAAATACCAAGCCTTAGTGCTTCCCGGCGGATACGCTCTCCTTCGCGGGTCGAGATAATCATTCCCGTATACGGCACCGACAGGCGCAGCAAAGCGATGATTTTAAGAAAAATATCGTCAGGCAGCGCATTGGCAAAATCTCCGGTATTGATGTCATCTGCCGGACACAGGCGCGGAACGCTGATTGTATGCGGCCCGGCACCGTAAACGGCTTCCAGATGCTCGGCATGCATCAACAGACCGACGAATTCGGACGCATAGTTATGCAACCCGAACAAAACGCCCAAGCCGACATCTTCAATCCCGGCCTGCATGGCACGATCCATCGCTTCGGTATGCCAGGCATAATTTGCCTTCGGCCCGCGGGGATGCAACTTTTCGTAATCTTCCCGGTTATACGTTTCCTGAAACAGGATATAGGTTCCGATTTTGGCGTCGTGCAGGCGGCGGTAATTTTCTACCGTCGTTGCCGCGATGTTTACATTAACGCGGCGAATGGCGCCGGCTTTGTGTTTTATGCCGTAAATCGTATCTATACTTTCAAGAATGTACTCCAGAGGATTCAGTACGGGATGTTCTCCCGCTTCCAGAGCCAGGCGCTTATGCCCCATATCCTGCAAAGCGATAACTTCCGCCTTTATCTCTTCCTGCGTCATCTTCTTGCGGAAGATGTGTTTATTTTGGGAGTGATAAGGGCAATAGGTACAGCCGTTGACGCAGTAGTTGCTCAGGTACAGCGGCGCAAACAGGACAATCCGGTTGCCGTAGTAAGCTTCTTTGACTTCTTCGGCAAGCGTACCGATTTCCGCGGCGACTTTTGGGTCTTCGTTCAAAAGCAAAACTGTGGCTTCGGTATGGGTCAGCCCTTTTTTTTCGCGTGCCTTGTCCAGAATAAAGCGAACCATAGAGGCATCGTTGCCGTATTTTTTCGCATAAGCCAGTGTGCGGTTGATTTCCGCAGGGTTGATAAAGCTCTGAGCCTTATCCGACATTAAATCATACTTTTCCATACATATCTATATTTAAGTTATTATTTATCGTTTACGGTATACGACCGGCAGCGGAAATTGTCAAGCTTTTCCGCCGCGGGAAAAGGCGGCGGGGCTGTAATGGACATAGCTGCGGAACCGTAACGGACAGAGTTCCGGACGAAACTGCCGCGGGAAAAAGCGGCGAGATTGCAAGGCGGCGTGAGGCGGACGGCACTGCCGCAGAAAAAGATGGCTGGATTGCTGCGTGGCGTGTGGCGGGGCACCTGTTGCGGCAATGGCTATTCCGCCAGTGCGACCATCGCCTTAACCATCGCGTCAGCCCCTTCGCAAACTTCCCTGACAGATTTAGCCAGCATATAAGCGGGCGTCGTTACGACGCGGTGCTTTGCATCAATACAGGCTTCGGTTACCGGCGTATCCTGATGTCTGGCTCCGGTCAGTTCTATGGTTTTGGCAACGGTTTTGTCATTGCCTATGGTTACGGTTATGCCATATTTACCGAGAACTTTGGATACCGTTACGGGAGCAATGCACATTGCACCGATGACCAGTTTGTTTTTATACGCGTCTTCCAGGACTCTGCTTACGGAGCTTTCCACGGTGCAGTTAATCCCCTTGTCGGCAAAATCGCACCAGTTGGTAACGGCGCCAAGGCCGCCGGGAAATACGATACAGTCGAAATCCCCGACGTTCAGTTCATTCAGAGGCTTTATATCACCGCGTGCGATACGGGCAGACTCGACAAGGACATTGCGGCGTTCTTCCATTTTTTCTGACGTCAGATTATTTATAACTGCCGCCTGTTCGATATCCGGAGCGAAACACCGGTAAGCGCAGCCGGCGCAGTCAATCGCCAGCAGAGCGGTTACGGCTTCATGAATTTCCGAACCGTCGGCACGGCCGCAGCCTGATAAGACAACGGCAAAACGAGGCATCTTTTTCATCTGTTTTCTCCCTTGAAAAATTTTTTTATCTTTCTTGGTATATAAATATACAAAATTAAAAAAATTTTAAGGGGTTATAAATATGTATGCATACGATAAATTATATTGATTTATTTTTAGTCTGACATATACTATTTTAAATAGCCGAACTTAACAACAACCTTTAGCAAAATCTGGGTAACATGGAAATTAAACAATCGACATTAAAAAACGGACTGAGAATCATTACCGCCGAACGGCCGCAGATTGAAACGGTTTCGCTCGGGGTCTGGGTCAACACAGGAGCAGCTGCCGAATCCGAGGCTGACAACGGCATTTCGCACTTTATCGAACATATGGTGTTCAAGGGCACAAAGAAAAGAAATTCGCTGCAGATATCCGAAGACATCGAAAACGTCGGCGGTGCCACAAATGCTTATACATCACGGCATTTCACCTGTTTTTATGCCAAAATGCTCAAGGACGACTTGGAACTTGCAACCGACGTTATCTGCGACTTTATCACCGACCCGACGTTTGACGCGGCGGAGATGAGCAAAGAAAAAGAAGTCGTGGTACAGGAAATCAAACAATCCGCAGACGCACCGGACGATTTGGTATTCGATTACTTTCAGGAAGCGGCATTTCCGAATCAGGCATCGGGACGCACTATTCTGGGAACGCCCGAACATGTGCGCGGTTTTAACAAAGAACGCATGCTCAATTACATGCGTACGCACTATACCGCAGACAATATGGTAGCAGCCGCAGTCGGGCGCGTAGACCACGACAAATTCGTCAAGATGGTTGAAGAGCGGATGAATACCCTGCCCGCGCATGCGGATTTTGCCGAAGACCCGCAATATTATGTCGGCGGCGGGCGCGTGGAATGCAAAGACATTGAGCAGACGCATCTGGTCTTAGGGTTTAAAGGCGCATCCTATATGGACGAAGACTACTACAACTATTCAGTGCTGTCGACGATTTTCGGCGGCGGCATGTCGTCGCGCCTGTTTCAGGAAATCCGCGAAAAACGCGGGCTGGTTTATACCATTAACAGCTTTAACCAGGCGTTGAAGCATGCCGGCGTTTTCGGCATATATGCCGGTACAACCCCAAAAGAGCTGGAAGAACTGCTGCCAGTCGTTGCCGATGAAATAAAAAAAATGATGAACGACAAAGTCAGCGAGACGGAGTTAAAGCGTGCCAAAACACAGATTAAGGCCAGCCTGCTGATGTCGCTGGAAAGCTCTTCTACAACGGCGGAAATTATGGCAAGACAGATGCTGTTGTTCAAACGCGTCATCCCGACGGCGGAGATTGTCGAGAGAATCGAAGCGATTACGGCAGACGATTTGCAGCTTTTGGCACAGAAAATTTTTACATCAACGCCGACCTACGCCCTGCTCGGCTGCGAAGGCGGCACCTATCCGAGCTATGACGACGTCAAGGCTCTGTTGAAGTAAAAACCTCATATCGGCTGAATACGGCCCGTCCTTTAGATGTATAACCTAGAAATACAACAAGGAACGGGCTTTTTCCAATCCTTCTTCAGTCAGAACAATAACAACAATATCGCCGTCAATATAAACAGCGTCAGCTGACGGCCACGGTTTGGCCCGATTGCGGACGAAATCCTGACCGGCTTTGGAAAGTTCTCCCGGAACGGCGTTGTCGTAAAAGACATCTTCAGGATAGTAGAAATTATAAACGATACGCGACATAAATTCGGGCGTAAAGGACGTTTCCAGCAAATCAAGACTGATTTCCTCGCCGGCGGTACGGCGGTAATAGTTTCGGCGCAAAGAAAAACTCCCTATCTGCAACAGGCGGTATTTGCGGCGGGCATCAAAACCGGGAAAACGCTCCAGCCGGGCAGCGATGCGCTCATGGGCTTTCATCTCCGCGTCAAATCCCAGTTTCCAGACTTTTTGCGCATACATATCACGAACGCCGGACATAAATGCAATAATAACGGCAAATGCAACCGCCGCTTTGCGGAATTTTCCCGATGAAAAACGCAGCAGGCAGGCAAGAGCAAATGCATAAATGCCGGCCAGACCATAAAAATCCAACCGCGGGACAAAGGCAAAATTTTCGAGCTCTGCCAGAATCTGCCCGCGTTCGTCGGCGACAAAAAATGCCAGCTTGGACGCAAACAGCAATCCCAGCGCCAGCAACAGCAATCCCGGAATTTTCTTTATGCCGCCGCGGCATACTGCTGCCGCCAGCCCCAACAGGCAGAACGCCAACAGCAAAAGTTTATACTTATACTCCATAAAAGGCAGCGGCGTTACAAACTGCATAAACATTGCCGAACAGGTTTCCAGCAGCTTTTGCGGTAGGTAATCCCAGCTGATGATACGCGTATTGTATGACGAAGTCAAAACGGAAAACGCCAGCATTCCCTTATACAAAACTAATGCCGCCAGGATATCCAGCGCCGGAAGCGTTTTTTCGCGCACGGTCATCCAAAACGGTTTGCCGGCGGCATAAGCGAAAAAGGCGGAACCGAGCAGGCAGACGGCATAAAAATTGATTACCGCGGCATAAGAGGCAAAGGCAAAAAGCATCAGTGCCATGGCAGGAACGTGCAGCCATGGCCTTTTTGAAGAGACGGCCGCCGACGCCGCCAGCAGCGAAGCAACGCAGACCAGCGGCAGGCTGAGGTTTATCAGCATATCTTTGGCATAGTAAAGCCAGACCAGCGTATACGGCAAGACTGCCGCAAACACTGCAAACAGCGCGTAATTGAACGTCGTCAGCGGCACCTGCCAGTATCTGGCAAGCAAAATGTACCCCAGCACCAGCGCAGCAAAGGAAAAAAGGCTGTTTAAAAACGGCAGCACCTGCCCGTCAAACAAAACCGCCTGCAGAACAAAATGCAGCGGACGCCCCTCAAAAGCCCCCTCGTTCCACGCTGAAGCACCGCGGACATAATTCCAATCGTGGTCGCCAAACATAAAATTGACCGTATAAAACAAAAAGGCGAGATTGACAAGCGCAAAGGCTATCCAGAACGCCCGGATATAGCGGCGGTCTAAATTTTTTGCCATACCGGCGATTTTGGCTTCAATTTCAAGATAACGCATCGGCGGTTCTCCTTTCTGGTCTGTTTTTGTTTTAAACGTTAAAATTTTGCGGCAGCCGGGTGTTTCTGCACTGACGGGGACTTTCGTACCGGCCGGAAGTTCCCATACTGACCGGCATTCCCGTACCGGCCGGGAGTTTCCATACAGACGGGTATTTCTGTACCGGCCGAAAGTTCCCAGACTGACCGATACCTCCGTACCGACCGGGAGCTGCCGACACGGTGCCGTATTATCGGTACGACCGTTCGTAAATCTCGGCACAGTCGGCAATGCTCAAGTCACACGGGTCAAGCCGGAAAGACAAGGCATTCTGAGTTTTCGCGGCGGCGGCAAATTCACGCAGGCGTTCTTTTTCAATTCCGTAGTCGCTCATCTTCAGCTTGTCCGCACCGCAGGCTTGCTGCAATTTCTGCAAAGCAGCAATGAAGTCTTCCGGCGTTTTGGCGTTTTTATTGCCGAGAGCTTTGGCCAATTCGACAAGACGGTCGTCAGAAGTGTGTTTTTCGGCAATTTTAGAAAAGTAAGCAACACTCAGCATAATCAAGCCGGCACCATGCGGCAGGTTTTTATAAACGCCGCTTAAGATATGTTCCAGCGCATGTTCCGAGATACAGCCGGACGTGCTTTCGACCATACCAGACAGTGTATTCGCCAGCGCCATATTTTCCCGTGCGGCAATATCTCCGCCGTCAAAAACGGCTGCCGGCAGATTTTCGGCAATCAGGCTTACGGCCTTGAGAGCAAAAATGTCGCTTATGGGCGTGGCTATATTGGCAAGATAGCCTTCAAGACTGTGAAACAGCGCGTCAAACCCCTGAAAAACAGTATAGTCTCGCGGAACGGTCAACATCAGCTCGGGGTCAACCACCGCCAAAACGGGAAATGTGCCGTCAATGCCGAAACCAAATTTTTCGCCGGTCGCAGCATTGCTGATAACCGTCCACGGGTCAGCTTCCGTTCCGGTTCCGGCGGTTGTCGTTATGGCAACAACGGGCAGAGGCGTTACAGACACCGGGCGTCCGCCGCCGGTGCCGCGAACCATATAATCCCAGTAATCGCCTGGATTTGTCGCCATAACAGCAATCGCCTTGGCTGCGTCAATCGGCGAACCGCCGCCCAAACCGACAATAAAGTCGCAGTTTTCGGCTTTTGCCAGCACCGCACCGTCCATAACTTCGCTGCGGTCGGGATTGGCGGTTATTTTATTGAACAGCACGAAAGTACATCCCGCGGCCTTCAGCTCTTCCTCTGTCCGGGCCAGATAGCCGTTATCGACGACGGAACGGCCGCCTGTGGTTACAATCAGCGCCCGCGTGCCGGGGAGCTTTTCCTTATGCAGATTAGCCAGCTGTCCGCGGCCGAAAAGGATTTTGGTCGGAATATAATATTTGAAATTCATAATGCCTCCTTATCTGTCATTACTCTGCAATTCTCCTCCACGACCTTAAAACAGGTCAAAACTCTTATTATAACTCAGCGACAGTCCGAATGTGCTCTGTGCCCGGGAACGCGACGCGCCACGGGTTTCGGCAAGCTCGTAATTGTAAAACGGCGCGAGGTACAAATCCCCGACAAGCTTGGTTTCTATACGGTTGTTTGTCGACAGTTTGTATTTGAAATCCGTCGCTTCTTTTTGGCTGTAGCTGAAAAAATGACGGTAATACCCCTCGGAAACGAACGTGGTGTTCGGATTCAGCGGATAATGGAATTCATACCCGATTTCGGCACCGGTTTTCATATTATCATTTTTATAAGTCATATCGTCTTCTTCCACCAAGGCAATATAAAGCTGTTTGAAATTCTCGCTGTCGTAAAGTTTCAAACCGGTTTTGGCACGGAGAATTTTAGTGCGGTAATCCGTCCCGTCCAGATTAAAATCCGTAAATTCCGTTTCATACCCGAGATAGGCAAACGGGCCGACTATCCCCTGTTCCAAATGCCAGATTTTGTGCGTATAATCGGTATAGAGCAAAATTTCGTCATCGTTCTCATTTTCGGTCGTTACGCCGTTCTCGGTCGTCTTGGATTTGCCGTATATCGCATACAAGCCGTTAACCCAAACCATCGTGCTGCGGTCATAGGTCAGATTGCCGTCAAAAAGGCCGCTGATGTTATGCTGCTCATCGGCATTATACGAATCGGGGTAATTCGGATCATCCTTGTTGGTAACGCTATGCTCAAGATATTCAACCGCGATGCGTTTGATGTTGGCGGTCAGCGATGCTGCATCTGCAACGGTTTCAGCCGGAGATGACGCGTTCTCCGAAACTTCGGCCGCTGCCGGCAAAGCAGTCTCCGCAGCAGCGGGAAAAGTTGCGCATAGAGCGGCTCCCCACACCGCTAAACAAAGATTTTTTTTCATACTAAAGTCCTCTGACACCGATTTCATTATGAGTGCAGTGTAGCTTCTTTTAACAGGCTGGCAAAAGGTTTTAACGATTTATCAACGGATAAATGGCAATCGGGCAATTCCGGATTTGCCGGAATAGATATGTGTAGCGGAGCAAACCAGCAGGCCACAGTATGGGAAGAGCTGCTGACAATTCCGTTCGTTAACACCCGCCGCGGTTCAACAGCGCTTTCATAACCAGACGGCAGCGGTCTTTGAATTTTAATTCCGGCTTTGGAGAAATAATTTCCCATCCGCGCTTGTCCATCAGCTCAAAATAAGCATGATACAAATTCAGCATATAAACGACCGGCTTGGAATTGCGGTTGTGGTTTTCTTCCAGCAACCGATAAGCCTCCGCAAAGGAACTGCGGGCGGTTTCGGCAAATTTCCGGCGGGCAACATAAAGATTTTTATGGGTCAGGATGTCTTTGGCTGCCAACCCCTGCTCTATTTCCGCCGCGGCCAAAAACTCTTCGGGAATATAGACGTGGCCGCCCAGAATGTCTTCTTTTATATTTTTGAGAATATTGGTTATCTCTACCGCGCGCCCGATGAGCCTCCCCAGTTCGGCAGTCGTTTCCTCGTCAAATTCGGCGATTACTTTCAAAATCAGGTAACTCGGCGTTTCCGACACGCCGCGGCAGTATTCCTCAAACTCATGCAGCGACGGGCGGAACAGCGGTTTCGGACAGTCCATGGCAAAGCCCGACAGCATCGTTTCCATACACGCGCGCGGCAGCTTAAAACGCATACAGTTCTTATATATGCGGCGGCCGATGTCGGTTTCGGGAACTTTCCGATCATAGATGTTGGCAATTTCCCGCTGCCATGCCGCCAAAATATCAGCCTTATCCTTTTCAGGCAGAGAGCTGGAACTCAAATCGTCAAAATGCTTGACCAGCGCATACAGCGTGTATACGGCTTCGCGCTTGGCTTTGGGATAATGCCTCGTGCACCAAAAGAGGGCAGAATGATTTTTTCTGACGATGCGACCAATTGAACTCATTGCTTTTCCTTATTTCATAACCATATTTCCCGCAGTTCAGAGCTGATGCAAATCGCGGGTTTTGTTTTTTGTTATCAGAGTATGCCACAAACCATATAAAAATGCGTTAACATAAACAAAAAAATTTATTTTCCGGCATAAGGCGGAGGCGGAAGAACCAGCTGTGCCCTGAGAACCGGCTGCGGCGGAGGCCGGAGAGCAGACTGCGGACGAAGAACCGACGGTTGCTGCGGCGGAGGCCGGAGAGCAGACTGCAAACGAAGAACCAGTGGCGGCGGCTGCGGAAGCGGAGACATCGGGCAAAAGCCGTATCAGACGGCGGGACAGACCGACAAAAAATCCTGTTTTCAACCGAAAAAGAAATCCCGACGCAGCGGCAAAAAGCTGCAACATTTCCTTTTGCTGCAACGGCAAGCTGCGGCGCAAACAAGCCGCATCAACCGATACCCTTGCCCCCTCCAGTGCCACGGCAGCAGACGGAACAGCCAATACATATACGGCAGCATAAACAAAAGCCAAGGCGGCAAAAGGCTGATAGAACGGCGGCGTCTGATTATTAAGCACGGCGACAAGGCGGGAAAACGGCGAAATCACCTGAAGCCAAATCGGCGACGCGGCGGAAAATTCCAGCGGATAACGGTTTTTAGACAGCCATTCAAAACCGTCCAGCGGTTCCAGCAGCAGCGACAGGGAAAGATTGCGGGCGATAAATTCCTTTTGCAAAAATCCCAGCAGCATCCGTCCGGGCCAGGTACGGCTGACGGCACGATACAGGAGGTTAAAGCTTTTCGGATGCAGGCCTCTCCGGCGCATTCCCCGCCGCAGCAGCAGAAAAAGATAAAAAATATACGCCCGGAACAATTCCCGGTCTTTTACCGGCACCAGTTGCAGATACAAAGACGGCGGCGGCAAAGGAATCGCCGCTGCGGAGGAAAACGGCAGTTCGAAAAGAGCTTTGGCTTCTGAGAAAAAATTTTTACCCGAAGACATTACGCCTCCCCTGCGGAAATACCGTGCAGCCAGTCTTCCGCCGCAGCCAAGGCTCGGGAAGTCAGCGCCGCCTTCTTCTCTGTCCCTTTGAGCGGGCGAAGTTTCCCTTTGGCGGTCATGACTTTCGGCAGTTCGGGAAACAGACCGAAATTAATGTTCATCGGCTGATAATGCTCTATGTCCGTTGCATCAGTCAGATGCGCCAGCTGGCAGCCGAATGCGGTTTCACGCGGCGGCAGCTGCGGCGTTCTCCCGTGCAGCAATTCGGCGGCAAAATAACCGGCCAGCCACCCGACGGATGCACTTTCGACATACCCCTCGCAGCCGGTAATCTGTCCGGCGAACATCAGATGCGGGCGGGACTTCAGCCGCAGAAAAGCATCCAGCAGGACGGGCGACTTGATGAAAGTATTTTTATGAATACCGCCGAGACGGGCGAAAACGGCGTTTTCCAACCCCGGAATGGTGCGGAAAATACGGGTCTGCTCGGAATGTTTCAGCTTGGTCTGGAAACCGACCATATTGCGCAGGGTGTCTTCTTTGTTATCCTGCCGCAGCTGTACTACCGCATAAGGGCGTTCCCCACGGTGCGGGTCGGTCAGCCCGACCGGTTTCATCGGGCCGTACATCAGCGTATCCGCCCCGCGTTCGGCCATTATCTCCACCGGCAGACAGCCGTCGAAATAATTCGGCTTCTCAAAATCGTGGAACCCGGCCTTTTCCCCTTCCTGCAGGGCATTGACAAATTCGTAGTACTGTTCCCGGCTGAGCGGGCAGTTGATATAATCATATTTATCGCCTTTATCGTAGCGGGACTGGTACCAGGCGATGTCAAAATTTATACTGTCCTTATATATGACCGGCGCTATCGCGTCATAAAAAGAGAGCTTTTCGCCGCCTACCGCCGCGGAGATGCTCTCCGCCAGCGCCGCGGACGTCAGCGGCCCGGTGGCGACTATGCTCAGCCCCTCGCTTTCCGGCGGCAGCTCTGTTATCTCTTTTGACACGACGGTTATCAGCGGGTGTTCCCTAATCCGCGCCGTGATATATGCGGAAAAGCCTTCGCGGTCTACAGCAAGCGCGCCGCCGGCGGGAACCCTGTTTTTGTCGGCGCTTTCCATAACCAGCGAACCGGCAAGGCGCATTTCCTGATGCAAAAGCCCGACGGCATTGTATGTGCTGTCATCGGAACGCAGCGAATTGGAACAGACCAATTCGGCAAAACCGTCTGCCTTATGCGCCGGCGAACGCTTTTCGGGCTTCATCTCATACAGCCGGACGGCAACCCCGCGCAAAGCCAGCTGCCACGCCGCCTCGGCTCCGGCAAGGCCGGCTCCTATCACATTTGCACTTAACGACATATTTTCCCTTGAATTTTGAAATATTACCGCAACAAGTTATAAACGAATTACGGAT
>OJOT01001260.1_pt1 | contig 11544 bp, 8 predicted proteins | sample 1598261 | NCBI WGS metagenome assembly OJOT01 (sample SAMN03922468, study PRJEB24848) | human gut metagenome | isolation source: stool sample | host: Homo sapiens | place: Germany | collected 2010-11 | reverse complement strand
AGAGACAGCGATGACATCGAGAGCAAACTCAAGGCCACGATTGTCATCAACACCAAGGCTGGCGACGGGATTCCCCAAAGGATAGCGGCCGTGCTGAATCCCACTGGCTTGGATAACGCTTCAAAAAGCCTTTCCGACCTGAAAAATGTTGTCGCTGATTACGCCACTTCCGGAGAAAACGGTCTTACCTCAAAAGGCAAATTTGTGATGTTCAATTCCGTCGGAGGCGGAGGTAAAGACTTCAGCACGACCCCCATAGAGAAGAGTCACCTGTGTAAGACGGAGATAGAAGCCTTAGCTAACCCCGTCACTATCTATGTGGAGCGCAGCGTAGCAAAGGTAAGGGTCACCTTGGATGCCAATATGGGTTTCGCCGATAACAAACTGGCATTGAAGGATAAGGACGGTAAAGACCTCAAAGTTGGAGGAGAGCAGGTTTATCTGCAGCTCGACGGTTGGGGCCTGAGTGCCGAAACCTCCGAAGGAAGACTTGTCAAGAAAGTCAATCCTGCTTGGGAAGGGAATTGGTGGTACGCATCATACCGTAGTTTCTGGGCCATCAATTCAATGACTGCCACGAATGAGTATCACAGCTATAACGATATCAGCACATCTTTTGGTACAGGCAATGTATTGTACACCAATGAAAATGCCCAGTTGACAGACACAGATGGTTCTGAAGGGATCGCTAAGGAACGTACAAAGTTTATTCTTAAGGGCAAGCTTTGTAAGGCAGACGGCACTTCTTTCACTATTGTAAGACACCTTGGGGCTCATTTTGCCGATACTGAGTCTGAAACGGAGACTGAGAACCTCACCGAATTGAAAAAGAGCATCCTTGGTCATCTGAGTGCCAGTGGTAATAATTACTATTATTCAACAGAAAGCGGACGAGAACAAATCGGCACCGGTGACCTTCAGATTGTAGTTGCAACCCAGGAAGAGAACGAGGACAGCCAGAACAACTGTTATGTGTATGCTAAGTTAACAACCGATGCTGCCGCTAAAACATGGTACACCTCTTTGGAAGGAGGAACGGCTATTAAAGATGGAGCCACGGAGATTGACGGCAAACTTGCGAACGAAGAAATAGTCGACAGGGCTCTGGTTTGGAACTCCGGCATGACATACTATTACAACGAGATTAAGCATCTGAATGACTTTAACGGTGTAGTCCGTAACCACATCTATGCTATAAACGTGACAAAGATAGCCGGTCTCGGTACTCCTGTTTACAATCCTGATGAGATAATTTATCCCGAAACGCCTGAAGAAAACGACCATTACATCGCGGCTCAAATCAATATCCTGTCCTGGCGTGTTGTTGATGAAGACTATGAACTGGTGTGGTAATATGATTCCTGACGCCCGAAGGCGTTCCTGATACATACAAAGTGTGGGAGGCGGCTCCCCGTCTCCCACGCATATTAATAAAACAGAATAACAAATACAGTACCCGCCCACCGGTACACAAGGGAGGTGTGGCCTTGGAAACCTGAATACAGAAGACAGGTATCCCACTTGACGAGAAAATCCGGATGCGGAAGTTCCGCACACCATATATAGAATAAGTAAGATATACATTCAAGAAAGAGTAAACGATATGAATATACGGGCATTGATAAGGAATGTGGCAGCCAAGGTCTGCATGGCGTCAGTCTGCCTGTTGGCTATGTCGTCCTGTGACAACTGGCTCTACGAGGAAGAAGGCGACTGTTCGGTGTATTACCGGCTCAAATTCCGCTACGATATGAACCTGAAGTGGGCGGACGCTTTCGCCAACGAAGTAACGTCAATACACTTGTATGCCTTCGACAATTCGGGCGTGTTGGCATGGCAGAAAGCGGAACAGATTGTTCCGGAAACAGCGGAAAACTATTCGATGCTGCTCGACCTGCCTGCCGGTGACTACAAGCTCCTTGCGTGGTGCGGACTGCAGAACGATGGTGAACGCGAAGAATCCTTCTCCGTACCCGAAGCCCGTGTGGGAGAAACCCGTATGGAGCAGTTGCAGTGTGCGCTTAATCGTCAGCACGATGAATCGGGCGCATACAGTAATGAACACTTGTATCGTCTTTTTCACGGCGTGCTGGACGTGTCGCTGCCTGTCAACGATGATGGCGGCAGTTATGAATATACCATGTCTTTGATAAAGAACACCAATCACATCCGTGTTATCCTGCAGCACTTGTCGGGAGAGGATGTGAACAAGGATGACTTCATCTTCCGCATTGATGACGAGAACGGTTTGATGGCACACGACAACGAACTGCTACCCGATGAAAACATCAACTACCGTCCCTGGGATGTACAGAATGTAGAGGCAGGCATTGGCATGGATGGCAACCGTGCCGTCAGCAATGTGAAAGGCCTTGTCGCCGACTTCACAGTCGGCCGCCTGATAGAGACACACCGCGAGAAGATGATACTTGCTATCGACACCAAGGACGGCAAGAAGGTGGCACGTATTCCCGTGATGGACTACGCCTTGATGGGAAAGGAGTATTACGAGAAGGAATACAGCTACCCGATGGACGAGAGGCAGTTCCTCGACCGTCTGGACGAGTGCGTGATGACTCTTTTTCTCGATGAGAATAACAACTGGGTAAGCAGCGTCATTCAGATTCTGTCATGGCGTGTGGTATTGAGTAATGTCGATATTGATTAGGAAGAAGGATTTGACTGATGAAACCGAACATTATACATAGCATTGTGGTCTGCCTGGCGGCGTTCGCACTGCCGTTTATGGTGGCGTGCAGCAGTCAGGAAGAATCCTTGCCGGAAGTTGAAAATACTCTTTTGGCTGTTTTTACTCTCGATTTGGGAGACACGGAGGCTTATGGAATCACACGAGCCACCCCCACCGACGGGGAATATGACAAGGGAAGCGGGCTGGAGAATTTCATTGACTTCCCTGGAAGAAACTTCCGCTGTTACCTTTTCGGGACGGATAACATATTCATTAGCACGTTGGATGTGGTAAACATTTACAATTTGGGAGGAGAAGAAGAAAAAAAATATCAGATTCGTTTTCGGCTAAAAGATACAGAGGAAGTAAAAAACGCGCTGACTCGTGGTTGCCGTTTCGTGTTCCTGGCAAATTGGGGCAATTACACCGACCCTACTCCCGTAATGACTATAGAGGAGCTTTGCACCGCTTCATCTTCTAAATTCGAGTTCTCCCAGCAAAAAACTCAGCTCTCGGACAACAATCTCATCCCGATGTACGGAGTGAAAGAATTCGAGAGCGGTGTGCCGGATTTCAAAGATGGGAAAGCTATTTCAGATATCGGTACCCTTCATCTTCTCCGCGCCTATGCCAAGGTCGATGTGAATATCAATTTCGAGGACTTCGCGGAAACTCCGGTAGTCACATCCGTGTCACTGACACATTCCAACGACAAGGGCTTCAAGGCTCCGGCAAACGTCACAAAGGAAGAACAGTATGTCACCGGCTCATGGCTTACGGACTATACGCCTGTGAATATACCGGATGACGTGACCGATATTCCATTGACTTTGACAAAAGACGAGAATACAGGTCACTACGTGGCGTATGTGCCGGAATACAGGAATGTGGATGAACATGGGAATACTCTTGACAGTCATTCGCAAATTAAGATAAACTTCACCATTGGAGACATTGCAGTCGGGGGACTTGATGTCGAGGGATATGTCAATTTCCGCTATTCCGACAATCCGCCCACAGGTGTGACACCCGGACAACACTTCGACATCGCCCGCAACAACTGGTACAAATTCAATGTCACAGCAAAAGGCAAAGACATAGTTTGGTCAGTTGATGTCATTCCTTTCACATCTATAGACCTCGACCCGGATTACGGACTGGAGAGAGAGGTATTCACCGGATACATCGTGGGTAAAGATAACCAAGGTAGGGCTTGCTGGTATGACGGCAATTATTATGACCCTGCGACAGCAGTCCCATTATATCTCGGACCGACAGATAATCCGGGAGAGTTTGTGTCTATCAATGGCAAAGAGTACCTACTTGTGTATACGGATTACGAGCGGACTGCAGCGAACCTTGACCATTTTTTCGAGAAGGAGCCCCGAAAAAAACATCTTCTCACTCCGGAAAGTATAACCGGATATAAATTCGGGAATGATATGTATCTTAATAAATTACAACAGCGTGTATGGCTTGATTCCGGAGGAGATCCTAATGGAAACGATGATGCCAAAGCAATTTACACAGCTTTGCAGAATGTAGGATTGAATTTGAAGTGTTGTCACATCCTGTACGAATGGGACAGATTGGACTGGAATAAAGCACGCTGGTGGGGTGAGAAAGGAATATATCCGAAATACTGGTTTGACGTTCTCGGCAACCGCTATCCCTGGTCGGAAGGAGATACAGATGCAAAGAGAAAAAACAAACTCGGAGAATGGGTACAATACCTTGAATGAGTTTGCAACATACTTGACACTTTAAAATTTATGAGTAGTTATGTCACAGCATAATAAGAAATATAGCATCAATTTTTCAATCATACTGGCATTTCTGGCTATGGTGGTTGTCATACTTGCCGGATGCACGGATGACTTTATAGGCGGGCCTGTAGATATTCCTGACGCGGAAGTTGAACTCAAAGGCGAAGTGATTTTCAAGCCACTTGTACCGATGGCAGTACAAACACGTGCCGAAGCACCTGATGGAAGCAAATACAAGGGTATAAAATCCCTGTATGTTTTCTTCTTTGATTCTGAGAGGAAACCCGTAACGGAATACAGCGGAAACGTGGATTTCACTCCCGCACCCTCTAAAGGATCTACGCATGAACATATTACATTCAAAAAGAAAGTACGGGCAGGATGTTATTATGTCTATGCCATCGCCAATATATCCGATACCCAAAAAAGTGATCTTGCGAGCGTAACATCCATCGAAGACCTTAGAAATTTCAAACTCGTTTGGAACGACAACATCGAGAATGACATTGAGATGTTCGGTGTGTTCCAGCAGAACTATGATAAGGAAACTGGTTCCGCTCCCGGCAATGAGAATTTTGAAGAGGATGTTCTCCTTACTATTACTCCGGACCGAAACAGCCTGCATTCCTGGGTACGCAGGGCAGTGTCGAAAGTAACCGTGGATTTCGACGGAACAAATCTGAAAGAGGGAGTCACTGTCTATATAAAAAACGCCGTGCTGAAAGACGTTGCATCCGGTGTTCTTCTCGGAGCCTCCTCAGCCGTCGGAGAGAATGACTTTACCTGCGCCACATCGGATTATTCCATTACCTACGGAGAGGGTGAAGACCACAGCGCCTGGCCTACGGTGACAAAAACAACGGCATTTTTGCCATCGGATATATGGGGAGAGCAGAGTGTTGCAACTTTCCATGACGACAACGCCAAGGCACTTCCTTGCTATGAAAATATGCAAGGTACACATGCAGACAAATCCAAACTTCAAGACACCGACGGAGACGGCATCATTGACTCCAAGCCAAAAGACGGGGTTGATAACGGCACCTACCTCGAAGTGGAAGGATATTATGTCGCCAACCGGCCTGAATATAAATCGGAAGGTAAAATCATCTACCGCTTCATGCTTGGGAATAATGCGACAAATAATTTCGATTTAGTCCGTAATCACCATTACAAGATTACGATGAACTTCAAGGACTATGGCAATGACATAGACTGGCACATCGAGTATGCCGAGAAGTATTTAGATGTCACCTACCCTGAGGATGTGAACTATCAGGGCAAATTTTTCGTCCCGGACAATAATTATCAAGCTGATATGGCAAATGCCGGCCATACCTTCAATGATCAGAATGTTATCACGGTGACCAGCTATGCTACAAATGGCATGGACAAAGAATGGATAGAACCGAAAATCAGCTATACCTACTATTCGTATAATGAGCAGACAGGGGTGTGGGATATGGATAACACCACTTCCGGATGGCTTACACTTACCAAAGGTGCTCTTAGTGATGACAGATTACAAACGCCATATACATTTGTTGCCTCCATGACAGATCCGACTGAATCCACTATCAATGACTTGTTTCCTGCTGGAAGTAAAGGTACTGAAAGCTCCCCGTATAATCTTTCCGGCAAAGATGGAGGAAGCACTGTGGAGAATACCGCTAACTGCTACATGGTGGGGGCTCCCGGCTGGTATTGTTTCCCACTCGTGTATGGAAATGCAATCACTGGTGGAAGCATAAACGCGATGGCATATTCATCATCACACATGGTAAACCATCTTAACAATCAAATTTCTGCACCCTATATTAAAGATAATAATGTTAATCTCTCCGATGTAAGTGTGAAACTTATATGGCAGGATGCCGAAAATCTTATCATACCAAGTGAGATAAAATATGACCCCACCCTTTTTGGCGGTAAAGGCGGAATAAAATTCCATATAAGTAACATACAGGAAGGAAATGCCGTGATTGCCTTGATTGACAATAATGCTGAGGAAGATGAGTATGTCAATCTCAATCGAGGTGAAATATACGGGACAGGTGGAAGCACAAAAGCTATCTGGAGCTGGCACATTTGGGCTACCCGTTTCGGTTTTGAAGATTTCGAGAAGGACATCAGGATTCTCAACCATGAAGAGAAAGCATTTGATGTCATGCCTGTCAATCTCGGATGGTGTTCGGGAGACAAAGCGATAAAGTATTATAAACGTCGCAAGTGTGATATAAAATTCAAGGTAGGAGACCATGAGATAATCAGGACTATTGTACAGTATCCTCATTTTGTCCTTCCCCGTGGCGACCATCCTTACTACCAGTGGGGGCGTAAGGACCCGTTTGTCGGATCAAATTTGGCTTTTGGAAACAAACCCAGATGGACTTATGACGGAACCAAGTCTATCAAGTATGAGCAATGGAGTGATTATAATCCTCCTCGTCTTTATAATGAGCCGGAGGAATTTTCGAATAACATAAACCGAAAACACACCGAGGAATGCCTTGATGTACTGGTTAAAAACCCTGATAAATGGCATAATGCTCCGAGACTCCCCATAAACCCATCGGATTTTAAAGCCGGTTTTTATAGCATCAATAAATCATTCAACGACCTATGGTCAATTAATGGTAATAAGACGGTATATGACCCCTGTCCTGCGGGATATCAGGTAGGCGATAAATCTGTATTCACCGGATTTACGACTCACGGGCAATCTGCTAAGTTCCCTTACGATTGGTATGATGTACTTGAGAGCAATATGCCGCTGGATTATTACTCGACAGCCATGTCAGTAAACAGGCAGGTTCTGGAACTTTATACAGACACAAGGAAAGTTCAATCCGTCACTTTCCCAATCACAGGTTATCGTGATTATGATGACAAAGCCGCAGTCGTTAAATATCCGCAAGCGAGTGGAGAATATGAAGGTTATGTATGGTTCAATGGTGCAAAGGATGTGACTCGCTCTTACCATTTGAAATTTCACCGCAACGATATTCAGGGTACAGGTGATGATGGTTGGAAGAATCGAGGCGGAGATGGGCTGAACCTGATAGCCCCCTATGAGGATTTCTATAATACCGATGGTTTCGGTGTGCGTCCAGTGTCAACGAAGCGGCCGGAACTGCCATGACCACCCATAAATGCAACCGAGCCAAAAGTCCCAAGCCGGAAACGGTAGCCAAATACCGCCCGGCTTATGAACTATATACCGCCACAGACCTCTCCATTGCCGAGATTTGCCGACAGTGTGGGATTTCCATCAGCGGATTCTCCCGTTATATCGGTATCTACCATCGGCATCTGATGCTGGAACGCAACGGCATCAAGTGCAGCCGGGAGGAAGCGGACGGCATCAAGATGAACCAGCGGCGTGGACAACGACCAGAGACCCATGCCAAATACAAGGAAGCTATCGCGGCGTGCGACAGCATGGATTACATCGAATACAACGTGTCGGAAATAGCCCGCGAGTTCGGTTTGACCGGCACGAACCTTGGCCGCCAGTTGCGTACGCACTATCCCGAAGTGCTGGAGTTCCGCGAAAGGGCACGGCAACGGCTGGGGCTGGATGACGGTCTGCCGCGCGGCACACGCCCGTGGTGCAAGGAGCAGTATGCCGAAGCGGTGGAGCTGCTGCAAGCCGACCGTTATATCACGGTCCAAGAAGCCGCCGAGCGTTGCAACGTCTCCTACTCGGGATTGGAACAACACTTGATATTCTACCACAAGGAGCTGGTCGAAAACCGCATCAAGATACGCAAACAGGCACTGAAACAGCAACGTAAGGGCAAGATAACGGGACGCGGGACACTTCATACTCCTGCCCCGGAAATCGTTGAAAAATATGCGGAAGCCCTACGATTATACCGTACTACTCCCATATCCGCCCGAAAAATAGCCAAACAGACAGGGGTATCTATTAAAGGCTTTTACGAATACCTGCAAACTTGGCACAGGGATTTGGTCTGTGAGCGGAAAGGCATCCCTTACGAGGAAGGCAAGCCCGTGGAATGGTCATCCGTGCGAAGATACAATCCTGCCACCGCTGCCAAATATGCGGATGCCATTACCCGGCTGAAAGAAGGCGGGCTTGCCACGGCAAAGGTCGCCTCTGAGTTCGGTCTGCATCCTGAATGTTTCAGGCAATACCTGAAAGAGCATGAGCCGCAACTGCACGCCAGTTTAGGCATGAAAAAAACGGATAACGGAGGAGTAATGGCACCTCATAGCATGGAGAAATACAAGGAGGCCTTGAACCTGTATGAAACGACCTCGGAATCCTTGAAATCTATTGCCCGCCGTTTCGGGCTGAACGATTGTTCGCTGGGACAATTTATCAAACGCCATTTCCCCGAACTTATAGAACGCCGTAAACAACGGAAACAAGTATAATCAACTCCTGCCTTATGAACAGAGAAGCCAACCTATCATCAATAAGTTGGCTTCTCTGTTTTAATGGATTATATAGAACCAGGGCAGTATCGTTATCAGCAACAGCATTAATAAAAACACATACAGTACCATTCGTAATGTCCGGTTCGGACATCTCTTCATAAAGAAAGCCGATACTATGTTTAGATGCAACAGGATGTGTACGGCAAGCAAAACTATCAATGCCACTCCTGCCCATAAGTGAACATCACCCCATCCATGCCTTCCCAATCCACACAAATGCAAACACCATGAATCAGCACCGTGCATTCTGACTGCATGGCGGGAAGGAATGACTACTTTCAAGATGAAACCGCTTATGCTAACCAACGCCATCGCAACCAACATGGCAAGGTCAATGGCAATATTGACCGGCATCTTGCTTTTCATTATTGCCCTTTGTTTTTATGTCCATGACATTCATGATGATGTTCATGGGATGAACAACCTATACCGGAATCTGTGATTCTCCCATTCAGATAATCGGTTACAACATTTTGGATATTCCCGGAGCAACCTCTTACTACTTTTATGTTGTGGGAAGTAAGGACATTCAAGGCCCCTTGTCCCATATTTCCAGCCAGCATCACGTTAACCCCCATCTTCTCCAATACCCCGGCAATGTCAGACTTACATCCGCATCCTTGGGGAGAAGGAATAATCTCGTTACTCAGGATTTGATTGTCTTGTCCTATTGTCAAGACAGTGTAATACTCACAGTGACCGAAATGGTTGTCAACCATGTTTTCTCTGGTCGGAATTGCAATTTTCATCATAATCTATTTTTTATTAATGTTATCGACATATAGTGTTCACGCTATATTTGTAAGTTATGGCTTCATTTCAGGAAGTTTCAGAGGGCATCCTTTGATGCACCGTCCACACTTGATACAATCAGGATGGAGGAATCCGTTTCCGTCGTTCCTGCTCTCGTATGGCTTTAATTGCATGGGACATACTGCGGAACAGAGTTTACATTTGGTAGTACACTTTTCTCCCACGATTATTCGACTGTAGCTGTCGGGAAGCCTGCCGCTACGGGGCGTCACCCATGCGGACAGTGTTCCCATAGGACAAAACGAACACCATGTACGCGGAGCGTAAATAAATGAAAGGACTACGCCAACAATCGTGGTAATCAGTATAATAGTCCAGAATACCCGTCCCATATCATTCCAGTTGCCCCAAACTTGGTACATCTGTATGCCGAACATGGTGAAGATAAACATCACCATGAAAATACGGAATCCTTTGGTGCGCACAAATACAGGAATCGGTTTGTGCGGCGAGTATTTCGCCAATACCCGGTCGTAAAAGTTTCCACGGGGGCAGGCATTCCCACACCACCAGCGTCCTTTGCGCACGGCAAATGCGACCGGTGCTATCATACAGATAACAGCAAGGAAACCGATTACCGGATAAAAGTAACCGACAACAAGATACACCAATAGTATCCAATATAACGAAAGTCCCTTTTGAGGAAGAGAACGAAAAAATTGTTTATGTGCCATGTGTTTTCTAACTCATTGTTTCAGGGAACAAAGTTACGCAATTACATACATCGGCACAAACGATAAAATAGATACCTTAATCGATTTTATCAATCATAGTGTGATTGAGAATTTTTTAAGCCTCTTATTGATCATGGCAGGAGGAATAACTGTTCTGATAGCATCAGAAAGGATATTAAGTAGCCGTTCACGCACGAAATTACGATGTACTACAAAGGCAATTTCACGGTTCGGTTCGGGATTGGTTAGTACACGGACATTGGCTTGCTGGCATTTCCTTAGAAGCGGTACATGAAGTTCCGGAATGATGGCATATCCTCCGTTTTCGTCAACAATCTTTATCAGTGTCTCCACACTGCCTGCTTCATAAACGGCTTGGCGCCCTGCCTTGTAATTGCAAAATGGAAAAACACCGCGATTGGGGCAATACCCCTCACGAAGTACCCACACGCTTTCCACAGGAAGCCGGCCTGTCTGCAAATCAGGGTCATTATAAATAGGTTCGTCCGGAGAGACGTATGCCATAAGACGTTCTTGATAGACCGGTATTTCCAACAGGTCGCTGTTATTAAGCGGTGTCGCCAAAAGTGCGATATCAAGTTCTCCGCGTTCAAGTTGTGAAGCAAGGGTTGATACCCGTGCTTCCTCTACATGTAATTCTATGTCCGGATGATTGGCAGACAGGTATTTGAGCATTTTCGGTAATAAATATGGAGCGACCGTAGAAGTAATGCCGAGCGACACTTTCCCGACAGATTCTCCTTTTCGTGTAGCCACCAGCTCTTTAACCTGCGCTGCATTGAACAACAGCAGCTTTGCACGGCTGATAATTTCTTCGCCGATAGCGGTCGGCTTCACCGGATGGCTGTTACGGTCAAATATGGTTACATCAAGCTCAATCTCCAATTTTTGAACAAGAGATGATAAGGTTGACTGTGAGATGCCGCATGATTCCGCAGCTTTTGCAAAATGGCGGTATTTGTCAACCGCCACGATATATTCCATTTGTTGAAGTGTCATATAAGTCGGATTGCGTTCGGTAATTTCGATGCAAAATTAGATAAAATCTATTTTGTGGAACAGAATTATTGGACTAATTTTGCAAAAAAAATAAACGGCTATGATACAAGTAAAC
>OJOT01001259.1_pt1 | contig 11552 bp, 8 predicted proteins | sample 1598261 | NCBI WGS metagenome assembly OJOT01 (sample SAMN03922468, study PRJEB24848) | human gut metagenome | isolation source: stool sample | host: Homo sapiens | place: Germany | collected 2010-11 | reverse complement strand
TGAAATATTGAATTTTCAAGGTGCGAAGCCCTGTTTAGGTGTGGGAAGTTTTAGTTACTAAATAAATATTTGTTCAATAGGCTTAGTAAAGCCCATGATATAATTGTCCCAGTGTCAATCAGGTAATAGTTCTTTTCACTCCTGTTCTCTCCTGCGCCTGTTACGATAATTACCTTTACTTCATCGGCCTTATCCGCCCATGTGAAAAACTGGTTCATCTCTGCCCATGACAGATCATTTAAAGCGTTCATCTTCTCCGGCCGGTTGGCAGTAAACACTGCGATACCCTGCTCGTCGATCTCCAGCTTAAAATTCTGGTATTCCATAAAATATGAAACCTCCCTTCATATCTGCTGTTATAATATTAACTATTTTTCGGTTCTATTTCATCTTCATATTTTCCAAAAATAAATTTCTTCCCGCAGTCCTGATTTGTACTTTTTAACCTTAATTTCCCAATACCGTTTTGTTAAAATATAAACTATCAAAGATGGGATTATTATATATCTACAGCCTTCCGGCTGTAGATCCATAAAAAACAGAGGAGGTATTTATCATTATGAAACCATTGGAAGGGATTACCGTAGTAGAGCTTTCTACTTATATTGCAGCCCCCTCATGCGGACGTATTTTAGCAACACAGGGCGCACGGGTCATCAAAGTAGAGTCACCATCAGGGGATGTGGAACGTAAATTCGGTCCTACTTTATTCTGTCCTGCAAACGACGAGGAAAACCCTATCTATGACACCTTAAACGGCGGAAAAGATCACCTGATGCTGGATCTTAAGAAACCGGAAGATATGGAACGCTTCCATAAATTATTAGCAAAAGCGGATGTATTTGTTACCAACAACCGTCTTCAGGCCTTAAAGAAAATGAGACTGGACTACGATTCCTTAAAAGAGCGCTATCCAAAACTGGTCTATGCCATCCTGTTAGGCTATGGCGAAAAGGGTCCAAAAGTCAACTTACCAGGCTTTGATGCCATTGCCATGTTTGCAACTGGTGGTCTGATCCAGGATATGATGGTAGATGCTCCTGGAAGCTATCCTGTATACCTGCCAATGGGCTTTGGTGACCTGGTATGCGGAACTGCTTTAGCAGGCGCTATCGGAACTGCATTATATGGAAGGACTCAGAGCGGGAAAGGTGATTATGTATCCATTTCCCTGTACGGCGCAGCTATGTGGATGTTCAGCGTCATGTCTACCGGTACCCAGTTTGGCTACAAGTGGCCAAGAGGACGTTATCAGGGCGGACCTATGGGCGTTCCTTATAAGACAAAAGATGGCCGCTGGATCCTTCCTGTTGTCAATGAATATGAACGCTACTGGAAACCATTCTGCCAGGCAGTTGGCGCCGAGGAAATCATGGACGATCCAAGATACTGCACCAAGCAGGCAACCTTTGATCCGAAGAACCGTGAAGACTGCATCCGCTATTTTGAAGACTGCTTCTCTAAGTTAAATGCAGATGAAGTTCTTCCAAAACTGGAAGCCATCGACATCGTTGTCAGCGAACTGGCTCATTTTAAGGATAACCACACTAGTGAACAGGCTCTTGTAAATGGCTTTATGAGTCCTATCACCTACCCAAACGGCGACCAGATCACACTGGCAATGCCGCCGATCAAAATGGGTTGCGTAGAACAGCCGCATGCTGAAAAAGCACACAAGATTGGTGAAGACAATGAAAAGCTCTTTAAAGAGTTCGATTTATAATATTTTCGTATAGCATTTTCGCATAATCATTTTATGGAAAGGAAACTATCATGGATTATCAGTACATATTAGTAGACGTAAAAGACCGTATCGCTACCGTTACCATCAACCGACCGGAATACAGCAACGCATTTGCAAGAGAATCCTATTATGAGATTGCAGATGCCATGAATACCTTAGGTGCAAGAGACGATGTAGGCGTTATCGTTATCACAGGCGCAGGAAAACATTTCTCTGCAGGTGGCGATATCAAACGTTTTAAAATGTTAGTAGATACAAAGACCTACTTAAAAGCAGAAGATATCGAAGCAGTCAGCGCTATGCCAATATCCATCCGCAACTGCCCGAAGCCTGTGATCGCTATGATAAACGGTGTCGCAACCGGCGCCGGATTAAGCTGCGCCCTTGCCTGCGATTTCCGTATCGTAGAACCATCCAGTAAAATGATCATGGCTTTCGTAAATATGGGACTTTGCGGTGATAATGAAAGCATCTACACTCTCACACGTTTATTAGGGCCTGACAAAGCAGAACTGATGATGATGACCGGCGATGCCTATAAAGGCGAACAGTGTGTAAAGATCGGCCTTGCAACTGTTTTGGCAGAAGATGGAAAACTGGCAGAGACCACTTATGCACTGGCCGCAAAACTGGCTGCAAAATCATCCACTGCCCATGCCAGCCAGAAACGCCTGATCCGCAAGTACTTCTACGGTGACATGGAAAAATTTGCAAAAGACGAAGGTATGGAAATAGCTGCCAATTCCCGCCAGCCTGATTTCACAGAAGCTGTTAATGCTTTTATTGAAAAGAGAATGCCTGTTTACAATCAGAAATAAATCAAGATATCAAAAAAGCGCCCCCTGCATTTGCAGGAGGCGTTTTTTGCTACGCAGCCGCTTGTTTTTTGGCTACGCTCATTAACTTCTCAACTCAATCTCATAAGCCTTCTTTAACTGCTTTAAGATCTTCTTTACATATCCATCTACTGTATCAGCCTGGAATGCTTCTTCCTTTGGTGTGAACAGGACGGTGAATGCCATGGACTTCTTGTCCTCTGCGATCTGCTGGCCTTCGTATACGTCAAAGAGTGTTACGTCCTTCACAAAGGAGCAAGCCTGGTAGATGCACTCTTCTACCTGTCCGCAGGTGATGTCCTTGTTCATTACCAGAGCCAGGTCACGCTTCTCTTCTGCGAATTTTGGAAGTGGTTCAAATACAGGTGCCTTGCCGTACCATTTCTCCAGAGCCTTCATATTGATCTCCAGAACATAGGCATCTTCACGCATTGCCTCTTCCTTCATGATCTCGTACTTAACCTGTCCCAGATAACCAACTACTTCGCCTTCGCAAAGGATAGCAGCAGTTCTGTATGGGTGCAGGAATGGCTTTTCGGTTCTTTCATAAGTAAAGGTAAGATGAAGCACATCAGCTACTGTCTCTGCCATACCCTTTAAGGTGAAGAAGGACTCATCCTTACCAAAAGCACCGATACACAGTGTCTCACGCTCTTCCGGATACTCGGTCAGAGGCAGGGACTTTGGAATAAATGCATTTCCGATCTCGAAAATACGTCCCTCAAAGATACCTCTCTTCTGGTTGCGACCCATTGCATGGATCATCTGAGGAGCCAGAGTGGTTCTCATCAAGGAAAGATCCTCGTTGATCGGGTTCATGATGCGGATTGCCTTGCGCTCAAGGGCATCTTCCGGGAATTCCATTTCATCTAAATCAGCCGGTGAGAAGAAGGAGTAATGCATTCCCTCAAATGCGCCTACACTGCAAAGAGCTCTTTTAACCTTTAAAATGGTCTTCTGACGCAGATTTGTTCCACCGATGGTTACCTTTGCAGTTGGAAGGAAGGTAGAATTAATATGGTCATAACCATACATACGGATCACTTCCTCTGCAACATCCGGGTAATCTTCCATATCTTCACGGTATGCAGGGAAATGTAAGGTCAGTTCGTCTCCGTTGATCTCAGGATCAAAGTCCAGACCTTTCAGGATGCGAAGGATATCTTCGTCCGGAACAGTGATACCTAATACACCATTTACCTTCTTGATGCTGGTCTTGAAAGTCTTTGGCTCCAAGGAATTTCCTGTATTTACGTTCTTGTGGGTCTTAGAAACCTTTCCTGCTCCCAGCTCTTCTACCAGGTGCAGAGCACGCTTCATAGCCATTTCTGTTGCATACTCGTCAACGCCCTTTGCATATCTCTGGCTTGCGTCAGAAGACTGTCCTAAGGCACGGGAGCTCTTGCGGATGTTGTCACGGGCAAACTTAGCTGCCTCAAACATTACCTCTGTAGTAGTATCGCGGATCTCAGAGTTTAAACCACCCATGATACCTGCAAGTGCAACTGGCTTCTTGCCGTCACAGATCACCAGGTTATTTGTATTTAAGGTAAATTCCTTCTCATCCAGAGTAACGATCTTTTCGCCCTCTGTTGCACGTCTTACGCAGATGGCATTGCCTTCCAGATAATCACAGTCAAATGCGTGCAGCGGCTGTCCTAACTCACGCATAATATAATTGGTGATATCTACGATATTGGAAATAGAATTATTTCCAACCAGAGCCAGACGTCTTCTCATCCATGCAGGTGACTGAGCCAGCTTTACATCATATACATAGTGTGCAATGTAACGTGGGCACAGGTCCGGTGCCTCTACAGTTACATCAAATCCCGTCTTTTCTACGTCGGTCTCAGTGAAGTCTAAAGCAGGCATCTTAAGTGGCTGTCCTAAAGCTGCAGCTACTTCTCTTGCCAGACCAAAAATACTCTGGCAGTCCGGACGGTTTGCAGTAATGGAAACATCAAAAATCCAGTCATTTAAACCGGTGATCTCTTTTACATCTGCACCGATCTCTGCATCCTCCGGCAGTACCAGAAGGCCGTTGTAACCGGCGCCCGGATACAGGTCTTCGTTTAAGCCAAGCTCTGTTCCGGAGCAAAGCATACCATAGGACTCATAGCCTCTTAATTTGCCCTTCTTAATCGTAACTACGCCTTCAATGGTAACATGGTCTTTTGCAGTAGCGTATACCTGGGCACCGATCATTGCTACAGGGAACTTGCCGCCTGCTTTTACATTGTCAGCACCGCAGCAGATCTGTAATAATTCCGGTCCGCCTACATTGACCTGGCATACATGAAGGTGGGTCTCCGGGATCGGCTCACAGGACTCAACATAACCAACTACGATGCCGCTGATGTCCTTTCCTACCTGCCATTTTTCTTCTACTTCAAATCCACAGTCAAACAGCTTTTTCTCTAATTCGTCTGCGGAAACATTAATATCTACATAATCATTTAACCAGCTTAACGGTACAAGCATTTCTAATCCTCCTGTCCTGATCGAACCTATTAGTCATCGATCTGATCTAACACACGCAGATCAGACTCAAACAGCATCTTAATGTTGTTGATGCCGTATTTTAACATTGCGATACGCTCCAGACCAAGGCCGAAAGCAAAACCGCTGTACTTCTCGGAATCGATGCCGCAGTTTTCAAGCACCTTCTTATTTACAACACCTGCGCCAAGAACCTCTATCCAGCCGGTTCCCTTGCACAGTCTGCATCCCTTACCGCCGCACTGGAAGCAGCTTACGTCAACCTCTACAGACGGCTCTGTAAATGGGAAGTAGGAAGGACGGAGTCTGGTTCTGGTAGACTCGCCGAAGATCCTCTGAACAAACATGTCTAACATTCCCTTTAAATCACAGAGAGTAATGCCTTCATCTACAACAAGGCCTTCCATCTGACTGAACATTGGTGAATGAGTAGCGTCATCATCAGAACGGAATACCTTACCTGGGGAAACAACCTTGATCGGAGGTTTCTTTGCTTCCATTACATGAACCTGTCCTGCGGATGTCTGGGTACGCAGTAAGAACTCTGGGGACAGATAGAAGGTATCCTGCATATCACGGGCCGGATGATCCTTTGGTGTATTTAATGCAGTAAAGTTGTAATAATCTGTCTCGATCTCCGTTCCTTCGTATACTTCAAATCCCATGGAAGCGAAGATGTCAGTCAGCTGATTGCGGACCGTAGTTACCGGATGAAGGTTTCCATAACGGATCTTCTTTGGCGGCATGGTGATATCGATCTTTTCAGACTCGTAACGCTGCTGCTGCTCTTTTTCCTTTAATTTCTGGTCCAGTTCATCGAAAAACTGGTTTGCCCATTCCTTTGCACCGTTAATAGTCTTACCAAACTCAGCCTTCTGGTCGTTTGGCACATTGCGCATCTCTTTCATCAGAAGACCGATGCGGCCCTGCTTGTTGTCTAAGAAGGTCTTTTTGAATTCATAAACACTTCTGGAAGTGGTCAGAGTTTCTGCACCCTTGCAGATCTCATCTTTGATCCCAGCGATCACTTCATTCAGTTCTTTTAAATCCTGCATGATTTCTCTCCTTTTCTTTCTTATATACTCCCTGCATCTTTCATGTAAAAAATACTGAGAGCACATTTATTGCTGGTGGTTTTTCCTCAGTTCCATTCACAACTTTGTGCTTCGCACTCTACTGCCTGCTATGCAGGCGGGTTATTCGTTAATGGCTAAAAAAATCCCCCTGCGCATACACGCAGAGGGACGATCATTTACCGTGGTACCACCCAGTTTCCCGCAGCCAGATCATATAAGATCTTTCCTGCAGACACTTTACGGTATGTAACGTACACCAAACGGCACTGCCTACTATTTAACCTTCAGCAATGCAGCTCCCGTGGGAAATTCAGATATCTGTCTGAACGGAAAAAGGCTCACAGCCGACGACCTTTTCTCTCTGACCGGAAACAGTATCTTAAAAACACGATCTTCGCTTTTGTTCTTCATTTTATGATTTCAGGCATGTCTGTCTGTATAAGACATTCATAGTCTGTAAATCATTCTAGGCTTTTTAATAAGAAAAGTCAAGTTTTTTTTCATTTCTGGCGATCAGCTGTATACTTTAAAAAAAAGAAGTGTTAAAATAGAATTAATGTAAACAGCGTTGGAATGACATAATTTACCGAAATATACAGAATACATAAGGGAAGATATTTATGAAAAAGCAAAAAGAGAAACACATACTGACAAATCAACAAGGGTTTACATTAGCCGAATTGCTGGTGGTTGTTGCAATTATCGGAATTCTTGTCGCAATTTCTGTTCCGGTCTTTGCAGCACAGCTGGAAAGAAGCAGGGAAGCAACAGATATGGCCAATGTCCGGGTTGCTTATGCCGAAGTACTAACTGCCGTAAATTCCGGTGATGTAAATGAAAGCAGGATCGTCCCCCTGAAGCAGAAGGAAGATGGCTGGCAAACTCCACGTAAAGTTATGATCGGAGGTATCACGGAAAACGATACAAATAACTGGATCGGAAATCCCACCGCTAAAGGTTCTTGCAAAGTATACTATGATCCGGCTATTGGACCCGTACTTCAATGGAGCAGGGAATTCAGTAATATACATAATCCTTTTAACAACAGCGGCGTACTGGATTACATCCATAAAACATATGGTTCAAACGTCAATCTTGAAATTGATTCCGGCTGTACAAATTCTAAAATGGTAAAATTGATACAACCATTCATTGATGAAGATAAAAACAGAAGCAGCCTGATGAAAACAGGAACCTGGGCTTATATGGGAAGCGTTTCTGATACAGGCAGTGATCATAAAAATCAGGACCGCTATTGGTTCTGAACTTCTGTAGATATAAATAAGAATGGTTTCCAGGCCGGAGAAACAGTCCCTATGATCGTCAGCACGGCAGATGGAAAATTTTATATTTCCAATTCCCAGACAACTACAAGAACCTCAAACGGAATGACCTATAATGTGATCATAAAAAGTACCTCTTTAGCCGGAAGTAAAAAACAACAAATAGAAGCATACAAAAAATACATTCCATCTGACCCTAAAGACTGCTTTGATAATTTGAATGATGCGTACGCAGCGTATGAAAAATTAGTCAAATCCAATCCGGATTATCAGAAATATGAAAATACACTTCCATATTGATATGGGGCTTGACTGTAAAAAGTCAAGCCTTTTTTCGTTCCTTTAACTCTTTCACATACTGGAGAACACATTCTTTCAGCTTCTGCACACTATCGGAAGGCTCCGTTTCTTTCTTCATTCCCATTCCCAGTTCCCTGATGCTTTCCGGTGTGACCGGCACACAGCACACATCATCTGTATTCCCCCGGATCATAAATTCCGACATCATGGAAATGCCAAGTCCTTTCCCCACCATACGGATCACGGTTTCATCATCTACATACACAGCCTGCTCTTTCGCCTTTACACCTGCCCTGTCAAAAGCAGCGTGAACATCAATATCAAAACGTCCATAAGGCATAAGAAAATCTTGCCCCTCAAACTCTTTTAAAGGAAATTCTTTTCGTCCATTTAAGGGATAATCCTTCGGCAAAATGGCATACAGCAATTCATAATAAAGGGGAATCCATTCACAGTTACGGTAACTTTGTCTGCTGGCAAAGATCACATCTGTCTTTCCCTCCTGTAAAAGTTCAAAAGGCTCCAGGGCATTATCCACCATCCGCAGGTCTACATCCACTTTTGGGCAGATCCTGCGAAAACGGTACAATATTTCCGGCATCCAGAACATGGCCATACTGGCATAGGCGGCAATCCGGATAGTTTCCGTCTGTTGCCTGGTAATAGTCTGGATCTGATTTTCCAGATTGGCATTTGCCTGAAGGAACTGTCTGATAGCTGGCACCAGCTCCTTTCCCTGTTCTGTCAGGGAAATGCCATTGTGACTTCGTATGATCAGAGGAAATCCAATCTCCCGCTCCAGGCTGTTTACCAGATGGGTAAGTCCTGACTGGGTATATCCAACCACTTCCGATGCCTTAGAAAAACTTCCCAGATCTACGGCAGTCATTAAGATCTCTAATTTTTTTGCTTCCATAAATACACTCCCATGCTTTCCTTTCTCCTGTTTTTCAGGCATTTCTGCTGTCAGTCACAGTTTTCGCCTGTTCACAGAGTATTACACTTTGTTATAGTTCTATTATAAACATGGATTTCACAAACAACAAGAACCAACGTAAAATGTAAAGTAATAAATGATCTATATAACTATTCAAAACTACCACTTATAAATATGTAAAACGAGGTGATCCACGATCATGAATAAAAAACATCTTTCCCTTCATCAGCGCCTGTTAGTAGCTGCTACTTTATTTGGTATGTTCTTCGGCGCCGGAAACCTGATCTTTCCTGTCCATCTTGGACAGCTTGCAGGACGGAACCTGCTCCCGGCTATGGCCGGCTTTATCATTGCAGCTGTAGGAATTCCCATTCTTGGGGTTGCAGCCATTGGAAATACACATTCTGACGGGCTGCAGGCACTTGCTTCCAAAGTAAGCAGACGTTACAGTTACTTTTTCACCTGTCTGCTTTATCTGACCATTGGACCATGTTTTGCTATTCCAAGATGCGCTACTACTTCCTTTACAACGGGGATCCAGCCTGTTCTTGGAAGCCAGATCTCAGAAAGAACAGCACTCCTTGTCTTTTCTGCCATCTTTTTTGCCCTGGTCCTCTTTTTCTCTTTAAAACCGGGCAATATCACCCTCTGGATCGGAAAAGTCATTAACCCACTGTTTTTGTTCTTTCTGGCAATTTTGATCCTTTCTGCCCTGCTTCATCCAGGTACCGCTGTATCTGCGGCCCAGCCGGATCCTTCCTATGAAACAGGTGCTATGTTTCATGCTCTGTCAGAAGGCTACGGAACCATGGATGCCATTGCAGGTCTTGCTTTCGGTATCGTAGTAGTAAATGTGATCCGCCAGATGGGAGTGGATGATGATACAGCCATTGCAAAAGAAGTACTTCACTCCGGTATCCTTGCAGGTGTTTTAATGGCTCTGATCTATATGCTGACCATTCTTATGGGCGCACAGTCTTTGGGACTGTTCGCTGTTTCTGAAAATGGCGGTATCGCATTATCCCAGATCTCCAGCCATTATCTTGGAAGAGCCGGACTTGTGATCCTGGCTGTAACTATTACTTTTGCCTGCCTGAAAACTTCCATCGGACTGGTAACCAGCTGTTCCGAAACCTTTGTGCAAATGTTCCCGGATAAGCTTTCCTACAAAGCCTGGGCTATTATTTTTACATTATTTTCCTTTATTGGATCCAACATGGGGCTTTCCACTATCATCCGATACTCTGTACCGGTCCTGATGCTGATCTACCCTCCGGCTATTGCCCTGATCCTGCTGGCAATGTTTGGAGAACATTTTCACCATGATCGGAAAGTATATGTATGGGTAACCGCCCTTACCTGGGCAGCATCCCTGTTTGACTTTTTCAAAACTCTTCCCGAACAGGTTCAGGTACTGTTCCACCTGGATAAAGCAGTAACACTGGCCCAGACTTTCCTTCCTCTCTTTAATCTCAATCTTGGATGGATCCTTCCGGCAATGGTTGGGATGATCATTGGGCTGGGATGTAAGAGAAATGAAAAAAGAAGACGGCAGGCACTTGCGTAATGCCTGCCATTTATTTCACATCTCTATTTAATTTTCCGATATCGTTAATTAATTGAGCCAGTCACCGCGGTATGGTTCTGTCTGATTATCCGGCTTTTTCGTCCATATTTTATATGGATATTTCTGGTTTTTCAGATTTTCGTCGTATGTAATGGTATTGTCATTTTGGGTGTCGGTTGCACGAAGACGGAATTGATTTAATGATGCTGTAACACCTGCAGGATCCCATGCACTTCCAATTGAGATTTGGATATCCCATGGCTGATATGCACAGTTTGTAATATCTGCCTGTATTGTCTGGTCTGTTCCATATCCGGTTGATCCAAGACGTCCGATCAGGTAACCAAGACCAAGGTTAGCTTCTTTATCCGCTTTGCCAAGTTTTCCAACAGAATAGCAAGTGTCGATCCTCAACTGAGATACCCAATCATAACTATCGCTATAATTAGCACATCCAAATTTACCTATTAAACCACCTGCTCCACCGCTATATCCCCGCACATAACTGAATATATTTGCCGTATTAAAACAATTCTTAATCTGCAGATATCCTTTTCCTATGCCAACCAAACCTCCCACAGTATCATATCCGGAAATGTTAAAAAGCTCTCGAAGTTGATCATCATCACCTAACAGATCTGCATTAGGTGCTTCTATACTTCGATTTCTTCCTGCTACATAGCAATTTTCAATGGAAGGCCATGTTTTATCTGGACCATTTACATATCCAGACAGATCTAGTTCACCGATCAAACCGCCTGCTCCATGCTGAAAATGTTTTCCACTGAGATAACCGGAAAATGAACAGTTTGTAATTTCCATTTCATCTGTCTTCACAGTACCCGCAAGGCCTCCAACTGCAGAATTTCCTGTTGGACCGCCTAACAATGCATTTTTCCCATAAACATGTACATTTTTCATAGTTACCTTATGTACATTTACATCTGCGGCAACTCCTCCTACTTTTGAGGACCGAATTCTCATATTATCACCATAAATATTGACATTCTCTACAACCAGATGTGTATCATCCCATTGAGTTTTCCAATCAGTTCCTGACTCTGTGATAATTCCTGCTGCAGTTCCATTGCCCAAAAGATCTAGATCCTTGATATTAAGATTTTTTACCGTTAAATGAGCATTGTTCAGAAAAAGAGCTGAACCATGATTTCCCCACTGTTGTCCAATGATTTTTAATTTTGATATAGTATTTCCTTTTCCATTATAAGAATACAATTCCGTATTATTAATAACTAAAACTTCCCACACCGATGTGGTGTGTTGAACCTTGAAAATTCAATATTTCA
>OJOT01001240.1_pt1 | contig 11746 bp, 6 predicted proteins | sample 1598261 | NCBI WGS metagenome assembly OJOT01 (sample SAMN03922468, study PRJEB24848) | human gut metagenome | isolation source: stool sample | host: Homo sapiens | place: Germany | collected 2010-11 | reverse complement strand
GGCACGAGAAGTTGAAACAATTAGGGATCATCGTTATCATCCCAAGTTACAACAATGGAAAGACACTGGCGGACGTCATAGAAAGTGTACGTTTCTACGCCCCCGATATCCTTGTTGTCAACGACGGTTCTACAGATGAAACAGCCGAAATACTTAGCCGGGAATCTAACTTACATACCATCACCCACCCTGTCAATCAAGGAAAAGGAGTAGCTTTGAGACATGGACTATCCTTTGCCAAAAAGCAAGGATTCCGGTATGCTATCACCATTGATTCTGACGGACAGCATTTCGCTTCGGATATCCCTGCATTGATCGAATCCATAGAAAAGGAACCGGACACATTATTGGTAGGTGCCCGTAACCTCGCCTCGGACAACATGCCGGGAAAGAATACATTTGCCAATAAGTTTTCCAACTTCTGGTTTACCCTCGAAACAGGTATCAAACTGCAAGATACTCAATCCGGCTACCGCCTGTACCCCATCCAACGAATGAATGTGGACAAGTGGTATTACACCGCCAAATACGAATTTGAGTTGGAAGCACTTGTCTTTGCTGCCTGGGGAGGCATTACCGTTAAAAACATTCCGGTACATGTTTATTATCCGCCACAGGAAGAGCGAGTTTCTCATTTCCGACCGTTCCGCGATTTCACCCGTATCAGTATCCTGAACACAGTACTGGTGCTCGTCACTTTCCTTTGGATCATCCCCCGAAACTTCTTCCGTAAACTGACCTGGAAGAACTGCAAGCAGTTTTTCTCGGATCATGTCACCCACTCCCCCGAATCTAATCTGCGGATCACGGCTGCCATCACACTCGGCGTATTCATGGGGATCGTTCCGGTATGGGGATATCAAATGCTAATCACGTTATTTCTGGCACATTTGTTCAGACTGAATAAAGTCATAGCTATTGTAGCAGCCAATATCAGTATCCCTCCGATGATTCCATTTTTGCTGTACGGCAGTTACGTAACCGGTTGCAAAGTGCTGGGAGATCCTGTCAATCTGCATTTAAACGAACTTTCTTTTGAAAATGTAAAATCAGTCATAGAGCAATATTTAATAGGAAGTGTTATCTTTGCAGTCGGTTGCAGCATACTGGCAGGAACCATCGCGTTCATTCTGCTCACGGCGTGTAGGAAAAAAAAGATATGACCCAGTTTTTTATCGGACTATATGATTATTTCGAGAGGCACAAGATTCTGTTCTATTTGTCACTCATCAGTTGTGTCCTGTTAATGGGATTCTTTGCCCTGCAAGTAAGGTTCGAAGAGAACATCACACAATTTTTCCCCGACACTAAAGATTCCCAGAACACAATCAAAGTGTTCGACAATCTCAAGATTAAGGATAAGATTATCATTATGTTATCCTCGGCAGATACCTGCCACCGCGTAGAACCCGACTCCCTGATAGAAGCAGCCGGACAACTGCAACAAACCCTGACTGAAAAAGCCGGAGGAAAACTGATTAAAGGAATTCTCGCACAGGTAGACCAAAGCCTCATCCAAGGAGCCACAGACTTCGTTTATGAACATCTTCCGCTTTTCCTGACAGATACGGACTATCAACGCTTCGATTCCTTACTGACGGATAAAGGGATACAGGCTGTCATGCAAAAGAATTATACCAATCTCCTCTCTCCTGCCGGAATTGCATTAAGAAGCTATATTCTCCGGGACCCGCTCGGACTGGGAAGCGAAACCCTGAAACATTTGCAAGATTTCCAGTTGGAAGCCAACTACGAGATTTATGACGAACATATCTTCTCCAAAGACGGTTCCACCTTACTTATGTTCATTACCCCGGTATTCAGTACAGGCAGCACCGGAAAGAACGACGAACTGATAAAGATACTCGAAGAAGAGCTCAAGCACGTACAGGGAGAATCTCCTACCATTCGAGCTGAATACTTCGGCGGTCCCTCCGTGGGAGTCTACAACGCCCGTCAGATTAAGAAAGATACCATCCTGACTTCCTCTCTGGCACTGCTTATCATCATTGTATTTATCTCACTCGTTTTTAAACGAAAGAGATCGATACCGTTGATTATTACTCCGGTACTGTTCGGAGGATTATTCGCCCTGTTTCTCATTTTCTTTATCAAAGGAAGTATCTCCGCCATTGCAGTGGGAGCTGGTTCGGCAGTGATGGGTATTGCACTAAGCTATTCCATTCACATGCTGGCACACCAGAACCATGTTTCCACCGTTCAACAACTTATTAAAGAGATAGCCTATCCGCTTACGGTAGGTAGTTTCACCACTATCGGCGCATTTCTGGGATTGATATTCACCAGTTCCGATCTGTTACGCGACTTCGGATTGTTTGCCTCTCTGGCATTGGTGGGCACCACCCTCTTCTGTCTCATTTACCTGCCTCATTTTCTGAAAGGACAGGCAGACGTCAAACAGGGACGCATACTACGCATCATCGAGAAAATAAATGCTTATTCTTACGAAAAGAATAAATGGCTGGTAGGCGGCATCCTCCTCATTACAGTAATCTGTTTGTTTACTTCGCAAAAGGTGGGCTTCAACAACGATATGATGAGTCTCAACTATGAGCCCCGCCATCTCCAACAATCGGAAGAAAAATTACTGCAACTCTTCGACAACGACGAAAAGACCGTGCTTTTTGTCAGTGTGGGCAAAGACATGAATCAGGCTACCGAAATTTATGCAACGACCAATCAGAAGTTATCGGCACTGAAAGAGCAGGGACTCATCAAAGAGTATGCCTCCGCCTCACAGTTTCTGATCTCTCCGCAAGAGCAGCAAAAACGCCTGAAGAAATGGAAAGATTACTGGACGGATGAAAAACAGCAACAAGTCCGTGAACAGTTGGAAACAGTTGCCGCCGAATATCGTTTCCGCCCGGGAAGCTTCGAACCTTTTTATCAATGGATGAACCAGCCTTTCGGTGAATATCATTACACCGCGCAAGAAGACGATTTATCCGGCAAGCTATTGAATGAATGGCAAACCTCTGCCGATTCCATCACCATGCTTATCAGCCAGATACGGATCAGCGAACCGAATAAGGAAGCTGTGTACCAGAACTTTAATAAAGACCCGAATGTAGTCATCTTCGACCGTTCCTATTTTGCCAACAAATGGGTATCGGCCATCAATGACGACTTTTACCTGATTCTGTACATCTCTTCTTTCCTCATATTCTTTGCACTATGGTTCTCCTACGGACGTATCGAACTTACCCTGATGAGCTTTCTCCCGATGCTAATCAGCTGGGTAATCATCTTGGGATTGATGGGAATTCTGGGGATTGAGTTCAATATTATCAACATCATCCTGTCCACCTTTATCTTTGGCATTGGAGATGACTTCAGTATCTTCATTATGGACGGGCTACAAAACAAATACCGTACAGGTCAGAAGGTGTTGAATTCCCATAAAACAGCCATCTTCTTCTCCGCCTTCACCACAGTGGTCGGTATGGGAGCACTTGTGTTTGCCAAACACCCGGCTTTGCAATCCATTTCCCTGATTTCCATTCTGGGTATGATAGCAGTAGTACTGGTGGCCTATACCATTCAGCCACTCATTTTCCGGTTCTTCATCGCAGGCCCCGCTTCCAAAGGATTACCGCCTTATACGCTTATCGGATTGATACGTACCGTGTTGCTCTTCCTGCTTTTCTTTATCGGCTGCATCGTCCTCCGTATATTGATTATCCTGCTTTATCCGGTGCCTGTGCGCAAAAGCAGCAAGCAGCGTTTGGTGTGCCGCCTGATACAAATCACCTGCAAAGGAATTTTGCTACTGGCCACCGCCGTCAAAAAAGAACATATCAACAAAGCCAACGAACGCTTCCGGCATCCGGCAATTATCATTGCCAACCACCAGTCGTTCATCGACATTCTGGTATTGCTGTCTCTTTCATCTAAAATCCTGATGGTAACCAACCATTGGGTATGGCACTCTCCTTTCTTCGGAGCCATCATTCGTTATGTCGACTTCTATTATATAGGCGAAGGATACGAGCAATATATGGAACGGATGCGGAAAAAAGTGAAGGAGGGCTACTCCATCGCCATTTTCCCGGAAGGCACACGTACCTATAACGGAAAGATGAAACGTTTCCACAAAGGAGCATTCTATCTGGCAGAAGCATTGAAACTGGATATTCTGCCGATCCTGCTTTACGGTAATAACAAAATCATTGCCAAAGCACAGCCTTTCAATATCCGGAAAGGAATCATCTATACAGAAATACTTCCCCGTATACCACTAGACGATCTGTCTTTCGGAAGTACTTATCAGGAGCGTACCAAACGCATATCCGCTTACATGAAAGAGGTTTATGCCCGTATCTGCCGTGAACAGAACACGACGGACAATCCGGCGTTCTACGAAGCTCTTATCCAGAACTATATCTATAAAGGTCCCGTCGTAGAATGGTATATCCGTATTAAAGTAAAGATGGAAAAGAATTACCGGCTATTCAACCGGTTGATTCCCGTCCAAGGGCAAATCACAGACATCGGTTGCGGCTTCGGCCCGTTATGCTATATGCTGTCTCTGCTTTCCGAGGACCGGGAAATCCTGGGTATTGATTACGATGAAGACAAGATAGCGCTGGCGCAGCACGGATGGTTACGCAACGAGCATCTCCAGTTCAAGCATGGCAATGCATTGGAATATCCCCTGCCGGAAAGTGATGTCTTTATCCTGAACGACATGCTTCACTATATGAGCTACGAACATCAACAAACCCTATTGTTGAAATGTGCCGGTCGCTTGCGTTCACAAGGAATGATTATCATACGCGACGGAAATTCAGCCAACGCTTCCAAGCACCGGTTAACCCGGTTCACGGAATTACTATCCACCCGTATCTTCAACTTCAACCGGACAACCGGAGAACTGTATTTCACCACTGAAACCCAATTACGGGAAATAGCAGTCGCCTGTGGAATGGCTGTCGAAATCATTCCTAATGACAAATATACATCAAACACCATTTACATATTTAGAAAACCGAACTAGTATGAGCAAATATGACATCATCATTATCGGCAGCGGCCTTGGCGGACTGGAATGCGGAGCGATTCTTAGCAAAGAGGGATTCAACGTATGCGTAGTAGAAAAAAATGCGCAATTCGGCGGATGCTTCCAGACTTACCAACGAAAAGGGCATCTGTTGGATACGGGTATTCATTATGTAGGAAGCCTGGATGAGGGTCAAGTGATGAACCAGTATTTCCGCTATTTCGGTATCATGGACAAGCTGAAAATAAAACGCTTGGACGATGCTGCTTTTGATACGATCTACTATAAAGGAAAAACATACGATTATGCAATGGGATACCCGCAGTTTATTGAAACCATCTGCCGTTCCTTCCCGCATGAGAAAGAAAACTTGAAATGCTATGCCGAACAGCTTCAGGCTGTCGGAAACCTGATTAGCGTAGACCACCTGAAACAAGGCACACTCGCTTTGGAGGGTATGAAATACTTTTGTACCTCTGCCGCCCATCTGATTGCGGATATCACTCCGGACCCCGCCTTACGAAATGTACTGGCAGGTTCAGCTTTACTCTACGGAGGTTTGAAAGATGTCTCCACTTTCTACCAGCATGCCATGATTAATCACTCCTATATTGAAGGCGCCTACCGTTTTGTAGACGGAAGTATGCAAGTCAGTCTGGAGCTAATCAATGTAATCCGGGCAAACGGAGGGACCGTGCTCAATAACAGTGAAGCCACCCGCATCATCGTTGAAAACGAAAAGGTACAAGGGGTTATCATCAATGGAGAAGAGCGACTGGAAAGCGACTTCGTCATCTCCAATATGCATCCCCAACGGACATTGGAGATACTGGATAAAAACCGTAGCATCAAGAATGCCTATATTTCCCGCATCCGTTCGTTGGAAAATACCTACGGCATTTTTACGCTCTACCTGGTAATGAAGAAAAAAAGCACTCCTTATCAGAACCGCAACCTGTATCTGCATGCGAACAATAAAGTGTGGTATGACAAACTGCTCTATCCGGGACGGACCACCAACTGTATGATTTCCATGCAAGCGTCTTCCGAGGACAGTCAATATGCCAGTGTCATTTCCATCCTGACACCTATGTATATAGATGAACTGTCTGCCTGGAAGGACACGACTCCCGAACATCGGGGAGAAGACTACCAATCCTTCAAAAAGGAGAAAGCAGAACAGATTCTCCGCTTCATCCGAGGACATGGCATTGACCTTTCAGAAAACATAGAAGAGATGTATACCACTACTCCATTAAGCTATCGGGACTATACAGGAACAGTGGATGGTTCCGCGTATGGGATTATCAAAGATTATAAATGTCCGCAAATTGGTTTCGTATCTACAAGAAGCCGCTTGGGAAATCTCTTTCTCACCGGGCAAAACCTGAATGTGCATGGTGCATTAGGGGTAACACTAACTGCCATGCTGACTTGTGCGGAGTTTGTAGGACAAGAATATCTGGCTAAAAAAGTAGGAAATGCATAGAATAGTCAAAAAGACACTCCAATACACGGGCTTCCTTTTCCTGTCGCTCATCGTTCTATTGATAGCCGGAATCAGCTATCTCTACTTTTCTGCGGATATGCAAACGCCCAAACATGAGCAAAGCATGACCACAGACAAAGTGATTGATATAGACAGTCTCCACCTCCGGCATTATGGAGATAACTTTCTCCGGCACAGCGACAGCGGCTTATGGGAATTATTTGTGAAAGGGGATGCTTTCCAGAGAGGAGAAGCTATCGGGAAACTGTCTTCCGACCTGCTCCACCATCAAGAGAAAGTGTTCGTGGATCAGATTCGTGAGATTGTTCCTTCAGACAGTTATCTGAAATTCCTCCGGTTCTTCATTGTATTATTCAACCGTAATCTGGGTGAGAACGTCCTCGAAGAATACCGCGACGAGATCTACGGAATCTCGCTATCATGTACGCATGAATACGACTTCATCGGCACTCCTTACGAACGCCAGTTGAATTACCATTCGGCACACGACCTGGGACATGCCATGCAAGATTATATGTTAGTGGGATGCAGTTCGTTCGCCACTTGGGGAACACAAAGTGCAGATTCATCCCTGCTGATCGGACGTAACTTCGATTTCTATGTAGGAGATGCCTTCGCAGAGAACAAGCAGGTGGCTTTTTATGTACCGGAGCAAGGATACAGGTTTGCTTCTGTGGGATGGCCGGGTATGATAGGAGTGTTATCCGGCATGAACGAGACAGGTCTTACCGTGACAATTAATGCTGCCAAATCTGCTGTCCCCACAGGTTCCGCCACCCCCATTTCCATCCTGACCAGAGAGATTCTGCAATATGCAGCCACTATTGATGAAGCCTTTGCCATCGCCAAAAAACGGGAAACATTCGTCTCCGAATCCATATTGATAGGTTCTGCCAAAGATGGCAAAGCCGCGATTATCGAGAAATCTCCGGAGAAAACTGTGCTTTTCACCGGAAAAGAAGCCAATCGGCTCATCTGCACCAACCATTACCAATCGGAAGAATTCAGCAAGGACGAACGAAACATGGAAAATATCCGCACTTCCGACAGCCCATACCGTTTTGCACGATTAACGGAACTCATTAATGAGGATCTTCCGATCGATGTCTCCAAAGCCGCCTCTATCCTGCGTGACCACAAAGGCCTGCAAAACACAGACCTGGGACTGGCCAACGAAATGGCCATCAATCAGTTTATTGCCCATCATTCCGTCATCTTCCAACCGGAGAAACGGCTGATGTGGGTATCGACCTCTCCCTGGCAATGTGGGAAATACGTAGCCTATGACCTGAATAAGATATTCAAAGACACGATTGATTGGCAACACGAAATATACAGTTCCGACCTGACCATTCCGGAAGATAAATTCATCGACACACCGGAGTTCCAGCATCTTCTCACGTATAAGAAACTGACTCCGCTTTTATTGAAGAAAATCAGAAAAAAGGAACAGATAGAGGAATCTGTTTTAAAAACATACCAAGCCTCCAATCCTTCCCTATACTATGTATATGAAGTAATAGGAGATTACTACGAGGCCATGCAGCAATCTAAACAGGCCATTGCATACTGGCAACAGGCATTGAAGAAATCCATTCCCAAGTTGCAAGAGAAAGAACGTATCCAACAGAAAATTCAAAAACAATCCAAAGATGGAAAAGAATCCTGAAATTCAGTTCCGCTCACCGGAAGATATCAAAAGCTATCAGGAAGAACAGTTAGCCAAAGTGTTAGCCTACCTGCAAGCACATTCCAAGTTCTATCAACAGATGTTTGCCGAACATCACATTGATATCAATCAAATAAAGACGATTGAAGACTTGCAACAGATCCCCGTCACTACCAAGACGGACCTGCAACTCCATAACGATGATTTCATCTGCGTAGACAAAGAGGAAATTATCGACTATGTGACGACTTCGGGCACATTGGGAGATCCGGTCACTTTCGTTCTCACCTCTGAAGACCTGGACCGTCTTTCTTACAACGAATACTTATCTTTCACCACCACCGGATGCACCAAGCAAGATATTCTTCAATTGATGACTACCATCGACCGCCGTTTCATGGCAGGCTTGGCATATTATATGGGAGCCCGCGAACTGGGTATGGGAGTGATCCGTGTAGGCAACGGCATCCCGGAACTGCAATGGGACACAATTCGACGGATACATCCGACTTGTGGAATGGTAGTCCCCTCTTTCCTTATCAAACTGATAGAGTTTGCCGAAAAGAATCATATCAACCATAATACCTGTTCCATGCAGAAGTGCATCTGTATCGGAGAAGCATTGCGCAATCAGGAATTCCAGTTGAATACGCTCGGACAGAAAATACACGATAAATGGCCTGCCTTGCAGTTGTATTCCACTTATGCCTCCACCGAAATGCAGTCGTCCTTTACCGAGTGTAATGAATTCCACGGAGGGCATTTGCAACCGGAACTTATCATTGTAGAGTTTCTGGATGATAACAATCGTCCTGTGGAAGAGGGAGAAGCAGGGGAAGTGACGATCACGACGCTCGGAGTCAAAGGTATGCCGTTGCTCCGTTTCAAAACAGGTGATATTTGTTACCACCACACCGATCCCTGTGGTTGCGGGAGAAATACCATCCGCCTAAGCTCCATCCTCGGCCGGAAAGGACAAATGATTAAATACAAAGGAACGACGTTGTATCCGCCTGCATTATTCGACATTCTGGATAATATACCTTCGGTAAAAAACTATATCATTGAAGTTTATACCAATGAATTGGGAACGGATGAGATTCTGATTCGTATCGGAAGCGAGAACCGTAGCGAAGCCTTTGCCAAAGAGATTAAAGATCTGTTCCGTTCGAAAGTCAGAGTGGCGCCAAGCATCAATTTTGAATCGGCAGAGTACATTGCCAAGATACAAATGCCTCCAATGAGTCGAAAAACGATAAAATTCATTGATTTACGATAATTATTTTCTACTTTTGGAAGTTAGTAACCAACTATATCACTTTAACATTAACGTATATGAAAAAACTTATTCTATTCTTATTCTTGAGCACGAGCCTGTTCTGTTTCGGACAAGGCAAGAGTGCATTGAAAGACATTCAGTCTATTAAGTTCTATGGGGTAGACTACTCCCAAGTAAAAATTTTCGGTGCAGATGAATCACCGGCACAATTCAAAGATGCTTTCAGACGTATCAATGAACTGTTCATCACAGAAGCTAAGAAGTATAACGTAGGAAAACAATTGAAAAAAGAAGTGACAGAGATTTCACTGGATGCCGTTAATCAGGTGAACGAAAACATCGACCTGACCGAGCTAATGACTGCTAAAAGAGAATATACTCTTAGTAAAGAGCAAATCAAAGCAGCCATCAACGCATTGCCTATCCAGAAAACACCCGGAGTAGGTATGGTGTTTATCGCACAGTTCCTGGACAAATCAAACAATAGAGGTACGTATGAAGTCGTATTCTTCAATACCGAAACAAAGGAAATCATTGAAGAATGGATTACCGACGGCAAGGCACGTGGTTTCGGATTGCGCAACTATTGGGCAGGCTCTATCTATAGCGCACTCAAGAAACTATAAACAATAAAAATACAAGTATGAGAAAACTACTATTAGTACTGACCTTATTATTAAGTATCAGTACGTATGTCGCAGCACAGAATTACACAGAAGTAGTGTATTTAAAGAATGGCAGCATTATTAAAGGAGTAATCATTGAACAAGTGCCCAATGTCTCTTTAAAAATCAAAACAGGTGATGGCAGCCTCATCATCTGTCAGATGAGTGATGTGACTAAAATCACAAAAGAAGAGCGGTACACAAGAGATTATCGTAAGGATACCAACGACCGCAAAGCCGCAAGAAATACATTAAAAGGCTATAAGGGTTTCGTAGACTTTGCATATATTGGCGATGTGAGCGACTACAATGCCTCTAAAATTGAATTATCAACCACACATGGTTATCAATTCAACAATTATTTCTTTGTAGGTGGTGGCGTTGCTTTCAACTACTATACCGATGCAGTTCTTTATGCAGCCCCCATCTATGCTAACTTCAGAGCTAACTTCATCAACAAAAAAGTGACTCCGTTCGCCGACGTAAAAGCCGGATATGCTGTAGGAGACATAGAAGGAGCGTATGCTTCAATAGGAGTAGGAGTACGTTTCTCTTTAAAAGGGAAAAAGGCCTTGAATTTAGCTTTGATGTATAACTTCCAAGATTATGACGCCACAACAGATTATAGTTGCAGCTATGGAGGGCATTATTATCATAACAGTTGGAATGATACATGGGAGTTACATGGAGTAGGAGCTAGATTCGGATTTGAATTCTAAGCCTGTTTGCAATACAGATAAATTTCTTACCCTACTATTGCTTTTCACTAATTAATTTTGTATCTTTAGTAATTTTCATCCTTTTGAGGATAGCTAGTCACCTTATAGAATGATAAATGTCACCCTATAAGGTGACATTCGTCTTTTTATAAAGTGCCCATTGTCCCGTTACAACAGGACAACCACCCGACTGCATAAAAAGTCACTAGTTTCTGCACTGAAAAGTCTTAATCTATGCACTGAAAGACCTTAAATACAATGAAGAATAATGGAAACGTTATTGATGCGTTATATAAAGAATATTAGGAACTTTCCGTTCTCCGGCATGGTCAAACCGCCCATTGTCACAAGGATAATTAACGACTCCATTATCCGATGCACCGGACAACCAAAGAGTAGTAGATCCACCTCCATCCAAATTTAATGCATCCTCACCCCCTAAAACCCGGATCAGATGTGCCAATTCCGGGATATTCACTCCTCCTGCTTGTTCAGGAAAACGCCCGTCTACCGTTATCAACAGTATTTTTCCATCCTTAGTAGTAGCAACAGCACTACGAGGGTGCTTCGTCCGGATAAAATTCGGTTCACACGAGTTCCAATCACAAACCTGTCCGTCTTTCAACATTAACGGACCGGAAGCTAGTATCGTACCTGCTTTGCCTTTATAATTCTTTTCTATCTGTTTGTTCCAAGGAATTAATTTCATTCCCCTTTTGCGCACACTAATGGCTCCTGTGACACGCTGTTTAAACTCACTCTGCAGCGTTGTATCAATAACTTGGCGATCCGTCTTCAGGAAACAGACCGAGTTTCCCCGTTTCATGTCAAAATAGGAGCCATTAATGGCTGCAATGGCGTTATATTCAGAAGCAATCTTACTT
>OJOT01001224.1_pt1 | contig 11874 bp, 9 predicted proteins | sample 1598261 | NCBI WGS metagenome assembly OJOT01 (sample SAMN03922468, study PRJEB24848) | human gut metagenome | isolation source: stool sample | host: Homo sapiens | place: Germany | collected 2010-11 | reverse complement strand
GGTAAGCAAAGATAGCTAATTTTAAAACTTACCAACCAGATATTTCCGCTGAGCCCTTTTTTCTTATATAGACTTGCTAAATTATATGCTTAAATATAAAATCCCTCAGATTGTTACGTTGATCCCTGAACCCTGAGTCCCGGTAAAGGGGGTATATAATAAAAAAAAGAGGAAAATCATCACTGAAATTCCTCTTTTTCTTGGGTGACTGAAGGGACTCGAACCCTCGACATTCAGAACCACAATCTGACGCTCTAACCAACTGAACTACAGTCACCATGTTGTTGCATTTCTTAAATGCGGTGCAAAGATATGGATAATCTTTGATATTACAAATGTTTTGGCGTTTTTTTTCAAAAAAATAGCTATTTATTATTTTCATAAATTTCTGTATTATGCTGTACTAGGAACTTTCGAGTGTTTTTAATGAAGATATTCAGACGGTTACGGGCTGATTGCGGCAAATGGCTATGTGGTGAGTAAGAAGGATATAAAATGTAATTTTTTTCTCCAGTGAGAGTGGGGCGGCCGGTCCATACTAAAGTGTATCCGCATCGGACGACACGGGCGAATGGAAAAGAAGAGGCAAAAGATTCGGGCGACGGTGAATGACTTGAATGGTTTTGTAATGGACGGATGGGCTTGGGGAGAGGATATTTTTCAAGTTGCAGCGTAAAGATGAGTCCACCGTCTGTATTTGCAGCGCTCATATTGGAGATGAAGTTTCCTAAAGAATAGACGATGGCATGCTGTTGATTGCCGTTCGTGCGTAATTCCATAGGCTGGATTACGTGCGGATGCGAACCGATAATATGGGTCACCCCCTGTTTCAGCAACCAGTCGGCAAGCTCGCATTGCTCACGGTTCGGGAGTGATTGATATTCTTCTCCCCAATGCATACAGGCTATAATAGCATCCGGGCGTACGGCTTGGGCGCTATGTATGTCTTTTAGAATTGTTTTTTTGTCAATGTAATTGACTATGTTGGGTGCAGATACCTTGATTCCATTAGTGCCGTAAGTGTAGTTGAGTATGGCTATGCAGAAACCTTTTTTCCGGATGAAGAGAGGATAGAGTTGTTTACGTTCTATAGCGTTCCGGTAAGTACCTGCATAGGGTATGGAAAATGATTCGATTTGTGTGATGGTTCGTTCCAATCCGGTCTTGCCGCGATCCAGGCAATGATTGTTTGCTGTGAGAAGAACGTCGAATTCGGCATCTTTGATAGCTTGCAGATATTCGTCGGGTGCACTGAAAGTAGGATAGCCTTGATAAGGTTTTCCACCGAGAGTCACTTCAAGATTACCTATTGCAATATCGGCACGGGAGATTTCTTCCTTTACAAGGGAGAAACAAGGAGAATAATCATATTTCCCGTCGGAAGTGCGGGCGGCATCTATTTGCGCCCGGTGTTGCATTAAGTCTCCTACAAATAATAGCGTAATCCTTTCCTGTGAGGAAAGGGTTACGCTATATAGTAGAAAGATAAAGGAGATGAGCGCTTTCATCATCCTTATTATTGATAAATAGCTTTCTTGCCTGCCAACAATGTATTCTTCATTAAAGAGACAATGGTCATGGGACCTACACCACCAGGTACGGGAGTGATGAATGAACATTTGGGAGCTACTTCATCGAACTTGACATCACCGGTCAGCTTGAAACCGGATTTTCTGGTTGCGTCTGGTACACGGGTAGTACCTACGTCAATGACAACTGCGCCTTCTTTCACCATTTCCGCTTTTACAAAGTTAGGTTGTCCCATAGCTGCGATGATAATATCGGCTTCTTGGCACTCTTTTACCAGGTCTTTACTGCGGCTGTGGCAAACGGTTACTGTGGCGTCACCGGGATAAGCCTTTTGCATCATTAGGGCAGCCATGGGTTTGCCTACGATATTGCTGCGCCCCAGTACAACGCATTTCTTTCCGGAAGTTTCTATTTTGTATCTTTTCAGCAATTCGAGAATTCCGTTAGGAGTTGCGGAAACGTAACAAGGCAATCCTATGGACATACGTCCTACATTGATAGGATGGAAGCCATCCACATCTTTGCGGTAGTCGATTGTTTCAATCACTTTTTGTTCCGATATATGTTTTGGCAAAGGCAGCTGGACGATAAAACCGTCTACATCTGCATCCTCATTCAGTTCGCGCACTTTCGCCAGCAGCTCTTCTTCCGTTACATCTGTCTCATAACGAATGAGCGAGGACTTGAATCCGCATGCTTCACAAGCTTTTACTTTGGCTGCTACATAGGTTTCGCTGCCACCGTCGTGTCCTACAAGGATAGCTGCTAAATGCGGGCGTTTTCCGCCGCGCTCCACTATCTCAGCTACTTCTGTTGCAATTTCCTGTTTTACCTGTTCGGAAATTGTTTTTCCGTCAATTAGTGTCATATTCAAAATTATTGTATTGGTTATTATTTACATGGCATTATTCGCAAAAATAGGTCAAATAACCGAATAAAGCAAAAATCCCGCTGACTTCATTCGAACTATGAAATTAGCGGGATTTATATGCAGGATATTTTTCTTTCTTATCGTTTCAGTTTCGGCATCATCTTGCCCATTTTGCTGCCGGTCACCATTTTCATCATTTTACGGGTCTGGTCGAACTGTTTCAGCAAACGGTTTACTTCCTGAATGTTCGTGCCGCTGCCTTTGGCGATACGCTGGCGGCGCGAGCCGTTTAGGATGGCCGGGTTGCTGCGTTCTTCCGGAGTCATGGAGTAGATAATCGCTTCGATGCTTTTGAAAGCATTGTCGTCAATATCGATATCCTTGATAGCTTTGCCTACCCCCGGTATCATGGAAGCGAGTTCTTTCAAGTTACCCATTTTCTTGATTTGTGCAATCTGGCTCAGGAAGTCGTTGAAGTCAAACTGGTTCTTCGCAATTTTCTTTTGCAGACGTTTGGCTTCTTCTTCATCATATTGTTCTTGTGCACGCTCTACCAATGACACGATGTCGCCCATACCCAGAATACGGTCTGCCATACGGGCAGGGTGGAATTGGTCGATAGCGTCCAGTTTTTCGCCGGTTCCTACAAACTTGATAGGCTTGTTTACTACAGTACGGATAGAAAGGGCGGCACCACCGCGAGTGTCACCGTCCAACTTGGTCAATACCACACCATTGAAGTCCAGACGTTCGTTGAATTCTTTGGCTGTGTTTACGGCATCCTGTCCGGTCATGGAATCCACTACGAACAAGATTTCATTCGGATTGATGGCGGATTTGATGGCGGCGATTTCGTTCATCATCTCTTCGTCTACGGCCAGACGACCGGCTGTATCGACGATTACGAGGTCATATCCTTTGGCTTTAGCTTCCTGTATGGCGTTTTGGGCTATGCTCACTGGGTCTTTGCTATCAGGTTCGGAATACATGGGCACTTCGATCTGCTCTGCCAGTACGCGCAACTGTTCGATAGCGGCGGGGCGGTAAACGTCGCAAGCCACCAATAAGGGCTTCCGGTTCTTTTTGGTTTTCAACATGCGTGCCAACTTTCCGGAGAAAGTAGTCTTACCGGAACCTTGCAGACCGGACATCAAAATAACAGCCGGTTTGGAATCAATATTGATTTCCGCAGTTTCGCCACCCATGAGTTGTGTTAACTCATCGTGTACGATTTTTACCATTAACTGGCTGGGTTTTACAGCTGTCAGCACGTTTTGTCCTAAAGCTTTTTCCTTAACGGTATCAGTAAAACTCTTGGCAACCTTATAGTTTACGTCAGCATCCAAAAGTGCTTTACGCACGTCTTTCAGCGTTTCCGCTACATTAATTTCGGTGATTTTACCTTCACCCTTCAAAATTTTAAACGACCTCTCAAGTCTCTCGCTTAAATTATCGAACATAGTATCTAATTACAATTACTAAATTACAAATTACTCTTATTGAGGCGCAAAAGTACAAAAAATACCTGTAACTGCCTTCTTTTAAGGACAGAATATTATTGCGGTTTTGCAGCAGATTGCCTTGAAGCATAAAATATTCCGTTCCAACTGACGGGAAGACTGAAATCATGTTTATTCTCCATGCTTTTGCTTTTTATTATATAATAACATTGAAAAAGAGCGGAATAACTTATGCTATTCCGCTCTTTTTCAAATATTTGCTTTTATATCTTAGTTGGTTCTTTTCCGTGTAGGCATTTAACCGTTCATGCTCATCAGGAATTCATCGTTGTCTTTGGTTTTTTCCAAACGGTCTTTTACGAAGTCCATTGCCTCTATCGGGTTCATATCGGCAAGATACTTGCGGAGAATCCACATGCGATCCAGCGTTTGCTTGTCTTGCAGCAAGTCATCGCGACGAGTGCTGGAAGCAACGATATTGACAGCCGGGAAGATGCGCTTGTTGGACAGGTTGCGGTCGAGTTGCAGTTCCATATTACCAGTACCTTTGAACTCTTCAAAGATCACTTCGTCCATTTTGGAACCGGTATCTATAAGCGCCGTAGCAAGGATGGTCAGCGAACCACCGCCTTCAATGTTGCGGGCAGCACCGAAGAAGCGTTTCGGCTTGTGCAGTGCGTTGGCGTCCACACCTCCGGACAATACTTTACCCGAAGCCGGGGAAACAGTATTGTAGGCACGTGCCAAACGTGTTATGGAGTCAAGGAAGATAACAACGTCATGTCCGCATTCTACCATTCTTTTGGCCTTCTCCAAAACAATGCCTGCTATTTTCACGTGACGTTCTGCCGGTTCGTCGAAAGTAGAGGCAATAACCTCTGCATTTACGGTACGGGCCATGTCGGTAACTTCTTCCGGACGTTCATCAATCAATAGCATAATCATGTACACTTCCGGGTGGTTGGCTGCAATGGCGTTGGCAATGTCCTTCATCAGAATAGTCTTACCCGTTTTGGGCTGTGCTACGATTAGTGCGCGCTGGCCTTTACCAATGGGCGCAAAGAGGTCTACTACACGGGCAGACAGGGAGTCGGAATATCCGCCTTTGCAAAGTTTGAATTTCTCGTCCGGGAAGAGCGGGGTGAGATGTTCGAACGGTACACGGTCGCGTACAAAAGCCGGGTCACGTCCGTTAATCTTGGATACTTTTACCAGCGGGAAATATTTCTCTCCTTCCTTGGGTGGACGGATAACACCTTCCACTACATCACCGGTCTTCAGGCCGAACAGCTTGATTTGTGATTGTGAAACGTAAATATCATCGGGAGAAGAAAGGTAGTTATAATCGGATGAGCGCAGGAATCCATAACCGTCCTGCATGATTTCCAATACGCCGGTTCCTGTGAGTATATCGTCAAATTCGTACGCCTTTTCGCGTTCTATTGCCGGCTTGCGTTCGGAAGCAACATAATTCTCATTGTTGTTCTGTTGTTGTGCAGGACGTTGCTGCTGTTGTGCAGGACGCTGGTTGTTATTGTTACGATTGTTGTTGTATGGCGTATTGTTATCGCGGAGGCGAAGACGGGAGCGTTGTTGCGGTTGCTCTGTTGCAGGAACAGGAGTTTCTGCTTTGGTAGCTTCGAATTTGCCGATGAGCTCTGACGGCAGTTCTATTTTTTCGGTTGGCAAATCCTCGATGGGGATAAAGTCATCCTCTGCTTCCGGCAAGACAGGACTTTCATCCGGTGTAGGCTGGGGGGCTGCAACAACTTTCTTGGGTTCTGCTTTTTTCGGCTCTGTAGTTTCTACTTTAGTTTCTGCCGGAACGGTTTTAGGTGTTTCCGCTACGGGAGCCGCTTCTTGTTTTACTTTGCGAGGACGTCCCGGTTTGCGTTTGGGAACTTCAGTCTCTGCTGCGGGAGTTGCGGCTACGGCCGGTTCTTTAGCCGCCTCTGCTGCTTGTACGGAAGCTTGTACGGCAGGTGCTTCTTCGGTTTTCCCTTTTGTGAGTTCACCGTTCTTATTGGCTGTGAATACCTTGTCCGCTGCTTCTTTCTTGACCGTTACGCGAGAACGTTTTTGCTTGTCCCCTTTACGTTCTTCTTTTAATTTGTCGGCTGCTACTTTCTTGGTTGCTCCAGCAATGGCTTGTTCGTCAAGTATCTTGTAAACGAGTTCTTCTTTTTTGAGAGAGTCTGTTTTTTTGATACCCAATTCTTGGGCAATAGCTTGCAGTTCCGACAAATTTTTGTCGTTTAATTGAATGATATTATACATATAGTATATGTGTGAATGGTTTTTACTTATATCGGTAAGTTTACCTTTTGTAAATTATGATTTAATAGGGATATTTGTTATTGAACCGGAAATCTGACTAACAATCCTCACCTCAGCAAGGAGTTGCAGAATGTTTCAACGGCACAAAGGTAATAATAATTTTTGGTTTCATAAATAAATCGTCTTTTTTTTAATTTTAAAAGTCTATCTTTGTTTCATTATTATATAAGAAACAGATTTATGAATATATATGCAGTTCGTTTGATTACTTTTTCGCCTACCCATACCTCTAAACAAGTGGGCGAGGCGATTGTTCGCGGTACGGGCATTTCCGATGTTGCCCGGACAGACCTTACTTTCCACCCGGCCGGCAAATTGGAAATTCCTGAAAGCACCTTGACGGTGATAACCGTCCCCGTCTATGGCGGGAAGGTGGCACCCCAGGGATTGGAGCGGATGAAAGACGTTCATGCTTCCGGTGCTCCGGCGGTGCTGGTTGCTGTGTATGGTAACCGTGCCTATGAAAAAGCATTGGTGGAGTTGGACGCATTTGCATCGGACAGAGGATTTAAAGTGATTGCCGGTGCTACGTTTGTAGGCGAGCATTCGTACAGTACGCAGCAAAATCCCATAGCTGCAGGGCGGCCGGATGCAGATGACTTGCAGTTTGCAGAAACTTTCGGCGCTAAGATACGGACTAAAATCGAAGCGGCAGCCGACATGGATAAGCTCTATGCCGTTGACGTCAACCGTATTCAACGTCCCCGTCAGGCGTTTTTTCCGTTATTCCGTTTCTTGCGGAAGGTGGTGAAACTACGCAAAAGCGGAGTTCCTATGCCGCGCATTCCGGCTGTCGACACAGAACTTTGCAACCATTGCGGATACTGCGTGAAGCATTGTCCGGCAGGCGCCATCGCGAAAGGCGATGAGTGTAGTACCGATGTGGAAAAGTGTATTCGCTGCTGTGCTTGTGTAAAAGGGTGTCCGCAAAAGGCCCGTACTTTTGATACGCCGTTTGCCGCCTTGCTTGCCGATTGCTTTAAGAAGCAGAAGGAAAATAGGATTATCTTGTAAGTAGATTCTGACATATCTGCCTTCGGGCATAAATTGAGTTCAAAGAGTATTTTCAGCTTCTTTTGAAACTCTATTCGGTTTGTTTTTATAAGAAGCATAACGGGGTATGTGACGAATAAAAATAGAAAAATATCTTCAAACAAGGAGTGCTGAAGAAGATTTAAGCAGGTTCTTAAGGAGAAGGATTCTTGTCGGAGAGGAGAGATGTTCTCTTCAGGTAAGAAGCCGGTAAATATAGGAGAAGAACTTTATCTCCGGTCTGAAGATGGGTGTCTTTAGGCTGGAGAGATCCGTTTTTAGGTTAAAGTTCTGTATTTCTAACCTAAAGATGAAATGGATAATGGGGTACTCTTCGGATGCAGAGTTATACCACTTGGGGCTCAGGGTGTGACAGGACTGTCCCCGGCGGGAAGAAGCCGGACTGTGAGTACCCGTTTTGTAGAGGCACCGATGCGGAAACGGTTGTCCGTTCTTTCACCTATCAGCCAGATAATCTCTTCGCCGCAACATAATACCCATTGCTGCTCTTTGCGCAAAAGGGAGAACTTCCGGTCGGTCATATAGTCGCTTACTTTTTTCCGGCCTTTCATGCCGAATGGAATAAAAGAGTCCCCTTGTCGCCAGGGGCGCAGAAGGAGAGGATGTGTCAGTTTATCCGCATCAAAGCAGGCAGTGTTCTTGTCGCGGGGAATGACAAAGTCCGGGGTAAAGACATGTTCTTCCATTGCCAGTGCGGGTTGTATGGGGTGTCGGTGTGCTTCAATCAGCAGATATTCGCGGTCTTTCACGATGCACCAATGTTCCGAAGTGAAGATCTTTCCCGGCTGTCCTTCCAGCGAACGGTATATGTCTCTGATTTGGGCAGTGTTAAAGCCGAGCGGGTATAGGATTTCAAACAGTAATGTTGCGGGGGCCGGTTCCTGCATCAGTCTCTCGATGCAGATGCCCTCTGCTGTCCGCACCCGTTTTATGCCTTCGTCTATCCCTTGTTTATATATGGCGGATGCGCCATCCAGATGCTCGGCGGTGTTGAGAATGCTTTCTTTGACGGATGGGTTGATTTCCTGCATCATGGGCAACAGGTTCAAGCGTATTTTGTTACGAGTGTATTCATCCTGCAGATTGGTGCTGTCCGTTACGTAATCCTGCCCTATGCGGTTCAGATAACTGATGATTTCTTTGCGTTCCAGGCAAAGTAGCGGACGTACGATGTGCCCGTTTTTGGGGCGTATTCCCCGTAACCCGTTGATGCCCGTACCACGTATCAGGTTCAGCAGGAGGGTTTCCACGCTGTCGTCCTGATGATGGGCCACAGCAATGGCGTCGGCATTGATTTTCTGCCGTATTTCCTCAAACCATCCGTAGCGTAGTTCGCGTGCGGCCATTTCAATGGAGATGTGCCGTTCTTCGGCAGTGCGCGCGGTGTCGAAGTGGACGGTGTGTAGCGGTACTTGTTGTTTTACGCACAGTTGGCGGACAAATGCCTCATCTCTGTCGGATTCTGCACTTCGCAGGTGAAAATTACAGTGCGCAGCTTCGCAGTCGTAGCCCGACGCTTGCAACAGTCGTAATAAAGCGACGGAATCCGCACCACCACTTAGGGCGACAAGCACCTTGTCTGTCGGTTGCAAAAGCTGTTTCCGGTTGATATATTGTGCTACTTTTTCCTTTTCCATAGCGGCAAATATACATGTTTCTTCCCGGATTTTGTTACTTCCGTGCCGAAAGGTTGCTTTGGCAGACCGTTGTCAGCTTGCTTACAATGCAGAATCGGCTCTCTTTGATACCTCTTATTTAAAAACATTCTAAATTATTTGCGCTATACGGACTTATCCTTTATCTTTGCGGCAAAAATAAAAAAGGCAGAAGACTATGCGTTTGTCCGAATTGAAAACCGGTGAGAAGGGAGTAATCGTTAAAGTGCTGGGACACGGAGGTTTCCGTAAGCGAATCGTGGAAATGGGATTTATCAAGGGGAAAACCGTTGAGGTGTTGCTGAACGCCCCTCTGAAAGACCCCATCAAGTATAAGGTGATGGGATATGAAATCTCTTTACGGCGTCAGGAAGCTGAGATGATTGAGATTGTCGGTGAAAAGGAAATGTGTCGGGAGTCCGTGCAGCTCGACTATCACGAGGGATGGAGCGAAGATATGCGTTTGGACGAAGAGGAACTGAAACGTATCGCTTTGGGAAAACGCCGCACCATCAATGTCGCTTTGGTGGGTAATCCCAATTGCGGCAAGACATCCCTTTTCAACATCGCCTCGGGTTCGCACGAGCATGTGGGTAATTACAGCGGTGTCACCGTAGATGCTAAAGAGGGGTATTTTGACTTTCAGGGGTATCATTTTCGCATCGTCGACTTGCCTGGCACTTATTCGCTTTCTGCCTATTCTCCCGAAGAGATTTATGTGCGCCATCACATCATCAACGAAACTCCGGATATCATTATTAATGTGGTGGACTCTTCCAATCTGGAACGGAACCTGTATCTCACCACCCAGTTGATTGATATGAACGTGCGCATGGTTATCGCGCTTAACATGTACGACGAACTGGAAGCAAGCGGGAACACGTTGGATTACGTAAAGCTCGGTCAGTTGTTCGGCGTGCCGATGCTGCCTACCATCAGTCGCACCGGAAAAGGCATAGAACAGCTTTTCCATATTATCATCGGTATTTACGAGGGTGGTGATTTTTTGGATAAAAAAGGTAAGATACGTGCCGAAATCCTGAATGATTTGCGCAACTGGCACAAGGAGTATGTACCCGACCACGATTTTGGCACTCATAAGGAGGAGAAGGAGCATCCGGCAGGCTTTTACCGCCACATCCATATCAATCACGGGCCGGAATTGGAGCGGAGCATTGAAGAGGTGAAACGCATAATCAGTGTCAACGAGAATATACGGTATAAATACTCCACGCGCTTTCTTGCTATTAAGTTGCTGGAGAATGACGAGGATTTGGAGAAGACCGTACAGGAGTTTCCCAATGGGAAGGATATTATTGAAGTCCGTAACCGTGAAGTACAACGCCTGCGCAATGCAATAAACGAAGATAGCGAGCAGGCCATTACAGATGCCAAATACGGTTTTATCGCCGGCGCGCTTCGCGAAACCTATGTGGACAAGCAAGAGGATACGGCACGTACAACGCGTGTGATAGATTCCATTGTGACGCATCGCGTATGGGGGTATCCTATCTTTTTTCTGTTCCTGTATCTGATGTTTGAAGGAACATTCATCTTGGGAGATTATCCCATGCAGGGCATTGAATGGCTGGTAGGTGCGTTGGGTAGTCTGGTGCGTGACAATATGTCTGAAGGGCCGCTGAAGGATTTGTTGGTGGACGGCATTATCGGCGGTGTAGGCGGGGTGATTGTCTTTTTGCCCAATATCTTGATTCTATATTTCTTCATATCTTTGATGGAGGATTCCGGATATATGGCGCGTGCCGCCTTTATCATGGATAAGATAATGCATAAGATGGGACTGCACGGCAAGTCTTTTATCCCTCTGATTATGGGATTCGGTTGCAATGTACCGGCTATTATGGCCTCGCGTACTATTGAAAACCGGAAGAGCCGACTGGTGACCATGCTTATCAATCCGCTGATGTCGTGCAGTGCACGTTTGCCTATTTATTTGCTGTTGGTGGGGGCGTTTTTCCCGAACAATGCCAGTTTGGTATTGCTGATAATCTATGCTATCGGCATTTTACTGGCTGTGGTTATGGCACGGCTTTTCTGTCGCTTTCTGGTAAAGGGAGATGACACGCCGTTTGTTATGGAGCTTCCCCCTTACCGCATACCGACGTCGAAGTCCATTTTTCGCCATACTTGGGAGAAAGGCGCGCAATATCTGCGCAAAATGGGAGGTATCATCATGGTGGCTTCCATTGTGATATGGGCGTTGGGGTATTATCCGGACCACGATGCATATCAGGATGTGGCCGAGCAGCAGGAAAACTCGTATATCGGCAGAATAGGCAAGGCTGTTGAACCGGTGATAGAGCCGTTAGGCTTTGATTGGAAACTGGGTGTCGGTATCCTTTCCGGTGTAGGGGCCAAGGAACTGGTGGTAAGTACGCTGGGAGTTCTGTATGCAGATGATGCCGAAGCCGATGCGGTGAGCTTGGGCGAACGGATTCCGATTACTCCGTTGGTGGCTTTTGGCTATATGGTGTTTGTATTGATATATTTCCCGTGCATCGCCACCTTAGCGGCCATTAAAGGAGAATCGGGCAGTTGGAAATGGGCTTTGTTTGCAGCGGTGTACACTACTGTCCTTGCATGGGTGGTGTCCTTTGCAATTTATCAGATAGGGGGGCTGTTTGGATGAGTAATTGGCAAAATTGGGCGGTAGCTCTCATTTTATTGTTGTGTATCGTCCGTATCGGACAGCGTGTTTATGCTTTTTTCATGAAAGTAAAAGAAAAACGTAATCCTTGCGAGAATTGTGCAACAGGCTGTGAATTAAAGCAATTGTACGAAAAGAAACGTTTGGAATGCAGTGACGGTAAAAAAGAAATAAAGAAAAAATGCTGTTGATAGTTGGTAGTTTCAAAAAAATGACTACCTTTGCAACCGCAAACGAGAAAGATTGGTTCCTTGGATGAGTGGCTTAGTCAGCGGTCTGCAAAACCGTGTACGGCGGTTC
>OJOT01001217.1_pt1 | contig 11912 bp, 10 predicted proteins | sample 1598261 | NCBI WGS metagenome assembly OJOT01 (sample SAMN03922468, study PRJEB24848) | human gut metagenome | isolation source: stool sample | host: Homo sapiens | place: Germany | collected 2010-11 | reverse complement strand
GCCAAGACTGACCGCTCATCCCTGCTGCTGGCCGTTTCCGGCTGGATATGCGGCACTTTGCTGCTCTGCCTGGGAATTTTTGAACTTTTCAGTTTCATTACGGCAGAAAAGGGAAGCGGGCAGTCTTTTCTGGCAGTAGAGATTTTTGCTTTTATCATTGTTTTGATTGCGCTGGGAATTGTCATCGGATCAACGCTTTCCATTATCCGCTATAAAAAGTTTTATTTTGACGGCGAAACTTTCACTATAACCTACCGGCCGGCCATCGGCGTTACGCACCGCTTTACGGAGCCTCTGCAAAACTATGCCGGCGTCAGACTGAGAGTTTTGTTCACACAGTCGGGTCTGTTTAACCGCAGCCGCTACATTATAGATTTATATCATAAAGATCCTAACAAAATCATACCGCTTTACATTTCAACCCAAAACAAAAACATACGCAAAATCTGGGAAGATTATGCCCGGCGCTTTAACCTTCCTGCGCTAAGCATCGGCGACCGCGGGCTTATACAAAGGGACTGCGCCGACTTGGACAAATCATTAAAAACGCTCGCCGCCGAGCAAAAGCTCCCATTTATCGCCAGCGGCAAACTGCCGGCGCCGGAATCCCTTTCCGTTGAAGAACAGCGCACATCTACGGTCGTCGAACCTTCAGGCATCTACTGGGATATTTTCAGCACGCTGTTTTTACTGATTGCAATAGCCGCCGTTCTGTTGTTAACGGCCGGCGGCGTATACCTGACGATTATCGGTACGACACTTCCTTTGAAATACTGGGCATTCGGTGCAATTCTACTGCTGGCCGTCCTATATTTTTCCACAAAACTGTTTAATTCTTACCGGCTTATTCTCGGCCGCGACTCGGTTTCCGTCATAAAAACGCTGTTCGGCACCCCTCTAAATGAAGAGAACATTGCTGCCGACAAAATCGAGAACGTAGAGCTCAGCTACAACCCCACTATTGACCGTTACAGCCTGGCGATTATCAGCGACGAAAAGGTTATTACGCTTGGAGGCCGCCTTCCGGTCAACGACCTATTGTGGCTTAAAGATTTCGTCATTCGCAAATTAATTGGTAATTAATGACAGATTTTCATTGCGAAAGCGCAAGGGATTTCGTATTTTAAGGATAAACCGTTTATTTTTAACTGAAGGATTGAGTTATGGCAAAAGAAATCAAACGCGGCGGAGCCGGAGAAAGGAAGTCGGAAAACGGGAGCAATCCGTATTTTAACCTGGATGCGGAAAAAGCTTTTTTTGACGAGGTCGATGAAGAGGTAAGAAACGAAAAATTCAAAGAACTCGTCAACAAATACGGCGGTTTTATTCTGGCCGTAGTCATTGCAGGACTTGCTTTTGCCGTAGGTTATGAAAAAGTAGGAGAATGGCGCGTCAGCAAAGCTGAACAGAGCAACATCCGCTATGTACAGGCGGTAACACCGGGAACGGATTATGAAAACAACATAGCCGAACTCGAAAGTATCGTCAATACCGAGAGCGGTCTGTATAAGGACATTGCCAGACTCCAAATTGCCAATATTCTGTTGGATAATAACCAGACAACCAAAGCTCTGGATGTGTTGAGCAAAATTTATCAGGATAACACGGTGAGTGAGAAAATCAGGGAGATTGCGGCAGTTAAGCTGGCCACCTATAAAATCGACTCTGCTTCTTATGCCGAAATTGAATCTATGTTAGGCCCGATTGTCCGCAAAGGCGGCGCATGGGCGCCAATGGCTAAAGAGCTTCTGGCGATGTCGGCAATTCAAAACAAAGATATGGTGAAGGCAAAAGCCCTTTATGAGGAACTGCTGGCCGGCGGAAATATCTCAGAAGAATTCCGAGCAAGAATTAACGATATGCTGGCATCTATCAATGAAGCACAGCAGGACAAGAATAAAAATTAACTAATAAAAAGAACCGGCGGTTTTCCTTTTGGCGTTTTGCTTGTTTGGGTGTTTGTCGTCTTCAGCTGTTTTGAATTCTGTAAAAACAGATTATATAAGAGCCGGACAAAGTCAGCGTAAAGAGCATTGACCAAAAGTATTGGCCGGGGCTTGCAAATAATTTAACCGGGCGTGAAAATATTAATTTACCGAAGGAGAGGAATATGCATTGGCTGGGTAGAGGACTTTGTATATGCGGAATAGCGCTTTGCGTAGCGTCTTGCGCACAGGATAAGAAATTGCCGGAAGGCGTTCGTGTTTCGGTTTTGGATGACGAAACGCCGGCACTGGCAGCCGAGCACAAAAAACTTGTCAGACTTCCGCAGCCAAGTATTAATGCTTCATGGGCGCAGGCCGGCGTTAACCCCCGACATATCATCGGTAACCTGAAAGCAGGATTTGCCCTTAAAGAACAATGGGCTGAAAATTTCGGAGCAGGAATAAACAAGCGCGATTTGATGCTGGCGGCTCCGGTTTCCGGCAAAAACGCTGTTTTTGTCATGGATACGCACGGAAAGGTCAGCGCATTTAACCTGCAGACCGGCAAGAGGCTCTGGGAAAACAGCCTGACGGCCAATATCGGCGGATTTAAGGATACCAAAAGCCGGGCATCAGGATTGGCTTTTGACGATAGTACGCTGTTTGCAACAACGGGGTTCGGAGGTGTGTTTGCGATGAATGCAGAGACCGGCGCGCCCAAATGGCGCAAAATTATGGAATCCCCTATCCGCATTGCCCCGACAGTAACAGCTAATATGTTGCTGATTCAGACCGTAGACAACAGGCTTTATGCCTTAGACAAGAGCAACGGCCAGGAATTATGGCGTTTCGGCGTGGCGCATGAAGACACGGTTATTGCCGGCGGTGCGTCCCCTGCTTATGATGCGGAAGACAATGTTGTCGTTGCCGGATTTTCCAACGGTGAAATTGTCGTTTTGAACGCGGCAGTCGGGACACCGTTGTGGTCGCAAATGCTGGTTTCCAACAAGCAGGCGCGGTCGACAACGGAGATTAATACAATCGGTGCATATCCGATTGTCGAGGATGGTATTATCTATGCCATCAGCAACAGCGATATGACCGTAGCGCTGGATATGCGCACCGGCGACAAGTTGTGGGAGAAAGAAATCGGCTCCACACAGAATATGCTGCTTTCCGGCGACTATCTGTTCATTATTTCCAACAAAAATATTTTATACGCCGTTGAGAAATATACCGGCGAGATTTTGTGGTCTTTAGATATCAGGGAATATCTTAACGACGAAGATGAAAAAGCTGCTGTTTATGCCGCGCCTCCGCTGATGCTGAACGGCAACATTCTGCTGGCTTTCTCGAACGGCAAAATTTTGAAGATTGACGCTGCCAACGGCATTGTCAGCGCGAAGACGGAGCTTGAACTTGACATCAGCAACGGTTTGATTGCCGTGCAGCAGAAAGTCGTTGCCGTTTCTGACGATGCTGATGTGATTGTGTTTGAATAGGTTATTTTACGGAGTCTGTTATGGTAAGAATTGTTGAAGCCGATGCCGAAATTTACCCGCTGGAAAAAAAAGAAGATATTTGTACCCATATTGAGAGATGCGGCCGGACATGTTATAAGTCGGAAAATATGATAACAAATGAGACAGCGGTTCCGTTTATCAACGGGATTTTAAAAAGCGGCCACGAATCGGTTATTGAACACGCCAACGTTATTTTTACCATGCCGAACATACCGGAGAATCGCCGGATTTTGACGATGCGGGACATTCGCGGGCTGAACATATCCGTGGAACGGGACAGCCTGACGGGAGAAGACGCGATTGTCGTTTCGGGCAATATGCGCGCATTTCGCGATTTGGCGCGAAAATATGATATTCAGGATTTTCTGCTGCTTATAGGCAATCCGTTGTTTTTCATAAAACAAGATGCTTCGCGGGCATTTGACGGAATTAAGCTGGAAAGCGTACAAACGTCCCGTTTCTCCGAACTGCATAATTATATCACGATCCATTCGGTATGCGATTTGGGAGCATATAAAGACATTACGCGGCACAGGCTTGCTTCATTTTCCATAGAATCGACCCGCTATTGCAATTATGCAAAAGGGAAATTCGGCAGTGAACTGACCATGATAGAGCCGTGCAATATTGAAAAAGGGACGGAGATGTATGCCGAATGGCTGAAATGCATGAATATGATTGAAGAATCGTATATGAAAATGGCAGCATTGGGCGGAAAAGGCGACCAGCTGCGAATGTTGCTGCCTCATTCCATCAAAGCAGATATGATTATGTCGGCAAACATTACCGAATGGAAACACATTTTTTCGCTCAGGTGCCATCAGGCTGCACATCCTTCGGTTCGACTGATTATGAAAAAAATGCTGAATGCATTTTATCGGCAATGGCCGGACTTTTTTGCCGAACAATATCGGGAATTTATCGGACAGCAATAGCGAAGCGATGAGTCGGGCAGCAGCGCAAGCCATGACCTAAGCACCGGCGAAAGCGATGAAACGGGCGGCAGCGCAGGCCATGACCTAAGCACCGGCGAAAGCGATGAAACGGGCGGCAGCGGCGATGTTAGAGCGGCCATTTTAAGGCTTGAAAAATTTAAGCCTTTATGTTATATGCAAGACCAATAGTTTATTTTTACAGCATAAAGGGAATAAAATGGCTTTGAAAGCAGCAATCGTCGGACGGCCGAATGTCGGCAAGTCGACTTTGTTTAATCGTCTGGCCGGCAAGAAGCTGGCATTGGTTCACGACCTGCCCGGCGTTACCAGAGACCGCAAGGAAGTTACAACAAAGCTGAAAGATTTGGAATTGACCGTTATAGATACGGCCGGTTATGAAGAGGCGCCCGCCGGACAGATGGAAGAACGGATGTGGCAGCAAACCAGGCGCGCGATTGAAGAATCGGACGCCGTGTTGTTTTTGTTCGATGCACGAGCCGGAATGCAGGCTTATGACGAACATTTTGCCGATTTGGTACGCCGCAGCAAAAAGCCGGTATTTCTGTTGGCCAACAAATGCGAAGGCCGAACCCAAGAGCAAGGAATTTACGAGGCCTATAAATTGGGACTGGGTGATCCGATTATTTTTTCTGCCGAACATAACATCGGTTTTGACGAACTGTATCTGGGGCTGAAAGAACTGGAGGAAAAACTGGCTGCAGACGCCGATAAGTCGGCGGGAAGAGCCGGATATATAGCTGCAGAAGCCGATAAGTCGGCGGGAAGAACCGGATATATAGCTGCAGAAGCCGATAAGTCGGCGGGAAGAGCCGGATATATAGCTGCAGAAGCCGGTGAGTCGGCGGGAAGAGCCGAAGGACCAACGGAGGAGCGCGTGCCAGCAGGGAAAGCCGGAGAAGAGAATGAAAGCGATATGGACGAAGACAAACCCCAAAGTCTGAAAAAACGCCCCATTCAAGTGGCAATTGTCGGGCGACCGAATGTCGGAAAGTCAACGCTTGTCAATGCGCTTCTGGGCGACGAGCGGATGCTGACCGGCCCGGAGGCAGGGCTGACGCGCGACGCCATATCTTCTCGCTGGGAATGGAAAGGCTGGACAATCAATCTGGTTGATACGGCCGGACTGCGTAAGCAAGCACGCGTTTCCGGCGCGATTGAAAAGATGTCGGTGGAAAGCACAATGTATGCCGCAAATATGGCACAGGTTGTCATTTTGGTTCTGGATGCGGACGGCGTTTTGGACAAGCAGGATTTGACAATTGCCCGTAAGGTTCTGGACGAAGGACGAGCATTGGTTATCGCCGTCAATAAATGGGATATCGCAGATAAAAAAGAAGCTTTGCAAAAACTTAACGACAAGTTGGAAACATCTCTGACACAAGCGGAGGGGGTTCCGACGGTTACGATTTCCGCACTCAGAAAAAAAGGGCTGGACAAGCTTTTCAGCGCGGTTATCAAGGTTTACCAGCGCTGGAATGTCCGCATCCCGACTGCTCCTTTGAACAAATGGTTCCGCGATGTGCAGGAGATGAATCCGGCACCGCTCGGCAAAAACAAAAGGCGGATTAAACTGCGCTACATAACTCAGGCAAAAACCCGTCCGCCGTCATTTTATATATTTTCCAGCAATCCCGAGGGACTTCCTGATTCTTATTTGCGTTTTTTGACAAACCAGCTGCGGGAGACTTTTGACCTCAAAGGGATACCGCTGAGGATTACGGTAAGGAAATCTGACAATCCGTACGCAGATTAGGTGAAATGGCGCCATTTGATGTAGGAACCGGCGTATAAACGGGGGTGCTGCTTGTGCGCGGATTAGGTGAAATGGCGGTTTCCGGCGCCCGGTTTTCGGCGTCCGGTACTCGTGGCTGTACAGTGCGATATAAGCAAAGGGAAAGCTGCGGCAGTTACGCAGCATCATAGAAAGAAAGATACAGCACAAATAAAAAGAGACGCCTTAAAGACGCCTCTTTTTACGCTATAAAGTGCGATTTTATTATTGGAACTTCCAAACGACACCGTTCAAATCACCGCATGCCATTTCAGCATTAGCGATTGACAAAGGCGTAGTAGTGTCAGATCCCGGAATAGCGATAACGTTACCGGCCTCTGCTTTCGTGCCAGTTGTATTAATATCAGCATTTAAATCCGTTAAGCCACTTGCCTTCTCAGTGTTAGACATTGTTTTAATTTGCATGGCGACCAAACCGGAGCCGGAATCCCCGCCCCAGTCAGTGGTGGCGATAGAAACGCAAGCGGTTTTCGGCAAAGCGTCAACAGCAATTACATACGCGTTGTCAGTACCGGTTCCCTGTACTACCGAATGAATATAGAGGTTACCACCGAAAGCGTTTGTAATTTCAACACTCGCACCAGAAGCACTCTTATTGCTTGCCGCATACATTTCACTCGGAATTAATGCCATTCTGATAGCCGTACCGTTGTTCAAACCACCATAGTTTCTCTGCGAAGAATACAGGGTTCTAACGTTTGTGGAAATCGTGTTAATCTGGTCAATAACTTTATTGGTTTTAAATTTGGCCATTGCTTTTGAATAACCGGCGATACCACCAACGGACAGAACGCCCACGATAGCCAAAACGCCGAGCATTTCAATCATCGAACGACCTTGTTCATTAACTCTCATATTAATTCTCCTAAATATAAGTACCTTAAACAGTGTTTACTTTACATCAAAAATGCCTTTTACTCAATTATGTAAATAGTCATATATCTAACGAAAGTTATAGCTAAGGCTGATTACCTAAAAGTTTATTACGTCGAAACAGTACTAAACTTGGTTGTTATAGTAAGCGAAAAAAATTAATATTTTCCTAATGGCCGGCAAATATTTTCAACGCTACAGGGAAACGAAGCCACAGGCGGGAATCCGAATGCCGGGTTACAAACGAATGAAGCAAGGGCGTTCGGGAGTTTTTAGCCAAAAGCCTTTCCGTTACAAGCCGTTTGAGCCGCAGGAGAATCCACCAGGGCAATATTAATATTCCGTTCTTCGGCAATTTCCAAATGCGCAGCAAGAAATGCTGTCAGTTCGCCAATAAAGGCATCCTTGCCGCCCAGCCCGATGGACTTCAATTCCGCCAAAGCCCCCTTGGCCGCCGCACTGCCGCCAAACGCCATATTCGGATTATATATAAAATTGGCAACGACATAGCCGACGGGTTTTCCTAAAACGCGGGCTGTCAACTCTGAGGCTTCCTCAGCAAGGGCGGCACCATTTTTGAACTCAACATTCGTATATACAGTTAAATAAGGCATTTTCTTTCCTTTCAAATATCAGGTTGATTTGACTGCTGCCAATCTCAAACAGGACGCGAACCGGCGCGAACGAAACCGAACATCGCAAGTATGTACTGAGATGCAGGGAACGTGTGCAGAAACGCAGAGAGCGGTGCAGAACTCCGCATTTTCATCAATGCAGCTGCGTGTGGTACAACGATGCGTAAATGCCGTTCGGCCTGTCTATCAATTCCTCATGCGTGCCGATTTCTGCAATTTTTCCATAATTGACCACAACGATTTTATCCGCATTACGCACAGTCGAAAGCCGATGAGCAATGATAAACACCGTACGGTCTGCCATAAGGTTTTCTATCGCCTGCTGCACGATTGCTTCCGACTTGTTATCCAGCGCGGAAGTCGCCTCGTCCAAAATAACTATCGGCGCATTTTTGATGAAAGCACGGGCAATCGCAATCCGCTGTTTCTGCCCGCCGGAAAGCAGGACGCCGCGTTCGCCGATTTCCGTATCCAGACCTTTGTCCAGCGTATTGATAAACTCATCAAGGCAGGCGCATTTTACGGCATTGGCAATCTCTTCGCCCGAAGCATCTTCCTTGCCGAGAAGGATATTATCGCGAATCGTGCCGCCAAAAAGGAAATTATCCTGAAAGACGATGGCAATTTTATCCCGCAGAGAATCGATATCCAGCTCGCGGATGTCTACGCCGTCTATCATTACCTTGCCGCCGGTTACGTCATAGAATCGGGGCAACAGATTGACCAGCGTGGTTTTACCGCCGCCGGAATTGCCGACAAAAGCAATGGTTTCGCCGATTTTTATTTTCAGGTTAATGTGGTCGAGCACGGTTTTGCCTTTGACATACGAGAAGCAGACATCTTTGTATTCGATGCAGTCTTTCGGGGTCGGCAGCAATTTCGGAGCCTCGCAATTAACGATTTCCGGCGTCCGTTCCAAAACGCCAAACACACGTTCCATCGCCATCAACGCCATTTGGACGCTGTTAAAGTTGTTGCCGATACTCTTTATCGGATTATACAGCATAATCAGCGCGGCAATAAAAGAAACGAAACTGCCGGCCGTTATCTGGTGCGTTACAATCAGGTACGACCCGAGCCAGATAACTGCGGCGATGCCGAACGATACGATAAAGTGCATTAACGGCGACAACATTCCGGTGCGCTGAATCATTTTCATTCCGATTTTAAACACGCTGTCCAGCGTCGTACAAAAACGGGCATTCTGATATTCATACAAATTATAAGAGGAGATAATGCGGTTGCCGCTGTATGTCTCATTAAAATGCGTCATGACTGCCGAACCGGAAAACACAGACTTGTCCATCAGCGACTTAATCCTTTTGCGTACGCGGGTCAGCGGGAACAGAGCTCCGAGCAGCACAACCGTTGCCACAATCGCCAGCTGCCAGGAATTATAAAACAGGACGGCTATTAAGGACAGCGACGAAAAAAGGCGGGTCGTGAAAAGTTTCATATTATTCAACAGACCGCTGCAGGCGGCATCCACGTCATTGTTAAAACGAAAGATGATGTCTCCGGACGTGTTTTTATCAAAGAAAGAGGCATTGTAGTGCATCAGCTTGTAAAACAACTTCTTTTTAACATCCATGGCAATACGCTGGCCGACCCAGGTATTTAAATATGTCGCGCTGTACGTCAGCAGGCTCTGGAGCAGGCTGAATACAATTATCAACAGCGGTATCAAAAACGTTGAAGAGCCCATTGTATTTTTTTCAACCATAACAACATCCATATATGGTTTTAGCGCCCAGGCAATCACCGCATCCATCGACCCAATCGGAATCGTTATCAGTACGGCCGTCAGCGCCCGCCCCCAATACGGTTTGACATACGGTAAAATCTTGCGGTAATTGACAATGAGGTTCAAATTTAAAAATTTTGCTTTCAGCTTTTGAAACATAAGTCTTCCTAACAGATAATTTTTGCGCCTGCCGCTTATAAAACCAATACCAGCTTGCGATGCCAGTTTACGACGCCTACTTTCCGGCAGGCAATACTACATATCTTATCTGCCGCCGGATGCAGCAGAACCGATATCAGTTTTTGGATTTTTAGCAAAGTTTTTACGAGATGTAAACAGAAATCTGCCAGATATTACAAATGCGACAAGCAATACGGCGGCTAATGCGGCAAAAGTACCGACGGGCAGAGCTTCAATACGGCAAAAAATGCCCCGCGAGCAGATGATGCGACCGGGCAACACCACAAATGAATATGGCAAGGTAATGCTACAGGCGATACGATACGTCGAACGGGCAAAAACGAAAAGGCTCCCTAATATCAGACGTTCGCAGCCTTTCATACGGATATAAAAAAAGTCGCCCTGCAAAGGACGGCTTTTTGAAAACGGCTCTTGCCAACGATTACAATATTTCGATGGCGCCGGCAGCCGTACGGCCGCGGTCATCATAAATTTCATAGCTGACGCGCTGTCCTTCGTACAGCTTACGCAAACCTTTTTCTTCCAGTTTCGTAATATGGACAAATACATCCTTGCCGCCGTTTTCAGGTTGAATAAAGCCATAACCTTTACGTGAATTAAACCATTTAACAGTTCCTGTTGTCATATTATCTCCTATCTTCAATAGTTACACCTACTCCGTCAGGATTTTATTCCTGACAAACCATATTTATAATACCATTAATTTTATAGTCAATAGGCAATATTCATTTATAAGTTGTTTTTTGATAAAATATTTTGCACCTGCAGCTTTAAATATTCACGAAATTCGGGATTAATACCTTTTTCGGCAATTTTGGCCTCAAGAATTTCCACAATAGCCTGCTGGTATTTGGGCTTGTTTTCCGCAATTTTAGCCAGATACCAGGCCGTGCCTTCAAATATCTGCTTTTCTTCGCTGTCCAAACCGGACACCATGCTTTCGTAACTCGGAGAAAAGCGTTTTTTTACCTCCGTATGCGCCAGTGCATACGACGCTTTTTGAATCTTATGCGCTTCTGCCGGCGTTATATCTCCGGCTTTTCTGCCGATTAAAAAATCTTTCAGTTTTTTAAACATTGATGCGCTAACACCATCAGACATGGTTACCTCCTTTTGCTGCTACGACATCCCTGCGGATTTTGCGGCTTGCATATTATGTTTTTTCAAAATAAGCGGCGTTTTTCTTTTTTGCAATCAGATTTTGAGGAAAATTATAAGAAAAAGTATTGACACTTAAAATAAAGCGTATTATGAATGGGTCGTTGCTTGAGATTGCTTCATCGTCTAATGGTAGGACAGCGGACTCTGACTCCGTTAATCTTGGTTCGAATCCAGGTGAAGCAGCCAACTTTAAAGATGTACGGCAGAGAGTATGTTTTCTGTCGTTTTTTTATTTTAAAAATTTGTTTTTATTTATTTCTTTCCACTTCTTAACAACTGTGTCATAGTAGTATATTAGTTACTGTATGGTGGAATTTTGTTTATAGATTTTTGCCATGAAGTCCCTCTTTGGAGGGCTTTTTTTATATGAGCTATGACTTTTCGATCGTAGCTCTTTTTGTTTTTAAACTTTATTTTTTGAAAGGATATCTCTATGGGGATGTATAGTGACTTTGCTTTAGATTCATTAGAACAAGATGAATTTAAGAGAAAAAAGAAAAGAAAGAATCCATTTGATATTGATAGTGAACTCAATATTGATGACTTGGATATTTCTGAAAGGCAACGAAATGCCCTTAAAAAACTTGATATGGCTAACCAACTTACCATTATTCGTGCGTTACGCGAGGGGCAAGAGTTGAAAAATTCTAATTATGGGACACAGTATGCGAAAAATGACAGGAGCTCGGTGGAGGATGAGGATAATCAACATTCTACCAAATCTGATCATTATTCATTAGCTGTTCATAGTAAGGATAACACTCACGAAATCTTCAATCGTGTTTTCCATAAGACATTAGGTGAAGAAGGCGGCTACGAAGATCGTAGAAATAAAATTGATGCTCCCACAAATATGGGCATTAGACAAGATACCTTAGATAGATTTAAAAAGGCTCACCCTAAAGAGTCTTCAAATCTTCCTATAAAGGTTAGAGATTTATCTTTAGAGCAAGCTAAACTTATTGCTAAAACTGACTTTTTTGATAAATATAGGATTAATGAACTTAAGCATAAAGCTCTTCAAGAGACTATGTTTGATGCATTTTTCAATCATTCTCCTATTGCGCCAGCTCTCTGGGCACAAAAATCAATTAACCAGCAT
>OJOT01001209.1_pt1 | contig 11963 bp, 6 predicted proteins | sample 1598261 | NCBI WGS metagenome assembly OJOT01 (sample SAMN03922468, study PRJEB24848) | human gut metagenome | isolation source: stool sample | host: Homo sapiens | place: Germany | collected 2010-11 | reverse complement strand
TTTGTTGCTCAGGTACTTAAAAAGTTATATTTATAATAGTGTTGCGGAATTAAGGTTACTATTATTATACTTCCTACTTTTGCTTCGGGAACAAAAAGGTTCTTTATCATTATTTATTAATCTTAAAACTAAAAGAATTATGGAAAGCATGTATGACAACAGTTAATCCTGGCTTTATGACATCAGAGAAAACATAGTTATTAACTATCTTAAACTAATGGTAATGAAAAATGTAAAAAAGAAAATTCAAAGGATTCCTTACTTGTTTCTTTTGATGCTTTTTAGCTGCCTGACAGCTTCGGCACAACAAGGAATAACAGTGAAAGGAACAGTCGTGGACGACAATGGCGAGACTATAATTGGAGCCTCGGTAGTTGTAAAAGGAAATAATTCAATAGGTACGATCTCAGATATAGACGGTAATTTTGTATTGACCGTGCCCAATGAAAAGTCAGTTCTTGTCGTTTCGTTTGTAGGTATGGAGCCTCAGGAAGTGAAGGCTTCTTCAAAAGGGACAATCAAAGTAGTTCTGAAAGATGATACACAGCTACTGGACGAAGTTGTAGTAGTAGGTTACGGACAGCAAAAGAAAGCGTCGGTGGTAGGAGCCATTACACAGACTTCCGGAAAAACACTGGAGCGGTCTGGGGTAAGCAATTTAGGAGCTGCCTTAACGGGTAACCTTCCGGGAGTCATTACTTCCAGTTCTACCGGTATGCCCGGTGCCGAAGATCCGAAGATTATTATCCGCACACAGAGCTCGTGGAATAATAGCGAACCCCTGGTGCTGGTAGACGGTATCGAACGTGAAATGAGTTCAGTAGACATCTCCTCAGTGGAGAACATTTCTGTATTGAAAGATGCATCCGCTACTGCTGTATATGGTGTGAAAGGTGCCAACGGAGTAATCCTTATTACTACCAAACGCGGTAAGGAAGGAAAAGCCAACGTACAGATCAAGGCCAATATGACCGCTAAAGTAGTATCAAAACTCCCTGAAAAGTATGATGCTTATGACACATTCTACTTGATGAATAACTCCATTGAGCGCGAAGCTTGTCTCAATCCTGCCGGATGGGCAAACTACACACCGGCAGCCATCATCGATAAGTATCGTCATCCGGCCAATGCCGAAGAGTGGGACCGCTATCCTAATGTGGATTGGGAGGATGAGCTTTTCAAGAAAGTCGCTATGTCCTATAATACCAGCGTCAACGTATCAGGTGGTACTAAAGTTGTAAATTACTTCGCAGCTGTAGATTTCGTAAACGAAGGTGACTTGTTCAAGAGCTTTGAAAACGGACGTGGTTACAACTCCGGCTTTGGCTATAACCGCATCAACGTACGCAGTAACCTGGACTTCCATTTGACAAAAACGACCAAATTCTCTACCAACCTGTTTGGTTCGAATGCACAACGTCAGCTGCCTTGGGATATGAGCGACAATGACACCGGTTTCTGGAACTCAGCTTATAAATCCGCTCCCGACGCCATGCGTCCCATCTACTCCAATGGTATGTGGGGATGGTATGCGCCGCGTGATGCCGATGTACCCAACTCAGCCTATTTCCTGGCTGTAGGCGGTAAAGAGAAACGCACCACCACCAAAATGACTACTGACTTCATTTTGGAGCAGGACTTGGCTATGTTGACCAAAGGACTGAGATTCAAGGCGAACTTCTCTATGGACTATACTTTTGCGGAGAACAAGCGTGGCCTCAGTGACCAGTACAACGATGCACAACGCATCTGGGTGGATCCGGATACAGGTAATATCTCTTATAAGTTTGACCCTGATACAGGAACCGGACTCGACAAAGTCACTAATCCTATCTATTGGTTACAACAATCCGGTAGTGCAAACATTGGAGCCACTTATCGCAAACTATACTACTCTATGCAGTTCGACTATGCCCGTACCTTCGGCAAACATGAAGTGACCGGCCTTGGCCTTTTCAGCCGACTAAAAGAGGCACAGGGAAGTGTGTTCCCCATTTATCGGGAAGACTGGGTATTCCGTTTTACCTATAACTACGCCATGCGCTATTTCTTCGAGGCCAATGGTGCTTATAATGGTTCCGAAAAATTCGGTCCTGATTATCGCTTCGCCTTCTTCCCCTCCCTCTCACTGGGTTGGATGATCAGTGAAGAGAATTTCATGAAAAAACTGAAGTTCGTCGATATGTTAAAGCTTCGCGCTTCCTGGGGACGAGTAGGTGATGATGCCGTGGTCGCTCCGTGGCAGAGATTTACAGCAGGTCGTTTCTTATACAAAGATCAGTTGAGTTATGGTGGTAACACTGTCATGGGTAGCATCAATCCGGACAACTCTCCTTATACCCACTGGAAAATCTCTTCTCTGGGTAACCCGGATGTCTCTTGGGAAACAGTAGAAAAGCGCAACATTGGTTTAGATTATGCTTTCTTTAATGGACTGATAGCAGGTTCAGTAGATGTATTCAACGATACCCGTACGGACATTATAATTAGCGGTGACAGCCGTGCCATTCCGTCTTATTTTGGAACAACGGCTCCCCGAACCAATTTAGGTAAAGTCAACAGCCACGGTTATGAACTGGAATTACGTTTGAACCATGTATTCAACAATGGTCTACGCGCCTGGCTGAACACCAGTATGACTCACGCCATCAATGAAATCAAGTTCAGAGATGACGCTCCTTTGCTACCTGCTTATCAGAAGGGAGCCGGACATACAATTAACCAAGTATATTCATATATCGACCATGGGAATCTGGCTACCTGGGACGATGTGATAGGTAGTAGTAATTGGACAACTGGAAATGACATGAAGTTACCGGGCGACTACAATATTATAGACTTCAACGGTGACGGTATAGTTGACAACGACGACCGTGCTCCTTATCAGTATGCCAGTACACCGCAGAACACCTATAATGCCTCTCTCGGTTTTGAGTGGAAAGGCTTCAGTTGCTTTGCCCAATTCTATGGAGTAACCAATGTAACCCGTGAAGTCAATTTCCCGACATTCCGTTCTACAGCCCACGTAGCTTATGCAGAAGGTTCATACTGGACACCGGGAGGTAATGCCACCCTACCCACTCCACGCTGGGGAACTACTGTAGACGCAGCTGCTACCGGAACACGTTACTGGTATGATGGTGCTTACCTTCGTCTGAAGAATGTTGAATTATCCTATACATTCAAGAACAATTGGCTGAAGAAAATGGGTATCAATTCCTGCCGTCTCTACTTGAATGGCGATAATCTCTACATGTGGACCGACATGCCGGATGACCGTGAAGCCAACTACGGTACAGGCTCTTCGGACGGTGCCTACCCTACGGTACGCCGCTTCAATTTTGGTATCGACATAACCTTATAATAACGAAGAGATAATTATGAATAAATATATAAATAAACTATTTATGATGTCGGCTATTGCAATGGCTGGCATAATGGGGATGACCTCATGTACAGACTATCTGAATAAAGCTCCGGAAAGTGACTACCAGGATAATGACCCTTATAAGAATTTTATGAACTTTCAGGGTTTCACTGAAGAACTCTATAATTGTATCCCGGTAGTTTCAAACAATAAAGATGCCGGACATACTTGCTTCAACTATGGTGAAGATGAATACTGGGAACCACAGGAAATGCGTATGCAAGCCCGTAGTGTGGACAACGGAGACTTCTGGGCCTGGACTACTGTTTACTATGGTTACCCGAACAATCAAGGTTCGGCAGGTTCAAACAACCGAACTGATAAAGGTCACTTATGGGCCAACTCCTGGTATGCCATCCGTAAAGCCAATATCGGTATCGCCAACCTCGGCAATCTGATAAGCGCCACCGAGGAAGAACGCAATCTCATAGAAGGACAACTTTACTTCTTCCGCGCATGGTACCACTTTATGCTAATGGAATGGTGGGGCGGCATGCCGTATATTGATACAGTGTTGTCTTCGGATGTAGCTCCCACGTTAGCCCGTCTTACATGGCAAGAATGTGCGGAAAAATGCGTAGCCGACTTTGAACATGCAGCCAGTCTACTTCCTGTTGATTGGGATGCAACCACCGCCGGTAAAGTGACCTTAGGCAAAAACAATATGCGTATCAACCGTATTATGGCTTTAGCTTATAAAGGCAAGACCTTGCTTTGGGCAGGCAGTCCGTTGATGAATTGGGCTTCCGGAGGTGCAAAGGAATACAATGCAGAGTTGTGCAAACGAGGTGCCGATGCTCTCGGACAAGCCCTTGCCCTCACCGAATCGACCAACCGTTACGAACTGGCCGACTTCTCCGAATATAACGACATCTTCCTGTTGCATAACTCAAGCGGTAAGCTGAACGGAGTAAAAGAGTCCATCTTCATGGAGAATATCAAGGATTATAGTGGACGCTGGCGCTGGAATATGGTTAACGACTTCCGACCTCAATCCATTGAGTATTCCGGTATTAAATGCTATCCTACCGCCAACTACGTAAACTACTATGGCATGCAGAACGGTTACCCTATTAATGACATGACAAAGGCAGATGCCGAATCAGGCTATGATCCCACACATCCCTGGAAAAACCGCGACCCACGCTTCTATAAAACCATCATGTTCGACGGTGTGAAGTGGAAAAGCACCGGTGGTGCAGGTGGAACGGCAGAACTTTTCACCGGAGGTAGAGAGAGTGAAGAAGCAAATGAAAAGAAAGGTTGCTTCACAGCCTATATGAACAGCAAACTCTGTCCGCAATTGATGAATACGGTTGACGGTTATAAAGAAAATAATATCATGATCCTCAGCCTTATGCGCCTGGCAGATGTATATCTAATGTATGCTGAAGCTACGGCTGTAGGCTACAACGGTCCGAAGGGTAAAGCTGCTACCTACTCACTTACAGCCGAAGAGGCATTGAACAAGATCCGCGAACGTGCCGGGGTAGCTCCCGTACTCGACAAGTTTCTGGGTAGTACTGCTGACTTCCTGAGCGAATTACGCCGCGAACGCGCCGTGGAACTGTCCTTCGAAGGTTTCCGTTTTATCGATCTTCGCCGCTGGATGCTTCTCACCCAATATCCTTACACACTGAAGACCAAGATTGAGTTCGACCGTGCCGATCCTAGTGACTATAATTATGACGAACCGGAAGAAAATGCTATCAAGAACTTGCGTGAAGTAGTATTGCTTGAGCGTAAATATACCGACAGACACTATTGGTATCCGCTCCCTAAAAAGGATGTTAGCATGTATGAAGGGTTCTATCAGAATCCCGGATGGTAATCTTGACGTATTAACTAATAATGACGCAAAAAATGAATAGAAAGTTTATATATATTGGCTGTACTGTTTTCGCCATGTCTCTGTTTCATGCAGGAGGTATCCAGGCGCAAGAAGAAAACAAAGATAGCCTGGTGAATGTGGCTTTCGGTACGGTTGCCCAGGAAGACTTGACGCATGCCATTTCTACGGTCAACACGTCCGAACTGACCAAAAAAGTAAATAGTTCCAGTAGCTTAGTTGGACTGGAAAGTCTGATAGGTGGATACACCGGCAACGTATGGGGGCAAGGAGCACTTGTCCTCGTGGATGGAGTGCCCCGCAGTGCAAGTAATGTACGCGCTTCGGAAATAGAGAGTGTTTCGGTAATGAAAGATGCTGCTGCCGTGGTACTTTATGGTAGCCGTGCGGCAAAGGGTGTTATCCTGATCACTACCAAACGCGGTAAAAATGAACCGATGCGCATCGACGTACGAGGCAATGCAGGCATAAATGTTCCCAAATCTTATCCAAAATATTTGGATTCAGACTGCTACATGACCCTTTACAATGAAGCTTGCCGTAATGACGGGTTATCCCCCAAATACAGCGCATCAGATATCTACAACACTGCCATGGGAACCAATCCTTATCGTTATCCGAATATTGATTTCTATAGTTCGGACTATCTGAAAAAGGCATATTATAATGCAGATGTGACAGGTGAAGTATATGGAGGTAATGATCGCACACATTATTACCTGAATTTCGGTATGGATTATAGTAACGACCTGCTGAAATATGGTGAATCAAAGAATGCCTACAATATGCGTTTCAATGTACGCGGTAACGTAGACATGACACTTGCCTCATGGCTAAAGGCTACTACCAATGCGGCAGTTGTCTTTACCAATCAGTATGCAGGCCGCGGAAACTTTTGGGGAACCGCATCCACCTTGCGTCCCAACTGGTTTGCCCCGTTATTACCCATCGACATGATGGATACCAGCGTCGCTCAAATACAGGAATATATTACCAACAGTAATCACCTGATTGACGGCAAATATCTGCTTGGAGGAACTTCTTCCGACATGACCAATCCTTTTGCTGATCTTCTGGCTGCCGGATATGTTAAGGAAAAGGCACGTATGTTTATGTTCGATGTCAGCCTTGCCGCTGATCTGGGTTCATTCTTGAAAGGTCTGACGTTTAAGACTTCTTATAGTGTAGACTATACTTCTTACTATTCGGAAGCTTTCAGCGAGACCTACGCCGTTTATGAACCTACATGGTCTCAGGTGAACGGCAAGGATATGATTATTGCCTTGAAGAAGCACAATGAAGACAAAAAAGATCCCAATGAATATGTCGGCAAGTCCACTTACGATCAGACCATGACGTTCAGTGCACAGTTTGACTATGCCCGCACTTTCGCAAAATACCACAACGTAGCAGCCACATTCATAGGTTGGGGTTATCAAACGCAGAATTCTGCTGACGAAAATCATGAAAGCAGTGATTATCACCGTACCAGTAATGTGAACTTAGGCTTACGGGCATCCTACAATTACAATCATAAGTATTATGCCGATTTCAGTGGTGCCGTGATCCATTCGGCCAAATTACCCGAAGGCAAGCGTAACGCTTTCTCTCCGTCAGTCACTTTGGGCTGGAGGATCAGCAAAGAGAAGTTTATGGAGAATGTAAAGTTTATAGACGATCTGAAAATCACAGCTTCTTATGCCAACCTGCATCAGGATCTCGATATCACCGACTATTATCTGTATAAAGGCACTTTCTCCAAAAGAACAAACGAGGGCTTCTATGTACAATGGCATGATGGAACAGCCGGCGGATGGACTCCGGCTTCCAAACGCGGTGATAACCCCAATCTGGGTTTCATCACACGTGAAGAGTTCCGTGCCGGCATTGATGCCACACTGTTCAACCGTCTGCTGAAAATAAATGCGAATTACTTCAGACAAGATACGAAAGGCTTGCTCACCCAAGGTTCATCTTCTATCTATCCTTCCTATTTTGCTTTAAGCAGCAATTCCACTTTCATGCCCTGGATCAATTATAACGAGGACAGACGCAGTGGTTTTGACTTCGCGCTGAGCGCCAACAAGAAATTCGGCGACTTTGACGTAACACTCGGTTTCAATGGTATGGTGTACTCCTCTGAAGCTCTGAAACGTGACGAACTTTACGACGAAGATTACCAGTATCGCAAAGGTCGTGCACTCGATGCTTCCTACGGTTATGTATGCGAAGGTTTCTTCCAAGATCAGACTGACATAGACAATCATGCCCGTCAAACATTTGGTACTGTAAAGCCCGGTGACCTGAAGTACAAAGATATTAACGAGGATGGTGTAATCGACAGCAAGGACCAAATTGAATTAGGAAAGAACGGTTGGTCAGCTCCTCCTTTCTCCTTCGGATTGAACTTAACTGTGAAGTGGAAAAATTTCTCGCTATTTGCCATGGGATCAGGTCAGACCGGCTCTGTAGACTTTAAAAGCAGTTCCTACTACTGGAACCGCGGTACGAGCAAATTCTCAGAAGTGGTATGGGGACGTTGGACCGAAGATACAAAAGATGTGGCCACCTACCCACGCCTGACCACCACCAATGGTGACAATAACTACCGCAATTCCACTTTCTGGATGTATAAGCGTAACTATTTCCGCCTGAACCAAGTGCAGTTGACGTATGACTTCCCTGAAAATACTTTCAAAGGAACGTTTGTTCGTGGTTTAAGTGTTTATTGCGGAGGTAGCAATCTGCTTACCATCTCTAAAGAGCGGAAGCATATGGAGCTGAGTACCGGTTCCCCTCAATGCCGTAACTTCTATGCAGGTTTCAAGGCTGCATTCTGATTTTATTGATTAATAAAGAAGAAGATTATGAAAAAGAAAATTATACCTTTTATAATAGGTGCCCTGATGCTCACCGGTTGTGATGATTTGTTTTCACCAGCCATCGAAAACTTCCAAGGCGTGGAAAACATGTACAACGATGCGGAATACGCACGGGGAATATTGCACAATGTATACAGTCTGATTCCGGGCTATTACGATAACAGCGAGTATGGCACGGATGACGCCGTAACCAACCAGCCAAGTAATGTGTATCTGCAAATGGCCACCGGTGCCTGGACTACAAGTTCATATAATCCACAGAATCAGTGGACCAATTCCTACGGTGCCATTCAATACATCAACCTCTTCCTGGAGCATGCGGGAGGCGTAAAATGGTCGGATGATGAAGAACTGAACAAATTGTTTGCGCAACGCCTCACTGGTGAAGCTTACGGACTCCGTGGGATGTTCTATTTTTATCTGCTTCGTGCCCATGCCGGTTTTGGTGCAAATGGCGAACTGCTCGGTGTACCCATATTTACAGAACCTCAGACAATAGAGTCGGATTTCAATCAACCGCGTGCTTCGTTTCAGGCTTGTGTAGAACAAATCTACAATGATCTTTCCGAAGCAGAGAAAAGACTTCCTTATGAGTATGAAGATGTTTCAGGAAGCGTTCCTGCAGATTTCCAGAGTCTCACACAAGACGTCGGTAAATACAACACCGTTATGGGTGCCAAAGCACGTCAACTGTATAACGGAATCATAGCCCGTGCCTTCCGTACACGCACAGCCGTACTGGCTGCCAGTCCCTTCTTTGAAGATGCTTCCAACGCTGCCACATGGGCGGATGCCGCTAATGCCGCAGCTGCTGTAATAGACTATAAAGGAGGTCTATCAGGATTAGCATCCGACGGAGTGGAATATTACTCACCTACTATTATAAATACAATTAAGGATGGTGCCAATCCAAATGAAATCTTATGGAGAGGAAACAAAGGAAGTGGTGATAACGACCAGGAATCACAAAATTTCCCACCAAGTTTGTACGGTAATGGTTATATGAATCCGTCACAGAATCTGGTCGATATATTCCCTATGGCCAATGGATACCCCATCAATGACGCAGCCAGCGGATACGATGCCAACAATCCTTATGCTGGACGCGATCCCCGCTTGGGCAAATACATCTTTTACAATGGAAGTACAATCAGTGAGAAGAGTATAACAATCAACATCAATGAGGGAAATCAAGACGGTGTTAACGTGACCGAAAACCGCTCGACCCGAACAGGCTATTACATGAGAAAACGCTTGCGCATGGATGTGAACTGTAATCCGGCATCCATTTCCAAACAGCCGCATTACACACCCCGTATCCGTTATACTGAAATGTACCTGAATTATGCTGAGGCAGCCAATGAAGCTTGGGGACCGAAAAACGCCAACGGCAGAGATTACTCCGCTTACGATGTAATCAAAGCCATCCGGAAACGTGCCGGCATAGGTGGTACCAATGATGCCTATCTGGAAGCATGCGCTGCCAGCAAAGACAAAATGCGCGAACTGATCCGCAACGAACGTCGATTGGAACTCTGCTTCGAAGGATTCCGTTTTTGGGATCTCCGTCGCTGGAAAGCCGACCTGAACGAACCGGTATATGGCATTAGCTGGAATGGTAACAGCTATCAGAAGATAACCGTAGAAGAACGTTCGTATGAAGATTATATGTACTGTTGCCCTATCCCCAACTCTGAGATACTGAAGTACAGCAACCTCATCCAGAATAAAGGATGGAAATAAACAAAATTGTGAACACTATTAATAAAATAGCATGATATGAAAAAGAAATTAGCATATATCGGACTGGCTTCATTACTCTTGTCTTTCACCGCGTGCGAAAGCTCTGACAATGAATTCTCCGACTTCGATTATCAAACTGTATATTTTGCCAATCAATATGGTTTGCGTACCATTGAATTGGGAGAAGACGAATTCCTCGATAACTCTTTGGATAATCAGCACAAAGTATCCATTAAAGCAGCTTGGGGTGGTGGTTATACCAACCGCAAGAATGTAATTATTGATACTCAGGTAGATGAATCGCTTTGCGAAAACCTCTATTTCAAAGGAAGTAACACTCCTGTTACCCCTATGCCCACCTCCTACTACACCCTGGCCGCCAACCAGATCAATATTCCCAAGGGTGAAGTTATAGGTGGTGTGGAGGTACAGTTTACCGATGCATTCTTTGCCGATAAAAAGACTCTTGATAATTATTACGTGATTCCTCTGAAGATGACAGGCGTACAGGGTGCAGACTCCATCCTTCAGGGTAAGGCAGTCGTAGCAAACCCCATGTTGACAAATAGTGGCGACTGGAGTGTACAACCCAAGAATTTTGTACTTTATGCTGTAAAGTATGTCAATCCCTGGCATGGTGAGTACCTGCGTCGTGGAGTGGATCAAGCTGTGATAAACGGCGTTTCTTCGCAATTGGTACGCCATCAGCAATATGTAGAGAAGGATGAGAAAGTAAATATTACAACTGAAAGCCTGAAAGACAATATTCTATCCTTATCAACCAAGGATGCACAAGGTAATCTTTTCAATTACAACCTCAGCTTGACTTTTACCGAAGATGGTAATTGCACAGTAGGTAGTACTTCCGATGATCTTATCATTTCCGGTACCGGTAAATTTGTGAAGAAGGGCGAAAAGAACAGCCTTGGCGGTAAAGATCGTAATGCTATCTATCTGGACTATACAATTGACTTTAAAACCAAAAACATGCAGTACGCCACCAAAGATACGTTGGTGTTAAGCAGTCGTGCCGTACAAGGTGGCAAGTCATTCGAAATAGAAATAAGATAGTATTATCTGGTATAAACGTTTAAACAAAGAAAACATGAAATACTTTAATCATAAGATAATCGGTATTGCCATGATGTGTGCAACGGTTATGGCATGCACCGATAAGTATGACTGCAACCTTCAGGTAGAAAAGCCTGAAGAAGTGGCCAATAGCGAATACCTGGCCAGCTTTGATTTGCTGAAATCGTACATTACCCGCGATGCCAGTTCTCCGTTCAAGTTTACGGCAAACTTGTCTTCAACAGACTTTTTAAAGAAAGACATTGCTTACAGCACCATACTTAGCAATTTTGATGGCATAGATATTGGCGGTTCTATCACTCCCGTCAATTCATTGAAAGAGGATGGTTCCTTCGATTTTGGCGGAATGCAATTAGTAGCTGATGCTGTCAAAGGAACGGACATAACGCTTTATGGTGGTACGCTCTGTTCCAATCAGGGACAACGCACCGCTTATTATAATGAACTGATACAGCCCATCATTATTCCCTTCGTACCCGAGAAAGGTAAAACTGTGATTTGTGACTTCGAGAATGATGAACTAGGCAAAGTTTACGGTATGACCGGAGGAAGTCAGGCTGTGGTAGAAAACGACCCGGATGGGAAGAGTGGTAAAGCACTGCATGTAGGTACCGACGATAACAAAGCTGCCTATTCACATCCTAAGTTCAACGTCAAGTTACCGGAAGGTCGAAAACTGGGCGATTACGTCAATCTGACCATTGATATGCGTATTGTAAACGAAGACGGTATATATGGAGCAGGTATGAGAGTCTTTATTAATGGAAAAGAGTTCAACGTTGGTATGAATGCTAAAACTTTTGGTTGTAATCCCAACACTTGGAATCGTGGAGCGGTCATCAGCTTAAATAGCGCTACAGCTCCAGGCTTCATATTGCCGGATGAAATGAAAGGACTTACTGAATTTGAGCTTGCCGTTGGTTCCGCTTCTGGAGGAGCACAATATTTTCTCGATAACATCGTGATGAAT
>OJOT01001205.1_pt1 | contig 11984 bp, 8 predicted proteins | sample 1598261 | NCBI WGS metagenome assembly OJOT01 (sample SAMN03922468, study PRJEB24848) | human gut metagenome | isolation source: stool sample | host: Homo sapiens | place: Germany | collected 2010-11 | reverse complement strand
CCGGACATATCCGTGACACACACGAAGATTATCCGGAAGCCATGCGCTGGCTGGCTGCTAAAGAAAATGTTCCGTTGATCGACCTCAACGAAATGACCCGTACGCTTTATGAAGCTTTGGGAACAGAAACGTCAAAGCGTGCTTTCGTACACTATCCGGCAGGGGCTTATCCGGGACAAAAACAAGATTTTGCCGATAATACCCATTTTAATCCTTACGGTGCCTATCAGATAGCCCAATGTGTGATTGAAGGAATGAAGAAAGCCGTACCTAACCTAGCGAAGCACCTAAAAATAGATCCGGCATACAATCCGGCATACCCGGACAATCCGGATACTTTCCACTGGAACAATTCACCTTTTACAGAGATAGAGAAGCCGGATGGTAACTGATATGTATATAAACTGATATAGTATATGAAAAATAAAAACATACTTGCCCTATGTGTAGCAGTACCTCTGTTTATCGCATGCACTCCTGCCAAACAAACCGGAAAAGACTTCCAATGGGGAGAACTTCCGCAACAGCCTGATTTATCATGGGCTGACAGTGTCGGTAGTCGGCAAGAGCCTATCAATCATATAGCCCTATCTGCCAATTCTTTAGGTGCGGTAGCAGACAGTACTGTACTCAGTACAACAGCTATACAAAAAGCAATCGACAGTTGTGCCGTCTCCGGCGGGGGAACCGTCACTCTCCAACCGGGATATTACCAGACAGGGGCACTCTTTATCAAAAGCGGAGTAAACCTCCATTTGGACAAGGGTGTGACTTTACTGGCCAGTCCTCAAATTCACCATTATCCGGAATTCCGTTCAAGAGTTGCAGGAATCGAAATGACATGGCCAGCGGCAGTTATCAATATCATAGATGAGAAAAACGCATCTATCAGCGGAGAAGGGACACTGGACTGTCGGGGAAAGGTATTTTGGGATAAATATTGGGAAATGAGGAAAGAATATGAGGCGAAAGGACTGCGTTGGATTGTCGACTATGACTGCAAACGTGTACGGGGAATCCTCGTTGAACGCAGCTCGGATATCACATTAAGCGGATTCACTTTAATGCGTACCGGTTTCTGGGGATGTCAGATTCTTTATTCCGACCATTGCACCATCAACGGATTAACAATCAATAATAATATCGGAGGACACGGTCCCAGTACGGATGGCATCGATATCGACTCATCCACCCATGTATTAGTTGAAAATTGCGACATAGATTGCAATGACGATAATATCTGCATCAAATCCGGACGAGACGCAGATGGCCTGCGGGTGAACCGTCCTACCGAAAAAATTGTGATACGTAACTGTATAGCCCGCAAAGGCGCCGGCCTCATCACTTGCGGAAGTGAGACTTCAGGAAGTATCCGTAATATATTAGGATACAATCTGGATGCAGAAGGAACTTCTACGGTACTGCGACTGAAAAGCGCCATGAATCGCGGAGGAACGGTCGAAAACATCTACATGACCCGAATCAATGCTAAGAATGTGCAACAGGTTCTGGCGGCGGATCTAAACTGGAATCCCAATTACAGCTACAGCGTCCTGCCTAAAGAATATGAAGGCAAAGAAATTCCCGAGCATTGGAAAGTAATGCTGACTCCCGTTAATCCGCCGGAAAAAGGATATCCACATTTCCGGAACGTGTATCTGTCTGATGTAAAAGCAGAAAACGTAAATGAATTTATCTCTGCTTCCGGATGGAACGATTCCTTACGCCTGGAGAATTTCTATCTCCATGCCATCAAGGCAACGACAAACAGTCCCGGAAAAATATGTTATACGAGAAACTTTAATTTATCTGACATTACATTGTATGCCAAAAACAGAAACGATATGGAACTGAAAGAAAATGAACAAAGCAATATCCAGTTCAGTTACGCCAATCCGACAAATTCTGACGACAGAACCGCCGAACACCTGTAATGGACAAGGGCAGTCAGATATCCGATAAAGTTCTTATTCATTATTGACTGCTCGTTCCAATTGCTTTAATGCCTGTTCCAATGTAGCACGCGGGCAGGCAACATTTAACCGCATGAAGCCTTCGCCCTCCTTGCCGAATGTTGTTCCGTCATTCAGTGCCAGATGCGCTCTTTCTACAAACAGGCGATTCAAACTCTCTTGGTTCAATCCCAGTTCCCGGCAATCCAAAAAGATAAGATAGGAAGCCTGCGGACGAATCATCTTGACGGCAGAAATATGTTCCCGCAAATAGTTTTCGGTAAAGTCTACATTGCCTTTGATATATGCTATCACCTGATCCAGCCATTCCGTACCATGGCTATAAGCCGCCGCCACACTCAGATAGGCAAACAGATGGCCTTCACAAAACTCACTCGCTTCCATGTAGGTACGGAAACGTCGAAGAAGTTCCTCATTTTCGATGATTACATAAGAGCTTGCCAGTCCCGGCATATTGAAAGCCTTGCTCGGAGACATAAAGACAAGTGAGTTCATCCGTGCTTTTTCTGAAGTCAAAGCAAAAGTGGGATGTTTATAAGGTGGCAAAGTCAGGTCTGCATGAATCTCGTCGGAGATAACCAAAGTACCGGTTTCCTGACAAATATCAGCAATCTGCGAAAGCTCTTCTTTCGTCCATACTCGTCCGCCCGGATTATGAGGATTACTTAAAATCAGTATTTTACAACCTTGTACATCCCGGCGGAAACGGTCGAAATCAATGTAATACTGTCCGTTCCTCAACACTAACGGGCTGAATACAACTTCGCGTTCATTTTTCTGCGCCACAAGGAAAAAAGGATGATAGACAGGCGGCATTACCATCACTTTATCTCCTTTTTCCGTGAAACAGTGGATAGCAAAAGCCAACCCGCGAACAATGCCGGGAGTAAACGTCAGCATTTCTTCGGTGACCGACCATCCGTGACGTTCTTTCAACCAATGGATAATGGAAGCCGCCCATTCCTTACAGGCGAATGTATATCCCAGCACTTCATGCTCCAACCGCTTTTTCAAAGCCTCTATCACAAATGGAGCCGTACGGAAATCCATATCGGCTACCCACATAGGAATCAGGTCATTGCGTCCCCAACGGCCTTCCACTCCATCCCATTTTACGGAATCCGTACCGTTACGGTTTATTATTTCATCAAAATTATAGTTCATACTGCATGATGTTTTTATGTTATATGAGACAAAAGTAGTACTTTTGTCTTCAATTCAAAAAGGAATCTATGACGAAAGCTTTATTTTTTGATATAGACGGTACACTGGTCAGCTTCCATACTCACCGTATCCCGTCTTCCACTATCGAGGCTCTGGAAGCCGCCCATACGAAAGGACATAAAATATTTATCGCTACCGGACGTCCGAAAGCCATTATCAACAATCTCTCCGAGCTACAGAAGCGGAATCTCATTGATGGATACATCACGATGAACGGAGCCTATTGTTTTGTCGGAGAACAAGTTATTTATAAGAACGCCATCCCCCAGGAAGAGGTAAAAGCAATGGGAGATTTCTGCGAAAAGAAAGGAGTACCCTGCATTTTTGTAGAGGAACATCATATTTCCGTTTGCCAGCCCAACGAGATGGTAAAGAAGATTTTTTATGATTTCCTACACGTGGGTGTTATCCCTACCGTCTCTTTTGCAGAAGCGACCGACAAGGAGATTATACAAATGACTCCTTTCATTACGGAGGAAGAAGAAAGAGAAATCCGCCCGTCAATCCCAACTTGCGAGATAGGCCGCTGGTATCCCGCCTTTGCCGATATAACCGCCAAAGGAGATACCAAACAAAAAGGCATAGACGAAATAATCCGTTATTTTGATATCAGACTGGAAGACACGATGGCATTCGGAGATGGGGGAAACGACATCAGCATGCTCCGTCATGCTGCTATCGGCGTGGCTATGGGGCAAGCTGAAAAGGACGTAAAAGCTGCCGCCGATTACGTAACGGCTCCGATCGACGAGGATGGTATCAGCAAAGCGATGATACATTTCGGAATTATTTAACAAGGGGGATTTACTCTATTTATCAACATGAGCGTAGACACTAACAACGCAGAGTTTCAAGATGCCTTGAACCTGATTCAATATACACGCCAATCTGTTTTTCTAACCGGAAAGGCGGGTACAGGAAAATCTACATTCTTGCGTTACGTCTGCGAAAACACCAAGAAGAAATATGTTGTACTTGCTCCGACGGGTATTGCCGCCATCAATGCCGGAGGAAGTACGATGCATAGTTTCTTCAAACTGCCTTTTCATCCACTGCCACCGGATGACCCGAATCTCAGTCTCCAACGGGGACGCATCCACGAATTCTTTAAATATACGAAACCGCATCGAAAGTTACTGGAACAGATAGAACTGGTGATTATCGACGAAATTTCAATGGTACGGGCGGATATTATTGATGCTATCGACCGTATTCTGCGTGTATATTCTCATAACTTGCGCGAACCTTTCGGTGGAAAGCAGCTGTTATTGGTGGGTGATGTTTTTCAATTAGAACCGGTCGTAAAGAACGATGAACGGGATATATTGAACCGCTTCTATCCTACTCCCTATTTCTTCTCCGCACGAGTATTCGGTCAGATAGACTTGGTATCCATCGAGCTTCAGAAAGTATACAGACAGACCGATCCTGTTTTTGTCAGCGTTCTCGACCATATCCGTACGAATACGGCCGGAGCAGCCGATCTGCAACTGCTGAATACCCGATACGGGAGCCAGATTGAGGAATCGGAGGCCGATATGTACATCACTCTTGCTACAAGACGGGATACAGTAGACTCTATCAATGAGAAAAAGTTGGCGGAACTGCCGGGAAATCCAATCACTTTCGAGGGAGTTATCGAAGGAGACTTTCCCGAAAGCAGCCTGCCTACCTCGCAAGAACTTGTACTCAAACCCGGTGCCCAGATTATCTTTATCAAAAACGATTTCGACCGCCGATGGGTGAATGGAACGATCGGTGTCATATCCGGAATTGATGAGGAAGAAGAAACGATATACGTTATCACCGATGACGGAAAAGAATGTGATGTAAAACGGGAATCATGGCGGAACATCCGCTACCGTTACAATGAAAAGACCAAAGAAATAGAAGAAGAGGTATTGGGCAGCTTTACTCAATATCCTATTCGGCTGGCTTGGGCGATAACTGTTCATAAGAGTCAGGGGCTCACTTTCAGCCGGGTAGTCATCGATTTCACAGGTGGTGTATTTGCCGGAGGGCAAGCATACGTGGCACTCAGCCGGTGCACTTCTCTGGAGGGGATTCAACTTAAAAAGCCCATCAGCCGGGCAGATGTTTTCGTCCGGCCCGAGATTGTGAACTTTGCCGGACGGTTTAATAATCGTCAGGCTATTGACAAGGCTTTGAAACAAGCACAGGCCGACGTACAATATGTTGCCGCTGCACGTGCTTTCGACAAAGGAGACATGGAGGAATGCCTGGAACAATTCTTCCGTGCTATTCATTCCCGTTATGATATAGAAAAACCTGCTCCCCGTCGGCTGATCCGTCGCAAACTGGGTATCATCAATACGCTGAAGGAACAGAATAGGAGACTCAAGGAACAATTACAGGAACAGCAGGAGCGTCTGCGGCAATATGCTCATGAATATTTATTGATGGGTAACGAATGTATTACCCAAGCCCACGATGCACGAGCCGCCATTGCCAATTATGACAAAGCGCTCAGCCTCGATCCCAATTATGTGGACGCCTGGATACGAAAAGGGATTACCCTCTTTAATAATAAAGAATATTTTGACGCGGAAAACTGCTTCAATACTGCCGTAAGCCTCCATCCCGCCAACTTCAAAGCTGTATATAACCGGGGAAAACTCCGTCTAAAACTTGAAAATATGGAAGGGGCTATTGCCGATTTGGATAAAGCCACCAGTCTGAAACCGGAACACGCAGGCGCACACGAACTTTTCGGAGATGCACTGATAAAAGCAGGAAAAGAAGGAGAAGCTGCACTGCAATGGAGAATTGCGGAAGAACTAAGGAAAAAGAAATCATAAAACTCCCCTTTTATCCTTTATTATCAAAAAGTTTTATTAGTTTTGTCTCTTGTATATTCGTCAAACTCTTAAAATAAAAGTAAATGAAAAAAGGTTTGAAAATCGCAGCTATCACTGTAGGAGTTATTATCATCCTCATGCTCCTTCTCCCTTTCGCCTTCCAAGGTAAGATAGCTGATATCGTAAAGACAGAAGGCAACAAAATGCTTAATGCACAATTTGATTTTGAGGGACTTAACATTAGCCTGTTCCGCAACTTTCCACAGGCTTCTGTCACACTCGAAGATTTCTGGCTGAAAGGTACAGGAGAATTCGTTAACGATACTCTCGTACAAGCCGGAGAGGTTACCGCAGCTATCAATCTATTTTCACTTTTCGGAGATAGTGGCTATGATATTTCTAAAATCTTCATTGAAGATACCCGGCTGCACGCTATTGTATTGCCGGACGGGCAAGTGAACTGGGATATCATGAAGCCGGACACCACAGCAACAGAGGAAACACCTACGGCAGAAGAGGAATCTTCTCCTTTCAAGGTGAAGCTACAACAGTTTGTCATCAAAAACATGAACTTGGTTTATGACGATCAGCAAGGAAAAATGTATGCTGACATCCGCGACTTCAATGCCGTTTGTTCCGGCGATTTGGGAAGTGACCGTACCACATTGCAACTGGAAGCGGAAACCCAATCTTTGACTTACAAGATGAACGGCATTCCTTTCTTGGCAGATGCCAATATTTCCGCTAAAATGGATATAGACGCCGACTTAGCCAATAATAAATATACATTGAAGGATAATACTATCCGCCTTAATGCCATTCAGGCAGGTATTGACGGCTGGGTTGCCCTACAAGATCCCGCTATCGACATGGATTTGAAACTTAATACGAATGATATCGGGTTTAAAGAAATTCTTTCGTTGATTCCGGCCATCTATGCTACTGAGTTCTCAAGTCTGAAAACTGACGGGACTGCTACTCTGACTGCTGCTGCCAAAGGCGTTCTGCAGGGAGATACCGTACCCGCATTCAATATCGATATGCAGGTCAAGAATGCCATGTTCCGCTATCCGGCTCTACCGGCTGGTGTAGACCAAATCAACATCAGCGCCAATGTTCAGAATCCGGGAGGAAATATTGACTTGACTACCGTTACCATCAATCCGTTCAGCTTCCGTCTGGCAGGAAATCCGTTCAGTCTGACTGCCAACGTGAAAACTCCAATCAGCGACCCGGACTTTAAAGCGGAAGCAAAGGGCATCCTTAATTTAGGTATGATCAAACAAGTGTATCCACTCGGTGATATGGAACTGAATGGGACGATCAATGCCGATATGCAGATGTCCGGCCGTCTTTCTTATATAGAAAAGGAACAATATGAACATATACAGGCTGCCGGTACGATCGGATTGACAGGCATGAAACTTCAGATGAAGGATATGCCGGATGTAGAAATCCAGAAATCCCTTTTCACTTTTACTCCGAAGTATCTTCAGTTGAGCGAAACGACCGTCAATATCGGAAAGAATGATATCACAGCCGATAGCCGCTTCGAGAACTATATCGGATATGTACTGAAAGGAACTACCTTGAAAGGAAATCTGAACATTCGCTCCAATCATTTTAATTTGAATGATTTCATGGGTGATTCCGCCGAAGGAACAGACGCAACACCGAATACCGCCACTACAGACTCGGTTGCTACTTCAACCGGAATCTTTGAAGTCCCCCGTAACATTGACTTCCAAATGGACGCTAATCTGAAAGAAGTATTGTTCGATAAGATGGTCTTCAACAACATGAATGGCAAACTCATTGTGAAAGACGGTAAGGTAGACATGAAAAACCTTTCCATGAATACAATGGGAGGAAATGTAGTAATGAATGGATATTATTCTACCGCCAACGTGAAGAAACCGGAGATGAAAGCCGGATTCAAACTGTCGAATATCGTTTTCGCACAGGCTTACAAAGAACTGGATATGATACAGAAGATGGCTCCTATCTTTGAAAACCTGAAAGGTAATTTCTCCGGCAGTATCAATGTATTGACTGATCTGGACGCAACTATGAGCCCTGTATTGGACACAATGCAAGGAGATGGCAGCCTCTCCACCCGCGATCTCAGTCTGAGTGGAGTAAAAGCGATTGACCAGATTGCCGACGCTGTGAAACAGCCGAGTCTGAAGGAAATGAAAGTGAAAGATATGACACTAGAGTTCACTATCAAAGACGGACGTGTGGAAACAAAACCGTTTGATATCAAGATGGGTGACTACAACTTGAATCTTTCAGGTAGTACGGGACTCGACCAAACCATCGATTATACAGGAAAGATCAAGCTGCCCGCTTCTGCCGGTAACATTTCCAAGCTGATGACTCTTGACTTGAAGATCGGAGGCTCGTTTACCTCTCCTAAAGTCAGTGTTGATACAAAGAGCATGGCAAGTCAGGCTGTTGAGGCCGTAGCCGATGAGGCTATCAGCAAACTGGGACAAAAACTAGGTCTGGATTCAGCCGCTACCGCCAATAAAGATTCTGTCAAGCAGAAAGTGACGGAAAAGGCGGCAGAGAAAGCACTGGATTTCTTAAAGAAGAAACTCAAATAAAAAAGGAGAAAAAGGTTATGCTTCTGAAGCTATATGATAAAAATAATAACCCGCAGGATTTACAACGAATCATTGATATCCTGAATGATGGCGGACTTATTATCTATCCCACCGACACGATGTATGCTATCGGTTGTCATGGTTTGAAAGAACGTGCGATAGAACGGATATGTCGCATTAAGGAGATAGATCCGCGCAAGAATAATTTGTCAATTATCTGCTATGACTTGAGCAGTATCAGCGAATATGCCAAAGTCAACAATAATGTATTTAAGCTTATGAAGCATAACCTTCCGGGACCATTCACCTTTATTCTGAACGGAACAAATCGGTTGCCTAAGATTTTCCGTAACCGAAAGGAAGTAGGTATCCGCATGCCGGACAATCATATTATCCGAGAAATAGCACGGCTGCTGGACGCTCCCATCATGACTACCACCCTGCCTCATGAGGAAAACGAGGACTTGGAGTATATGACCGATCCGGAACTTATAGACGAAAAGTTCGGAGATATCGTGGATCTTGTTATTGACGGAGGTATCGGAGGCATAGAACCGTCAACTGTCGTAAAATGCACAGAAAACGAACCGGAAATCGTGCGTCAGGGAAAAGGCTGGCTGGAGGAGAATTGAACCATTTATAATTGTTCATACTCTGATTGTTCATATAGAAAACGGGCTGCATCAACGTTGAATTGATTGCAGCCCGTTTTTATAGAGTATATTCCACTTCTTACTAAATCAAAGACTCTGGATCCAGATGAGCGGATTCAATGTCTTTAAAGTAACGATAGGTACCTACTTTCAGTTCTACCGTAGCAGCATCGTCACAAACGATGATACCCTTTTCGTGCATCTGCAGAGCACTGATAGTCCACATCTGAGTGATAGCGCCTTCTACCGCATGATACAAAGCACGTGCCTTGTTATGACCATTAACGATAATCATCACTTCCTTTGCGGAAAGCACAGTACCGACTCCCACTGTCAATGAAGTCTTAGGCACTTTATTGATATCATTGTCAAAGAAACGGGAGTTAGCGATAATTGTATCCATTGTCAATGTTTTCTGACGAGTGCGTGAAGTCAGTGAGGATCCCGGTTCGTTGAAAGCAATATGTCCGTCAGGGCCGATACCACCCATAAACAGGTCTATGCCACCGTATGATTTAATCTTCTCTTCATAACGTGCACATTCCGCATCCAAATCAGGAGCGTTACCGTTCAAAATATTTGTATTCTCCGGTTTAATGTCAATATGGCTGAAGAAGTTATTCCACATAAAAGAATAGTAGCTTTCCGGATGTTCCTTCGGTAAACCTACATACTCATCCATATTGAACGTTACGACATTCTGGAAAGAAACAATGCCCTTCTTATTCAGGTCGATCAAAGCCTTATACATTCCAAGTGGGGAAGAACCGGTAGGACATCCTAATACAAATGGTTTTTCAGGAGTTGGATTAGCAGCTTTTATTTTTGCAGCAACATAATGTGCAGCCCACTGAGACACAGACTGATAGTCCGGTTGAATAATTAATCTCATAAGTCGATTGTTTTATAGGTTAGTTAATAAATAATATCTCATTCACTGTTTTATCGGTCTTTCTTCAAGCGGTCCGCCATTGCTCGTGCCAGATTTTCACACTGAGTATAAGTGATATCCCTCATCGCCTGCTTCATCTCCACAGGATCGCCAACTAACTCGAATTTGCTTTTTTCCGCAAATTCAGCCAGACGTTTCACAGCAGCACCTGCCCATGTAAAGGAACCGAAGTAACCTAAATAGCGACCTTTCACCTCACGCAACAGAATCTTTGAAAGCAACGCATCTACTTCGGGGAATAGCTGATTGCTGTAAGTAGGCGAACCGATGATTAATCCTTTATAACGGAAAATATCTGCTATGATATAAGAAGGATGGCTCTTCGTCACATTGTGCATGACTATATTTTTGATTCCTTGTGCCGAAAGCTCTGCAGCGATAGCCTCAGCCATTTGTTCCGTATTTCCATACATACTTCCGTACACAATCACCACACCTTCATCCGCATCATAACGGCTTAGTCTGTCATAGATACCAATCACTTTGGCAATATTCTCTGTCCATACGGGTCCGTGAGTAGAGCAGATAGCAGAAATAGGAAGTCCGCCCAGTTTTTGCAAAGCCTTTTGTACAGGGCTTCCATATTTACCTACAATATTTGAATAATAACGGACCATTTCTCCCCAATATCTGTCTACATTCATGCCAGTATCCAGAAAACCGCCATCCAATGTACCAAAGCAGCCGAATCCGTCACCGGAGAAAAGAATTCCTTCCGTTTCATCAAAGGTCATCATCGTTTCAGGCCAATGCACCATCGGAGTCATATAAAATCGCAGTTTGTGATGTCCTAAGGCTAAGAAATCCCCATCCTTCACCAGATACTGTTCACCAGTCACTCCGTAGAAGCCTTCAATCATACCAAAGGTCTGCTTATTACCCACAATAATAATTTCCGGGTAATGTTGCTTTATCAATCGGATAGAGCCGGAATGATCCGGTTCCATGTGATTTATAATCAAATAATTGATGGGACGTTCGCCAATCACCTGCTTTATTTTACGCAAGTAGACTTCAAAATAACAGATATCTACCGTATCCACCAATGCCACCATTTCATCATCAATCAGATAAGAGTTATATGAAACTCCATAGGGCAATGGCCACATCGCTTCAAATCTGTGCTTGTTACGGTCATTTACTCCCACATAGTGGACATTTCCTTTAATTCTTGTTTTACTTTCCATCTTTCAAATCCATTAAACATTTCTTCCACTATTCTATACTCCGCAAAACAGCTATTTATTAAGTGGTAAGTTTATCGTTTGCAAAAATAATCCTTTTTTCCGAATCCCTATACTTCTTACCTTGATAAGCACCTCTTTCTTTCATTCTTTTTTGTAAACGAGCTACAAATTCATAATTTTTCAATCCCCAGTCCGGAGCTATTAATAAATCTTTAGGAGATTGGGAAACAAAACGTTCCACAACCATATCGGGACGGAGATGTTCTACATAATCAATCACCAGATCAATATATTCCTCAACCTCGTTAAACAAATGAAAGCCAGCAGGAGTTACGTCATACTCATGCGCCATTCGCGTACCACGGATCAACTGTAACTGATGGATTTTAAGTGTAGCTAAAGGCAGATCGGAAAGAATTTCGGCATGTGCCACCATTGTATCATGTGTTTCTCCCGGAAGTCCGAGGATGATATGTCCACCTGTCAGGATACCACAGGCCGCTGTCTGACACACAGCTTCTACTGTATCTGCATAAGTATGCCCCCGATTGATGCGTTTTAAGGTTT
>OJOT01001191.1_pt1 | contig 12115 bp, 4 predicted proteins | sample 1598261 | NCBI WGS metagenome assembly OJOT01 (sample SAMN03922468, study PRJEB24848) | human gut metagenome | isolation source: stool sample | host: Homo sapiens | place: Germany | collected 2010-11 | reverse complement strand
AATACTCGATATCATGTTCAAAGGGACCGACGTTTCTTACTCGATACAGAACCCTAACATCATGTTGTCGAAAAAAGCCGCATCTGCGCAAGGAAATGTCGCCAGCGCAAGTGCCACGGCTCAAAGTGCCAACACGAAAATTATAACCGGTAACGTTACCGATGCCTCCGGCGAAACACTCATCGGCCTCACCGTAAAGGTTGCGGGAACCAGTGTAGCGACGGCAACCGATATCGATGGTAACTACTCTATCAAAGTGCCAGCAGGAAGCAACGAATTGGAATTTTCCTACATCGGTTACCAAACTATCAAACGCCCCATCAACGGACAAAATAAAATCAATGTAGTGATGCAAGACAACACGAAGTTGCTCGACGAAGTCGTAGTCACGGCTATGGGTATCGCTCGTAAAGAAGAAACCCTTTCCTACTCGACGCAAACCGTCGGAGGCGACGAGCTCACTCGTGCAAAAGAAGCCAACCTCATCAACTCGTTGCAAGGGAAAAGTGCAGGTTTGGTCATCACGCCTAACTCCGGCGGAGCCGGTGGAGCCTCCAAAATCCTTCTACGGGGTAATGCGTCTATGCTGGGTAACAACTCGCCGCTCATCGTAATCGACGGTGTGCCCATGCAAAACAGCGTGGCCGGACAAATGGACATGGACGGCGGCGGTGCTACAATGATGGTCGACGGTTCGAAAGAAAGTAGCGATGCCCTTTCCCAACTCAACCCCGACGACATCGAATCGATTACCGTGCTGAAAGGAGCAAACTCCGCAGCCCTTTACGGTAGTGCCGCCTCTAACGGTGTACTTATGATTACCACCAAAAAAGGTAAGGAAGGACAAATCCGTATCGATGTATCGAGCAGTACGACATTCGAAACTCCTCTGAAACTCCCCAAGTTACAAAACAGATATGGAGCACAAATGTCCGGGTCGGTCGAAAACGGATTCACCATGAACTCTAATAGCTGGGGACAACGCATGAACACTCTCGGTGACGAATATTACGACACCGCAAACTCCCCCTATCACCTCACCCGCAATGCTTACGACATCAACGATTTCTACCGGGTAGGAACCAACTTCAACAACTCCATCGCATTGAGCGGGGGTACAAAAGTGGCACAAACCTATTTCTCTTACGGAAATACCACAGCCAACGGTATCGTCGAAACCAATAAATTCGAACGGCACAACATCTCGTTGAGGCAAAACTTCTCCTTCTTCAAGGACAAACTGAAAATCGATATTTCGGCGAATTACATCAATCAAAAAACCAAAAACCGTCCCACCGGTGGTACGTTCTTCAACCCCATCTATCAAGTATATACATCACCGCGTAACATCGATATGAATTGGTATCGCAAAAACTATTACGACACCAGTGCAACATGGCAGTCCAATCCATATAGCTACATCGCTTCCGAAATCGGAGCAGACGGGTTACCCATATCGGTGATACAATCGGGCAAGACATCTACCCTTTCCGATGCCAACTATGGCAAACAAGTTTGGTTCACCGATGCCATCAACCTCAATAACCCGTGGTGGTTGCTCAACCGTATGACCAGCGAAGAAGTGATTAACCGCACATTCGGTAGTATCGCTGCCAACTGGCAAATCATCGACGGCCTCAATTTGCAAGCTCGTATCAAATACGACTACAACGAACGCAACGACGAAAACCGACAATACGCCACCACATGGGGTAATGCCGAAATGATCGACCGGGGTCGTCTTATTCTCGACCATACCAAGTCGCAAGACTTCTACGGCGACTTCATGTTAAGCTACAACAAAACATTCAAAGATTTCACCATCGGGGTCAATGCCGGCGGTAGCATGATGAACTCTTCCTACGATCAATGGATGATTACTCCTATTGCCAAATCAGGAGCACCCTATACCGAAGACCTCTCGTGCAACCAATTCGTTCTTTCCGATATTTATCTCAACAGTAGCGAGAACTACGGGGGACTTACTACCAAAAACTGGGAACGAGCTATTTTCGCTACGGCACAAGTTACTTGGCAAGACAAAGTAACGGTCGAGGGTAGTTACCGAGACGACTGGTATCGAGCCTTTACACAGTTCAAAGATATGGATCCCCACTTTGCCTACTATTCGGCAGGTGCATCCGCTCAAATGAACAAGATACTTGTTTTGCCCGAACAAATCAACGAATTAAAACTACGGGCTTCGTACTCCGAGGTGGGTAACTCTATTCCTAATAACCTATTCCTCGCATCGGCAAAACGTAATCCGGCGACAGGAGCCTACATCAGCAGTGCGATCATTAACTTCAAAAATCCCAAACCCGAAACCACACAATCGTTCGAAGCTGGTTTCGACATCAGTTTGCTCGATCGCTCCATCTCGTTGCAAGCCACCTACTACAACGCCATCATGAAAAACCAATTCATGAAATACGAAGGTGCTGCCGGCAAAGAAATATATATCAACGGTGGTAAGGTACGGAATCAAGGTATCGAGTTAACCGCATCCTATATCTTCGCTCCCAACAACAATTTCAGTTGGATTACCAACTTCAATTACGCCTACAACGACAACAAAATCCTCACGGTGGCCCGTAAGCAAAACGGACAAAAATATATCCACGAAATCGATATGGGTAACCTCAGCGGTCTGAAAATCAAATTCGAAGAAGGCGGTTCTTATGGCGACCTCTATGCCGTCGACTTTATGAGAGACGAAATAACCGGAGAAATCGTTGTCGACCCTCAAACGGGAGCTCCATTCAAACTCAATGGACAAGCCAACGAATACCTCGGCAACATGAATGCCAAGCACACCCTCGGTTGGTCCAACACCTTCAATTACAAAGACTTCTCCTTCTATTTCCTTATCGATGGAAAAATTGGCGGTAAAGTCATCTCCTTCACCGAGGCATACCTTGACTATTTCGGCACATCGCAACGTACGGCCGATGCACGGGATTATGCACTTAACAACAACCTCTATTGGACCTCCGAGGACGGTGTTGTCACCAAGCCCGGCATGTATATCCCGGGAACAAACCAAGTCGTTCCGGTCGACCAATATTATCAGACCATCGGCGGTGGATCACCCGTAGGACGCAACTACGTATATGATGCTACGAACTTCCGTCTTCGTGAGATTTCATTGGCATATACGTTCCGCAATCTCTTCGGACAAAGCAAGAACCTCACGGTATCGGCCAATGCCCGTAACTTGTTCTTCTTGTACATCGATGCACCCATCGACCCCGATACTTCGTTGAGTACACAAAATGCTCTGGGTAACGTAGATATTTTCAGTATGCCTACTACCCGTTCTTTCGGTATTTCACTTAAAGCATCATTCTAACGAAACATAACATCATGAAAAAAACAGTATATTTATCAGCATTCGTTTTTGCCGCGGCAATCTCCTTAATCGGTTGCGGCGACCCTCTGCTCGACGATCTGAACTCCAACATCGAAGTCGGTTCGGGCGACCTCTCTATTGCCGAGAACTATGAACAGGCAGCCGGCATGTTCCTGACGGCACAGCAAAAAATGCACGATGTCGGAGCATCGAACGGTGCACACGTCTATCAAGTACAATTCAACATTCACATCGACAATTATTCGGGATACATGGCCGGAACACAAAATTTTAGCGGGAACCTGCCCTCTACCTACCGGTATTTTGCGCAATACTGCGATGGTCCCAAAGCCAGTTTTTTCAACGTAGCACAAGCAGCCTTACCTGTAATGCGCTCGGCTGCCGACCTCAATCTGCGAGAAATCGGAGCCATGTGCAACATCATGTATTGTTTCTCTGCATTGGAACTTTCCGATGTGTACGGACCTTTCCCGTGGACCGATTATAAAAACGATGTACAGGAACCTCCCGTAACCTACGAACCGATGGATCAAATTTACGACTCCCTGTTCGTCAATCTCAAAGATGCGGGGAAAATATTGAAAGAGTTTACCTCTACTTCCGAAGAACATCAAGATACCATTAATCAGATTCTGGCTCAATACGACAAAATCTGCGGCGATGTAAAAACATGGGAACAATTCTCCAATTCCATTCGTCTGCGCATGGCCATGCGTATGTCCAACGTCAATCCCGATAGAGCTAAAACCGAAGCGCAATCGGCTATCGACGACGGACTTATCGAAAAAAGCATCGAGTACAACACGATGGTTAATAACGGAACCAATCACCCGTTGGCATTTATCTCCATTCTTTGGAACGACACACGTATAAACGCTTCGCTCGAAAACATCATGAAACGACTCAAAGTACCTTTCATGGATAAAATTTTTGAAAAAAATAGCGATGCCATACGAGACGAAAACGGAGAAACGACGTGGCAAGCACAACAAGACATTGTGGGAGTCCGCACGGGAATCCAACTCACACCTCGGGACGATAATAACCAATACACCAAATTTTCAGGTGTCACAAGTGCTTTCGCAAATTTCCCGCTCGCCATTTTCAAACTCTCCGAGCGTTACTTTCTGCAAGCCGAGGCAGCCCTTCGATGGAATATCGGCGGATCGGTCAATACAAACTATCTGAGAGGTGTTGCTGCCATGTTCGACGATTACGACATCGCACAAACCGAACCCGACTTCCAAACCTATTGGAATCAAGAATCGGCAGATACTTCTATCGACTACGTGGATCCGCACAACTCACGCAACAACACCAAAGGTCTGGTTACCGTAGGAGTAAAAATCAACAACAGCGACGACAATAAAGTAAAGCTCGAAAAAATCATCACCCAAAAATGGCTCGCTCAGTTCCCTATGGGACTTGAAGCATGGAACGACTTGCGCCGTACCGGTTATCCTCGCATATTCCCCGTCAACGATATCGGAGACGGCTCGTTGGGAAAAGGTCGTATGATTCGCCGTATTCCGTGGAACATGACCGATGCGGCAGCCGCCCAAGATGTCAATACGTCGGGGATCCAAGCCCTCGGAGGAAGTAACCTGATGCGTACTACCCTTTGGTGGGACGTAGAAGACCCTGCCGGATTGGGCGACAATCGTCGTTGGGAAACCGAAGTTTCTAACTAAAAATTTAATCGGAGAGAGCGTATAGAAACGTACACTCTCTCCCCTAAAATAAAAAACAACTTTTTTGAGATCCTATTATTAACTTAAAAACAAAAAACATGAAAACACCGAAATTAGTATTATCGGTATTGGCTTGTTCGGTAGTTGTGGGAAACTATGCACAAAACATTCCTACCCACGCTCCCTATGTAGAACTCTTACCGACCAAAGAAATTTCTATCGCCGGAGGTGATAAAAAAACAGTCTATCTCGATTTTTATGACTATTTTGAATCTTGGGAACCGGGAGTCCCCCTTTCCGAAGACGAGAACTTCTACATCGCCCGTGTCCCCATGAAAAAACGTTTCGTGAACACGGCAACACAGGTAGATCCCACCATGACGCAAGACCGCAAATTCAGTATGTGGACGCCGATGGGTATATCCGACACTTACTGGCAATCGCTACCGCGATATGTATTCGACGGCGATAATTTCAGTATGTGGTCCTACGTGGATTCGCAAGGCGGCTGGTCTCTCCCGTGGGTACGTGTACCGGGTGCATACAGCGACGTTACTCACCGTAACGGTGTAGCCAATAGCGGCGGTCTCATCTTCTTCGACTCTTGGGGAGGCGATAACACCAGCCCAACAGCTAATGTAAATATGCTGGTGAAAAAAGAAGGAGGAAAATTCAAATACGTAGAAAAATTCGTAAAATTCCTTCGCTATTATGGTCTCGATGGTGTCGGTATCAACCCCGAAGGTCCGGTTCCCCAAGCCTCTGCTTTGCAAGACTTCTTCTCCCAATGTCGGGAATATGCAGAATCGATCGGTTGGCAATTCCACGTATATTGGTATGGAGTAGGTTCTAACGGAGGATCTATGGATTTAGGTTCCTCTTTCGGTAGTAGCAAACAAGATTGGTTGTGGAAAAACAACAAACAAGTAGTCGACATGTATATGCTCAACTACGATTGGGGATATTCTGCAAGCAGTTCGGCTAGCTACGCCGAACAAATCGGAGCCAATCCCTACACCCTTTATGCCGGTTACGACATTCAAGGAAACTGGTTGGCAAGAGGTCCGTGGTCTACGTTGAAAAACACCAAAATGTCTATCGCATTTTGGGGAAACCACACCACCAATATGATTTACCAGAACTCTTCCGAATTCGGTTCGGGTGACGAAGCTGTACAAGCCTGTTACCTCGAAAAGCAAGAGCAAGTATTCTCCGGCGGTAACCGAAACCCGGCAAAACGCCCGGCTATTAAAGACGGAATTTCCAGTTCCAGCGAAGCGGCTATGAACAACTTTCACGGTATAGCAGAATACCTGCCCGCCCGAAGCGTACTGCAAGAGTTGCCTTTCGTAACCCGTTTCGGACTCGGTAATGGAAAAACCTTCCGTAACGAAGGAAAAGTAACCTTCGGGAACAAATGGTTCAACGTAGGTGTACAGGACTACCTGCCCACATGGCGCTGGTGGATTACAGACGACAGCAATAACGTACCCGAAGACGGTATCGAATGCGGATTCACTTACGAAGATGCTTGGTATGCCGGTTCGGCCCTACACATGAGCGGAGCTACGAAAGTATCTAACGTTCGTCTCTTCAAGACCAAATTTGACGTTTCTGAAACCGACGACGTATCGATGACTTTCAAATTAAATAGCGGCGAAGATACGCACATGAAACTCTTCTGGTCGTTCGTAGGATCGGAATCTACATTGCACTCTTGCGACATTACCGGAGCCAAAGAAGGACAATGGACGACCTTCTCCAAGAAAGCCTCTGAAATCGGTATGAACGGAAATGTAGCCCTCATCGGTCTCAAATTCGAAAATACCCCGACAAACTACGATGTATTCATCGGCGAAATGGCTATTGTTCCGGCAAAGACTTTTGCACCGATCAAACCGGTTATTACTACCGAAGAAAGCAAAATCTTGAAAAAACGTACTTATAACTCGATTGATTTCAAATTTAGCTGGGATTGCGAATCCTCCAAAAACGATTCCGATCCCTCCATACCCGTTTATAACGAAGATGTAGATACTTGGTACTTCGAAGTTTACGTACAAGCAAAAGACGGAGAGCCCGTTCTTTGCGGAACGACTTCTTCTTGGGCACACTACGTAGTAGGCGCTCCAGTATCGGCCAACAATGAAATCTCGGATTACCGAATCGGTGTTTGTGCCGTAGCTCCCGACGGAAAAACGAAGAGCGAAACGACATGGACCAGTTATCTGACTACCGACCTCACACTCGTCGACGGTATCGAATGTAACAAAGCGGTAATCAAAGCCGGCGAGGAATTTACCCTCTCGTTGATCGACCCCAACCAAGAAGAACCTTTCTCTTGGGAAATCTTTAACGCAACCACCGGCGGTAATGCCGTATTCACCCAAGATGGCGGTCGTTCGATAACCACTTCACTGTCAGAGGAAGGTTATTACGATGTAAAACTCACCAAAGGAGATTTGAGTGTACTCTCTTATCGCGGCTATGTACAAATTTCTCCCGAAAGCACAGGTGCAATTCCTTCGATTACCGATTTCACAGCATCCGACACCAACGTAACCCTCGAAGACGGTACTGCCGAAGTAACACTCAGCTACACCGGCAAAAAGAACGAAGGTACGGTTTCTCGTGGTTTGCAGGTAGACGACCCCTATATGTTCCGTATTCCATCGGATTTCTTGCCGATGAATCAAAATCAATATTCAATCTGTCTTTGGATAAAACCCGAAAAATTCACGTTCGCTAAATTCGGTATGGGATTGATCGAGCAACGCAATATGGATATCCACTGGCCCGATAATAACTGGGGAGCCCTTTGGGTAGACGTATGGCCTGAGACATTCAACAACGGAGGACAACGCATTTTGGATAACAATATCATTTCTTATACTATGTGGGGAAATGAATCGCAATACTATTTCAACGGAAACAACAACAAACACGAAATTCCCAACTTGGCTTGTTGTACAGACGGTAACCGTACCGGAACCGAATCTTATAGTTTATCCGAAGGTCAATGGGCACACGTCCTCATTTCATTCGACGGCAGCAAACAAAGAATCTATTTCAATGGTAAGAAAGTAGGAGAAGGTAATGCTTCAAAATACAATTACAACGATAATAACGGTGGAACTGGAAACGTTAAAGCTGCAAACATCTACATCGGTGGTTCTCGCGTTTACTATGCCGGATTTTCCGGTGTCATCGACGATGTACAAGTTTGGCACAAGGCATTGAGCGATACCGAAGTAATAGAAGCCATGAAAGGTTACGACGGTAAAGAAATCCCCTCTGACCTGAAAGGTTACTGGACGTTCGAATCGGACAACTACAACGAAGGCGAAAAAGTGTTTGAAAACAAAGGTACTTTGGTTACCGACAACAAGGCTGCCTATATCGAAGTGAAAGGTGCAGGCGGTGAAAACACCTCTGCAAACGAAGAACACATATTACCGGCCAATATCGCTATTCAAGGTAACCCGGCCATGTCGGGTACATTGCCCATCACTACGACATCGACATTCGCCGTTGCCGATGCCGAAGTTCAAAACACCGGTGACAACGCATCGGTTACATTCAACAAAGACGGTAAATACAACGTCACTTTGACGCTTGCCAACGGCTGGGGCTCGGATACGAAGACGAAAGAAGAGTATATCGTAGTTCTCCCCTCTTCGGGTATCGATGGCAACTTGGTAGATAACCTCACGGTATACCCCAACCCCTTCATCGAAAATGTCAACCTGCAATTCGCAGCCGACGGTAACTACGTTATCGACATCTTCGACGCACAAGGTCGTCAGGTAACTACCAAAAAGCACCAAGCTATGGCCGGCGAAATCTGCACGCTCACGGTAAATGCTGCCAAAGGCATGTACTATGTAGTCGTGTCGAAAGACGGCAAACGCGTGAAATCTTTCAAAGTGGTAGCCGAATAATATAAGGCCATTCAAACCCTCCGCACAAGGCCTTGTGCGGAGGGTTATTAAATCAATCAGAATATTATTTAGTATCATCTTATGAAAAAAAATTATCTTTTTACATTAGCGGCTCTCTTGTTAGGGAGTACCATAGCAAACGCTCAAAAGCCTCTCGACGGGTATGAGGAGCCTACGTTCCCGAAAGATGGAAATGTAGGAAACATCGTTTCGTTCAGTACATCTGGGGCATTGGAAGACCTCGAAAACATCTCAATACCCAAAACGCCAAACGGAAAAATAGCACAAGAACTTTTGGTCGCTCCGGGGGCCAAAGTAGAATTTACGATAAAAATAAACACTTGGTGGGGAGCATTCGCTACCTTCTCCGATGCCAATGAAACCAAAGAAATGACCCGTTTGATATATTGCGGAAACTCTGGACAAGGAGGATTTGAAGACGCAACGAACGGTGTAACAGTATACGTGGAAGACAATACGTCGAAAGTCAACACAGGAACTTTACCCAGTATTACAATCCCGGAAAGCGCCGAAGAGGGAACCACTTACCTGCTCCGCATGATGTTTTTCGGGGCTAACGACACCAGCAATCCCACCTACAACGGAACATATTCCGAAGGGACATACTACGATGTAAAAGTCACAGTACAATCTCAAATACAAAAATACGCCATAAACTTTTCCACACCCGAAAACGGAACTTTGACCGTAAAAAATGGTGTAAATCCCATTACATCGGGTGATGAAATATCCGAAGGAACCATTTTGACGGTTACGGCTACCCCTTCGACCGGCTATGAATTGGTATCGGTAACCAACAACGACGAAGTATTTCCAAGCGAAACCTATACAGTGAACGCATCGGCTAATTTTGCAGCCACCTTCAAAGCTCTACCCACCGAAGGCGATGCCATGCTGATGTCGGCTCCCGGTTATGGCAACGGAGAAGATTGCCAACTACGTTTCAATGACACGGTATTAGGAGAACACAATACAACTCAAAATCAAGTATCGAACGACCAACGGTCTCGTAATTATACTTTCTCGGCTTGGATTTCTCCTATGGGCTACAACGGAGTCCTCATGGGACATGTTCAAAACAGTATCACTTGGGCTGTCGAAGGTTCTTATGGCGTGGGAGTAAAAGACGGTAAACTCGCCGTTTGGTATCGCAAATGGGACGGTAGCACGACCGCATGCCCCGGAGTAAATGCCCCGGCCGTATCTGAGAACACGGCACTCTATCCGGGTGAATTTGCATTTATTTCGCTGGTAACCAGCAATGACGGAAGAACGTTCAAAGTATATAAAAACGGGAAAGAGGCTATCTCGCAAGAAGTAGAAGACGGAGGTTTGGCGTTGCTTTACGATGCCTGCGACTTCGCCATCGGGGATTCCAAATACAACCAAATGCCTTGTAAAGTAGAGGAAGTACAATTATGGAACAAAACCCTCACCCCCGAGGAAATCGAAGCCTCGATGTTCGGGCCCAAAGCCGATGTCGAAGGACTGGTCGCCCACTACCTACCCGAGTCCGCCGATGCCACGACGGTTGAAAATCTCGCTGGTGACATCGACGCTTATTATCGTAAAAATGGAACCGTTACCAGTGGTAACTTCCCAATGGCAGATGCTTTGCAAAAAACCAATGGGCGCTCTAGGGTAGAAGTGACTTATAACACCCCGGTCGAGGAAGAAGCTGCTTATGAACTTCGTCGTTTCGATGTTGCTATCGGTGAATCTCCCGCCCCGGTAAAAACATACAGTAACCTCTATGCTGTTAACCTCGGTGAAAAATATAAATTTGCTTCGGTTTCAGTAAACGATATCCCTCTCGAAAACATAAACGACCCGATTAAAGTTACCGACCAAAATTTAACGGTAAATGCGACTTTCGAACTCGCTACGGGCGTTGAAGACGTAACGGCCGAGGCTACTGCTTACTACAACAACAAGGTGCTCTATATGCCGCAAGGCGCAACGGCTGTTATCTATAATTTATTGGGAACGGCGGTTGCCGAAGCGACCGAAATAACAACTAATCTTGAAAATCTTCCTGCCGGCATTTATCTGGCTAAGGTTTCGATGGGCGAAAACACAACAATCATTCGCTTCAAAAAATAATTAGGTTTTCATGGCCACACCCCGTACCCGCCTGCCTCGTGTGAGTGCGGGGTGTTTTCAAAAAATACCACGGTTCGCCCCGATTTCGTCGGGATTTAATACACCCTACCGGTCTATATCGCAACTCGGAAAAACCATGAAACACAAAATATAGTCTGTATCTTTTTTATATCAAAAACAAAAGCTTTTTGCTTAAACACATTTAGCGATGAGAAACATATTCACCCTGCTTGCTTTGTTAGTATTCGGTACGATACTGAGTAAAAATCATGCTCAAACCTACACGATATACCCTACCCCTCAAAAAATCAGCGAGGCCGGAGAAACGGTAGAACTCACACAACAAATAAATGTCATTTGCGAAAGTGGAATCGGTGAAGTGACCCGCAACCGCATGAAAGAAGTACTCGAAGAAGCAGGATATACCATCGCATTCTCCACAAACCCGTCGCAGACGAATACGAACCTCTACATAGGAATCAACGGCTCGGACGGTGCAGCAAACCGCTATGCCGTAGAAAACAATTTGCCCCTTGCCGTTTTTGAAACGGGAGATAATAAATTCGACCCCTATCTCCTGCAAATAAACGACATGCACCCTCACGGCGACATCGTCATTCTGGGTAATGATAAAGGTTCCGAATTTTATGCCTTTGCCACACTCGAACAAATTTTGGAGCAAACCGACGGCAACTCGATCCGTCAAATTACTTTCGAAGATTATTCACACACTCAATATCGGGGAATCGTGGAAGGATTCTACGGACACCCCTACTCGGTGGAAAACCGTATCAGTCTTTTTGAATTTTGTAAACGATTCAAAATGAACGTATTCGTGTATGGACCGAAATCGGATCCCTACCACCTCGGTAATTGGAGGGACGATTATCCTACCTCGCTCACCGAACAGCAACGGTTTTTCGGTATGATTACCCAAGATGATTTGAAAACAATGGTGCAAGCAGCAAAAGCATGCAACGTCGATT
>OJOT01001162.1_pt1 | contig 12413 bp, 15 predicted proteins | sample 1598261 | NCBI WGS metagenome assembly OJOT01 (sample SAMN03922468, study PRJEB24848) | human gut metagenome | isolation source: stool sample | host: Homo sapiens | place: Germany | collected 2010-11 | reverse complement strand
TTTAACCTCGGTAATCACACCGCCTTCGATAGTGATAACCAAAATACCTTCCTCGACTTGAATTTGTACTTCACCATCCGGGTGAACGTTGCCTTCGCTATCAAAGACCTTATCACCGATGGCCATCACCTCACCAGCCGCCTCGATAGTAATGCTATTACCATCCACGGTTTCTACTGTTTCCGTTGCAAACTGCGTCTTTTGGAATAGATTTGCAAACGAGCTGAAAAATTTGTTCATTTTTTTCTCTGTTTTATTGTTATTAAAAAGGCTTTCCGTGGCGGCTGGAAGCCCCACTAAATCACATGAATACAATTCCACAAACTCGGTAACGTCAAGAATACCGTCATTCAATTCTACTGAATTGTAACCAACTACAGAAACACCCAGCATATCGGGTTCTTTTTCTATCATGGTTGCGATAAACTTCGCTTCATTGGGGTAGGCTGTTTCAAGTGCTTCGGACATCTCGAAGTCGGCAAAAGCCGCGCCATTCTCGTAAATGAAGTTCGTAAATTTACCCAAGTAGCCGTCCAGCATATCACTACCGTTGTGGGTGCGCCTGCAATGGATAGGCTTTAGGTTGCCGAGCGCTACAACGCTTTTAACTGCCGCGTCCGTAATCGAAAGGGGGTATTCTCCACCCTCGTACATCCCAAAGTTGGTCGTTAACCCGGCTTGAATAATTCTAAGTTTTTTGAATTTCATAAAATTGTTTTTGTTGTAACACGTGCAAAGATAGCGCCTTTTGCCGTATGCGCCATCTCTGCACGAGTTGATTAATATTAGAAAGTTGCCAGTCCTTGAACTACCGAAACGTCGTTTTGTCCGCTGTTGATGTCTTGCACCGATACAACCGGGTTAGGCATGCTCATAACTGCGTCGATAACTACCCCGGCGAGTTGGTTAATGCTTTCGCTTGATAGCTTCATGCTTCCAGCTTGCTTAACTACCCGGTTAGCTTCGGAAAGCCCGGCAACCATACCGCCATCAGCGAACTTGTAAAGCCCCGACGTACCGAACGAGTTGCCGCCATGTGCCTCGTTTAGCGCGGATAGGGCGTTAATCTCGGCGCTCGCTGTCTTCTTCATAATGTAGACGTTTTCGCCGCCTTCCGCCTCGAACACTTGCCCGTTATCCCCCCTGAACGTTACGCCGCCTTGTGCATGGGAACGCCCGTATATCATACCGCCCTTTGCATACTTCTTGACAGACGTGTTAATTTTCGTATCGGGGTCTTTCTGTTTCGCAATCGTAGCAACTTGTTTCATACCGAAAGCAATAACTATAGCGGCTTGTGCAATACCAAGGATACCACCTTGCGCCAGCGCTTTAGTAGCTCCAATATATGTGTTAATGGTTGCTTGAACCACACCGAACGCCTTACCGATTGCACTCTCTTCGCCTAACAGTGTTGACATCTGACCTGCCAGCCCGGCCGTCATAGTCAATTCAGCGTTAACGCGTGCTTTCGTGTTATCCTCTTTAGCCTTCTCGTACTTCGATTGGATGAGAGCCGTGTCCGCGCCTATCTTCTCGGCTGCTGCTATTTCCTGGGCGTATTGGGCGTCTAATGCGGCTTGCCTTAACTCGTATTCGTTCGTTATGTTAGCCATCTGCAATTCGCGTAGGTTCGCTTTGTCGAGGGCTTTCCGCTCCTTCTCTTTACTGTCTTGTTCTTCTCGCATCTGCTGCTCCAGTTGTAACACACCTAACTGAAACGCTTGTTCGCGGTTGGCAAACTCTTGTTGTGAGATTAAGCCCTGCTCTAAACGGTAACGTTCAAGCTTTAAACTTTCCTCAACGTATGCCTTTTCGTTTTCAAGTTTTAACGCTATACTGCCATTAGCTATTTCCTTTTCCTGCAAAGATAGTTCTAACTTGGTACGCGCTTCCTCGAATTGTCTGATAGTCTGCTCCTGCAATTCTCGTTTTGCCTTCTCTGCGTCCTGGGCTGCCTTTATAGCCGCAGCCGCCTTTTTTTCCTCACTGGCCTTAAAATCCGCTGCGTTCTTTGCGTTCTGCTGGGCTACCAATCCGCTTGCCTGGTTTTCCAGCTCCTTACGCTGTGCGATGTATTCGGCTTGCTTGCTTTGAAGGTCTGCAAGCGCTTGCATTTCCGACCTTCTATCCTCTTTGGATGTGTATCCGAGTTCGTTTTGCGCCTTTATCTGCTCATACTTTTGCTTCAACACACCGACTTCCGCGGCTTCCATCTGCTTAAGGATGGCGATACCCTTTTGCGCGGCTGCGTTCCGTTCGTTCATGCTCTTTAGCTGGTCTCCTACAAGCGTCTTTTGTGCTTCCAGCTCTCTACGCATTGCCGAAACGGTAACAAGGTTCTTTGTTTCCGCCTCGTATATCGCTAATTCCTGCTGGGATAGTGCTTTAGCTGCGTTTGCTGCCTTCGTCGTCTCCTCGGTAATAAGACCGATAGACGAAAGCAAGTTAACAACCTTCTCCGTTATCCACTCGAAAGCCTTTGCCACACCCCCGAGAAGCTCGGTTATGCCGTCGAGTATCCGGGAGAAGATAACCTCAAACGGAGCGAATGCCGCCTTTAGGTTTGCTGCCATCTCACTGTTACGTTTCATCAGCTTTTCAACCGTTGACACGAGAACAAGGATAACCGACACAACCGCTAATATCGGGTTGGCTCTCAACGTAGCGTTAAACACCTTTAGGGTGTTCACGCCCCCGGATAGAGACGTAGCCATAGCCGCAGTAGCCCCCGAAAGCCCCTGCGTGCTGCTCATGGCTTCCTGTATGCTTTCCGCATAGTTACCTACGTTCCTACGGTTATCGCCTACAGCCTTCTCCATGTCCTTAAGTCTGTCGCTTATCTCCTTTGTCTCGGTGACAAGCTTTTGCCCCTCGTCCGTGTTGTTGCGCGTCGCTGCGCTCATCGCGTTTAGCTCCTTGGTATTCTTTGCCAACTGGGCACGGAGCGCGTCTACGCTATCCTCTTGGCTGTTTAGTAGGGTGGCGTTCGTCTTTATCTCGCGGTTGTTATCGGAGATTGAGGCGTTAACGTCCAACAACTGCTTTTTCAATTCTATTTGCGCCTTTGCCGCATCGCCTACCGCCTTTTTATACTCGTCTTGTCCGATTGTCCCAGCCTTGTACGCCTTTCCTGCCTCGTCCAACTGCTTCTTCTCGTCCTTAAGAGCTGCCATTAGCTGGCTCTTTGTCTCGGCCAGTTCGACGGACTTTGCTATAAGAGCGTCCAGCCCGTCGAGGGCGGAAGACGTATCAAATGAGAGGTCGAGTAGAGTAACTTTTTCTGTTGCCATAATCCAAATTATTAATTTTTAACTGCGATTAACGTAACGTTCGCATTTCCCGTTGACGGGTCCCAATTACTTAATGTCCTAAGGTAGAACCAGTGGTTAAGCTCACCTACGAAATAAAGCGCGTCGGACTTCATTTTCTGTATATCAAAATATGATAGGTTCATTTTAGCCGTCACCTGCCACCCAGGGGAAAACCTTTCGTAATGCCCTGCTATCGTAGCGCGATAACCGCTCGCACGGTTGAAATAGTTATCTGGTACGTACGAGCCTGCCAACCTAATCATGGAGGCGTACGGTCTTTGTGTGCCGGGGTTCACGGGGAACGCGCTCTCACCTACCGTCTCCTGCGTAGATATGGCGCCACCGTAACCGCCTACCGTCTGCTTAAGCGAGCCTACCTGCACCGCGTACGTTCTTGCGGCGCCAGCGGTTTCTGAAACCTTTATACTTGATTGGTCTATTTTCCCCGTCCAGTCTACCCGGTACGTAGAACTCGTAGACGGGTTGATAAACGGTTTGAGCGTCAACGCAAACGGTTTGGACTTAAATTCATACGTCCAACAAAACGCTTTGCAGAATGCCTGCACAATATCGAAAGGCGTATCAATACCCATTGTTTCCACCAAGTCCCAAGCATAGGTAGGGGCTGTGACCGAATTAATCTTGAACGATATGAAATACGCTTCCGTATTCGGCACAGTAGTAATCGGCGTTCCCGAATATACCATAGACGAGGCGGAGGTAGTGAAACCGAAGTTCAAGTCGTGTGTCGGTCTTGGCGTAACCAAACAAGACTTAGAACCCGGGCTTACCGGGCTGTACTTGTAGTTGCCATCGGGTCTTACCGCGCCTCGCGCAAACGCCAAAGCGAATGTACCGCCGTTGCTTCTAAGGTAAACGGTAGAAGGCGCGAAAGCCGGAAGGACTATAAACGAATCGTCGGTAAACCTTAAATCGAACTCGGAGCCGGTCATGTATGTAAAACACGTAGCAACCTCGTTGCTTTCCGCTATCATATAGTTGGCTGCATATACGGAGCCGTCCAGCCCGTCATGCGCGCCTTTAAAAACCAGCTGGCTTTCCGCGTCCTTGTACTCGCCTGCCGTTTTAGTAACTCGGTCTGCGATGTATGACATAAGCAAGGGCGTTGACCCGTTCGCCGCATATATCGTAGGCATGGTAACGTTGTTTGGGTACGCGTAATTAAGACTATCTATATACGTCGAAAACTGATATGCTGGTGTTTCCAATTTGGGTATGGCAACCACCGGGGCGCGCAATGTCGAAAGCTTCGATATGTTTTCTATCAGTTCGAGGCTATATCCGTCCTCATCTGCCGTTACCCGTACACGGAACAAACCGCTACCGAACGGAATATTGAAGCCCCCGAAATACAATTCGGCACGGTACGGGGATGTCCTTATGAACTTCCCCGGGAAACGCTCGGAACGGAATACCCGGTCATTTACTTCTGAACGCGGTATGTTTATCGTCCCGGAGTAACTAACCGTTTGATCCGTGAATTTTAGGGGGTCCGGGTTGTTGATAGTTAGTTTTACAGAGTTAGTGGAAACACCGTCTATCACTTCGCCATTAATTCGTATCGCTAAGTCCATATTGTTAAGGTTCTATAATTTCAAATTTGCATTTAAACGCGGCTACCCGTCCCGTCGTACCGCCTTGTATGTTCAGAGCGTTCGGATTCTGTATCGTAACGCGCGCCCACTGGTTAGTAGCCAAAGGGAATACCCCGGCAACATCGCCCGAACGTGAAAGCCAATACAGAGCGTTTTGGTTATCGTCCGTTACTACTACGTTTATCGTAACGTCGTAGGACAACACACGATTGCCGCCCGAGAAGTTAACCGAGTAAGTGGGCACAATACGGTATTGGTCAAAATACATCGTATCATAAGCCCCTCTGCTGTTAAGCCATCGAAGCGTTACCCGTTTATTAGGGTCAGAGCAATACGGGTATTTACGTTCAAAACGTGCGTAGCCCCATACGTTGGCATCATTGGCGGTTCTGAACTCACGCATCGGTAGGTTATCATTGATGGGCGCAGTAGATTGCCGCCATATCGTCGACTTGCCCACACCGTTAACCCGAACCCGTAGTCTACCGTCCTCGTTTGCTGTAAACTGCCCGTATCGCAAGGCAAAGTTAAACGGTGGACCCGTTAACGGACTGTTGAGAAACGAAGCACAATTAAAATCCACTTGGTTAAACAGTCCGTTGCCGTAGTCGGATAGGTTGTGCGTGCCTACCGACGTAGCAAACCGTCCGCGCGCTATGGGGGCGTGTATAACGCTCAAACTGATAGACTTTAATGTGCCCTCCATGTATTGCAGCGACACGTTATCCACGAAGTCGGTAAACCCCAGACCGGCTTTAATGCTCTCTGTTATACTCGGTGTGGCTGCTGCCATCATTGACATATCCAATATAGCACCCTCGTATGGTGTGACTACAGCCGTTGCCTTCTGTGCGCCGTTGCGCGAGAATATAAGGGTTATACTGGTAACCGAGCTTACCTGTTCCAACCGTATAGGGCGGTAAATACCTGCACCGATGCCTACTATCCACATTGCGCCCCCCGCTGTTGCTGTCTCGTTGTTTAATAGATTTCGTATAATCATTGCTTTTTAGTTAAAATGGTTAATATCTCTGCCCTTACTATCCGGGACACCTCTACTGTGATACGCTGCACCATCTCGGGGGTTAGTATCTTACTTGCTACGCCGCCCTCGTTGTGCTCGTTGGGTACACGAATACCGTCGCGCTTGATAACGTATGCTATCGCGTATGCTGCCTCCTCGGGTATGTCCGTGCCGGCGTTCGCGTTCTTGTCTTTAATCCACTGCTTGATGGCAGAAACGGGTGGGAAGCTACCAGCCGCCCTCCCGTCTTCCATCTGATAGATGTATGCCGGGCTTTCTATCTTCACGCCGCCTGCATACTCTATCACCTCTGTTTCTCTATCGAAGCGACCCGAAGCGTTAAGCCTCATGCGATAGTAGTTAGCTACTATCTCGTCGCGTATCTGCCTAACTAATTGGGTTACTTCCTTGTTCATAGTTAAATGTATTTAAACCAACTGTAATGTTTCCTCGTCTTCGGGTAATCTACGTTGTGCTCGTTGCCGTAGGCTTCCTTCTCAAAACTCATGCGGTCATAGGGCTTGTCGTTCGGGTCACATGGTTTCTTCTCGAAGCTCCAGCTGATAAAGCGAATAACGTACTCGATACCATACCACAAGTAAAACGGCACGTACAGCATTTCGCGCATCTGCATCGTGTGGATGTGTTCGTGTCTTAACGTCTTCTCGCTGATTACCGCGTTACCACGTACGAAGAGAACGCCGAATAGGTTAATAGCCTTGAAGCCCTTAACCGGGATAAAGTTGTTTCTGATGATTTTCATGTTCTTTTTGTTTTTAAATAGTGCACAAAAGTACGAAGTAAACCATCAGAAAACAAACGGCATCAAGTTCACGCCCCGTACTTGTAAGCGTCAAACGTTGCCTCCCACCCCGACTTGATAGTATCGTACTGGTTCTGTACTTTGGTAATACGGAGCGAGCCAATCTCGTAGCCGCATATGAAGCTCTTAAGCATCTCATGCAAAAGTAGGTCTGTACGTATCAGTGTTGCAATCTCTACGGCATCGTCTCGCATATAAGCCGATGTACCCATACAGCGAATGACTACCGTGTAGGCGCTGCTGTTAGGTACGTTCGTGTCCGTATAGCTTCCAGTCGTTACGTCAAGCGTAAAGAAGTCGTCACTCAATTCGTTAGCCGCTACATTCTGTACTGCGGTATCCCCGAATATCAGCGTTTTGCCCAAGGCTGTAGCCCGGGCGTTCGCTGTGTTAATTATTGTTTCAAAAGTCATAACTATCTGTTTTTCATTTGTTGTTTCTTCATTTCTCGCTTCTCCTTCTCTATCTCGTCGTTACGTTTGGCGATGGCAAGCATAGCGTCCGAGTAGTTGATTTGCTTTGCATCTTCAAAGCTACAGTGGAATAGCTCGGCGGTAATCTGCACAAGTCCGAGAAGGTTCTTCGCCTGCTTGATGTTCTCGTCACCCGTCAACGCGCTTTCGCCCGTCTGCTTCATGTTCTGAAACACGATTTGCTCGAGACTGTCCGCAATTTCCATCTGTGACACTATGAACTTATCAAGCTTCGCGGCATCGAGAATCGTCTCGGGCTCGTAGTTGTCATCAGTCCACGCCTTGATACGCTCGTTTGCGTCCTCTGCACGGCGCGTTTCAAGCATAGACCATAGGGTTATACCCTCAACGTCCCGAAGTCTGTACACGGCCTTCCCATTGCGCGTAGCGACTTGTGAGGGGCGGCAGTACTTAATCATATCCTTTAGCAACTTCTCCTCGTCCTTAGTTATTCGGACGGTTCCGTTTGCCGGTAGGTTAGCAACTCTTAATAAAACCTTTCGGTTGTTAATCGCTGTTATGCGATAAATCCATTTCAATATAAATTTCTTCATTATTTGGGTCTGTATTTACGTATCAAGAAGTCCACACCGTAACGGAGTGCGTCAAGTGCGTGGTTCCACGCGTCTATAGCTTCGTTGGTGTACGTGTCCGATACTTCGTCCTTAATCCATTTGTAGTTGTCAAGCTCATCAAGCAGCTTGACCGAACGCTTTGTTACGTGCAACTTGAACTGCTTCACCTGCGCGATGCCTGCCGCTACGGAGCCGCGCCCCTTGACGCACGGTATCGCTTTGATACGCTTCTGCTGTAGCTCCACGATACTCTTTTGCTCCGCACTATCGCACACCGTTATCACGCGGTTCAGTGCATTAGCGTTCAAGTAGTCCGCGATGTGGCTGTTAAGCAAGCCTTGTTCATAGCAAAGCAGGTCTACGTACAAGTCCCAGCCCTCCATGCGTATGTCAACAATCGCGGTCGGGTCGTTCACGAACCCGAAGTCAAGCCCCAGGCATCGACCCGTGTAGGTTTCCGGCATTTCGTCTATTACTTCGTACTCGGGGTAAACGTTACCCTCCACACCGCCCGTCAAGCCCTCTCCATACACGCGCCACCAGTTGGCATCGTCCTTGTTCTTCTCGATGGCTGCGACTTGCTCGGGGGTCAAATACGGGTTATCCTTGTACGTTGAATGGATAGTTACGTATCTGTCACCTACGAACTCGGTCTCACCCCAGAACTTCCGCACGGGGTTGTAGTCGATGATAACCTTTTTACGGGTACGGATATCAAGTTGCCTAAAGATTTCACGCGGTATGCTTTGCGCCTCGTTGACGAAAAGTATATCGCGTGCCGGACCGTGCACCTTCCCGGCATTATCGCATGAGAAGAACTCTATTATTGTGCCGTTCGGGTATTCGTAGGTGCTTTCTGTTTTATTAAAACGGTTCTCCTCCCAATACCCCTCGGCGGCTACCATCGCCTTAAAGTCACGGAGCATACCGCGTTTAACCATAGGGAACGTAGCCGCCACACACGATATAACGAGCGGTTGAGGGTTGTTCAAAGCCAGTATGTGCAACATCTGTAGGGTTGCCCATGTCTTGCCGCTACGGGTACCGCCTTTAGAGGCTACTCCGCGTATTTTCGGGTCTACGAAAGCCGCCAGTATCTTTTCAAAAGTAAATGTAACGTTCATGCTCTAAATGCCTCCTAACTTCTGTAGGTTCTTCACCGCGTCCTCGGAAAGTACATTAACCTGCATAGCCTTCGTGCCTGCCTCCTTACCGTTGCTTGTAACGTCCTTAAGGTCCCGCAGTCCTCTAAGTTTTGCCATATAATTAGCATCAACCACACCGGCAAGCGCGCTTTCGTCCATATCGGTTGCTATGAGTTCGGCGATAAGGGCGTACCCGGTCAATAGGTTGGCCGCGTCTTCGTTCCCGTCCTCGGCCAGCTTCTCGAGCCGTGCGCCGTTCTTCTTGAACGCTTGCAAAGTCCACCCGATAAAAAGGCAGAAGCCGCCGAGCGATGGCGCGCGTTTCTTCTCTATAGGGACTTTTTGCCCAGCTGCGTTACCACCCTTTAGGACTTCATACGTGATGAACGGGTTCCGCGCACAGAAGTTCATATACTCTGCTATGTAATCTACGCACTCCTCGACGGTAGACAACGTAGCGCCTTTGCAGCCGCGCGTCTGCACGACCTCATAAAGTTCTTTGCATTTCTTCAAATCGTCTTTAGGGGCTGGGGCTTTGCCCGTCGCTTGTCCCTTGGTGATTGCCGCCTTCGTATCCGGGGCGGCTTCCTTCTTTGTTCTTCCTGCCATAGTTTGTTAGTCGGTATTAAAGTATTGCACGTGTGCGCTCGCGGTCTTTTAAAGAGATGCGCGAGTAGTATTCGGACTATCCCAGTATTAGGACGGCTCGGACTTCACGGACAATACCTCGCAGTTCATATCAACTGCTTTGGTTATTTTCAATCATGGCACAAAGGTAGGCAACAGATCGCACCAGACCAACCTACGGGCAGTTAAGCCTTTTTCTACAAATAAAGTTTACAAATGAATTATATTTACACTATCTCTTATGTGTTCACCGCAACTACCTGTCTAACTGAACGTTACAAGCACCTGCACAAACACACGATTTTTTTTCTAAACTTATATTTAGAGAATAGTATATTTTATGTCCTCCAAAATACACTTTTTTCCAAGATAATGTTTTACCCTCTTTTTACTGTGCATCTGTGTATTTACATATAATATATTATAATATAAGGAGTTAGACTGCACAGAGACCTGCACAGTAGGGATTTTTTACTGTGCAGCTGTGCATAAAATATGTTAATTTTAGAGCCCCCTTTTTTCTGAATATAAACAAAAGCCCAAATCTGACATTTTGTAATCAGATTTGGGCTAATCGCTATCATTTGGTTTGCCTATAGGCTTTCGTAGAGGGCACTATCATACTGCTAACTCCTATAGGCAAACCGCTTTCATTATGTCAATTTCCACCCGAGCGAATCCCTATGCCAATACCACGTTTGAACCGTTCCGTTCTTGAACACTGATACCCTTTTAATCCTTCCGTCCGGGTCAATTCCGTAGGTTCTTGTTATGTCCTGCCCGTTTCTTTTCTCCTCTGCGAGACGTGCCTCGTCTCTGATAAGGTACTGCCTTTTATTAATAGGCTGTTTATATGTGAAGTCCTGGGCGGCTATATATTTTGCCAGCTTATCAATCCATCCGTTACAAAGCGCGGCCTCCACATAACCGCGCCCGTACTTGTCCTTTGTTACCCCGGCGGTATATCCGTACCTTCGTATGAATTCCCATATGATGAACACATGGCAGTTGAGACATACCGCTATATCCATAAAACTAACTTTCTTCATGCACGATGTTTTTAAGCTTTATATACTTGTAATATGCCCCGGCTCGCGGCTTCTTCATAAACACGTCGCCTCCAAATGTGCTCTTTAATTCTCCGTCCGGCAGGCTCCACGCGTTCACCTCGTCTGCTACACTTTCGTGTACCTCTGCTATAAACACGTCTTTTAGGCTCGTATAGCCCACTACCCTAATACCGATAAGGTATTCCACTTCGTCGACCCTTGCTGCCGTCCTATCGCCCCATTTAAGCTTATGGGGAAGCTTTGGTTCTTTAGTCATTTTCTTATTCTTGTTTTCGTTAAACACTCCATTACTCGTCGTACTCCCCATCTATGTTACGGGCTGCGAATTTAGCTAAGAGCCACAAACCAGTTACCAAACCAGCGCCTATCGCTATTCCGAATAAACACATTAATGCTTCCATACATTTTAAATTTTTGATGATACATTTTCCAAACCGTCTCCCATGCTTACAAGCTTCATGCCTCCGTGCTTACCACGGATATAAGCGGCTTGCACATTGCCGTGCTCGTCCGTCGAGAATTGAATACCCGACACGCCTTCGTGCTCCTTGATAAGCTCGCCTATTGTCTTATGCTTCGGGGCTTCCTCTTCCATCAGCTCGCCCGGCCCTTCCAGCGTCCCGGCGTTGCAGTATTCATAAGACGGAAATTCATCCTCGGACACACCTATATCGTTAGTGCCCCAGGACTGCCAACCGTCTGTGTGGTCTACCCCCATTATCACGCCGTGCATATCGTTCCAACCGACTACCACACCGGCATACTCACCATTCTTGTTGAATACCGCACGACCTGCGTACAGCATCGCAAAATCTCTGTTTCTAATCATAATCTTCTATTATATTAAATCACTAATACCAACGAAATAATAACATTCACAATTTTTAAATACCACACACTGGTTGTCTATCTGCCCCCAGCACCAACTCTTAATTTTAGTGCCGTCTGCTATCAGTGCCCATGTTTCGTCCGTATCTTTCCGGTACCCTACCACTTCCAATTTCTCACCGCATCCGTGAGCTAACCGTCCTATGTACTTTTCCAACGGGTGGACTTCTCTCCGATTAAACTGTGAGTACATCTCACTAACTGCTTTTGAATACTTTTCCATAACCTTCTGTTTTTTAAATCGTTGATACAAATATAACGCTTTTCCCGTTATGTTGGTTCTTCCGTTAACACTATTTAAGTATTAAACTATCCTTCAGCGATAGCCCGTACTCTAATTGCTGTAGCTTGAAATTACGTTGTATGCTGTCCGCTGCGTTCTGTACTATGGTGCAGCCTACCAATATGAGTAGGACTGCGATAACTGTTATTAACTTTTTCACTGGTCAAAGCATTTTATACATTCGAACAAGTATTGCGCCATTAGGGGTTGCACTGCATTGCCTACACATCTGTTTCTGTCCACGAGGTCGGGAAGCTCATTAGTGCTTCCGAGAGTTCGGGGTTCGGGTAAATCCCGTCGCTCTCCCCATCCCGGATATACTCGTGGAAGTTCCCACGGTAGGTAGGGCTGCCGAAAAACCGATTTCGGGGACTCCCCTTCGCCGAACTTACACACGGGGTAGGCAATGATATATATATATCCTTTCTCGGCGTTGTTGCAATCCAAGGAAGGTACCTTGTAGACACTGCCACTGTGCATCATACCCGATTTCGGAAAGTCCATGTAAGACGTATTCGAATCCTCGTTTTCTAAGTAGAGGGCTATTTTCGATAATGACATAATCGGGTCTGACT
>OJOT01001150.1_pt1 | contig 12516 bp, 15 predicted proteins | sample 1598261 | NCBI WGS metagenome assembly OJOT01 (sample SAMN03922468, study PRJEB24848) | human gut metagenome | isolation source: stool sample | host: Homo sapiens | place: Germany | collected 2010-11 | reverse complement strand
AAATTTAAACAAATTATTAATCAGAATTCTGTTGCATTTGCAAGTTGAATTCAGCTCTCAATAGCCAGAGAGTATTTTTTAGTCGCCATTACATTCAAATTGGTCTGCAAAGTTATACATTTTATTTATATTACAATGTAGATCAGTATATTATTAACTATATTATTAATTTACAAGTGAACTACATGGTTGTTTTTTAACAATTGTGCTTAAAAGCCTTTACGGGTACAAGACCTTGAAATCCCGTGGGCTGCCGCCGTCTGTCAAGCCGTCCTGCCGGAGCCGCCGGAGGGTCTCGGCTGCCGATCCGCTGCCGAAGTTGCGGACACAGTACAGGCGGGAGAAGCGGAAGCGGCGGAGGTGGACGAGCAGGTGCTCCACGGTGAAGACACCCAGCTCCCGGCACGCCCGGACGATGCGCTGCGACAAGCCGAAGGCGTCGAGCGGGGTGTCGAGCAGGCGGCGGAGCCTGCCCGGTCTGCCGGGCTTGCCCCGCTGCTGCGCCACGTCCTCGTAGATGGTGGCGACCCGGTTGCGGCTGAACAGGGCGGCAATGGATGCGCCGTCGATCATCAGGATGCCGTCGAAACGGGCGTAGGCGATGTGGTTGCCGTTCATCCAGAGGGTGATGCGCAGCTCGTCCGTACCGCAGAGCCGGGCGGCTTCCGCCACGGTGATCCAACCGATGCCGTTCATCGCCTGCGCTCCTTTCCTTTGGGCTTGTCCGTGCGGGGCGGGAACCCGTACACGGTGCGGAAGTCCTTGTCGAAGGTGAGGTACGCATCGAAGGGCTTGCCGTCCCTGCTCCTGAAGCCTTTGATAAGGGATGTTTTGCCTTTGGTCACGAGGTCGGTAATCTGGCTGTCGGTGAGCTGCTTCTCCCCCTTGTTGCGGAAGACGGTAAGCCCACAATCGACGTTGCTGCACTTGGCGACCTTCGGGTAAAGGAGGATGCGACCGGAACGGCACTTGGGGCACGGGATATGTCCGCCGTCCGCCACCGATACCTGCACTTGCAGGAGTTCTTCGGTAATCTGGGCGGCATAGACCTCGATGGCCTTGCGGAAGCTGTCGGGATTCATCTCCCCGCTCTCGATCTTGGCGAGGGCGGTCTCCCACTGCCCGGTCATCTCGACATCGGCGATGCGCTTGTCCTTCACTATCTGATACACGGCAAGCCCCTTGTCGGTCGGCACGAGGCTCTTCTTCTCCCGGCGCACGTAATCACGGGCAAAGAGGGTCTCGATGATGGAGGCACGGGTGGCGGGCGTGCCGATGCCGTTCCCTTTCAGGCTATCCCGCAGCTCGTCGTCCTGCAAATCCCTGCCGCAATGCTCCATCGCCGAAAGCAGGCTGCTCTCGGTGTGCAGGGGACGGGGCTTGGTCTGTTTCTCCACACACTCCGCCGATTGCAGGGGGAAAGCCTCGCCGGGCTGCAAGGGCGGCAAAGCGGCTGTTCCCTCGTCGTCCTCGTCCCGCTCGTCCCGCACGGCACGCCATCCGGCAGACCTGACGACCGTTCCCTTGGCGGTGAACACGCTGTTCCCCGCCGTGAAGGAGACGGTGGTAACGTCCTTGAGGCAACGGGCGGAGAAGGCTTCGAGCAGGCGGGCGGCTACCATGTCGTACACCGTGCGCTCGTCGGCGGACAGCTCGCCGGGCAGACACTCGGTGATGATGAGCGCATGGTGGTCGGTAACTTTCCCCGCATCCACGCTGCGGCGGTTGAGCGAAGCCCCTTTCAGGGCGGCGGCATGGGTGGCGAAAGCCGGGTACCGCTCCAGCAGGGCGATGCGATCGGGTATCTCGTCGAACACATCGTCCGAGAGATAACGGGAGCCGGTACGGGGATAGCTCAGCACCTTCTTCTCGTAAAGCGACTGGGCGACGGAGAGGGTCTTGTCCGCCGAGAAGCCGTACCTGCCGTTCGCCTCTTTCTGCAAGGCGGTCAGGTCGTAGAGCAAGGGAGGCTCTTGGCTCACCTCCCTGCGCTGCACGTCGGCAACCTCCACCATTCCCGTTGCGGTAACAGCAGCGAGGGCGGCGTTTGCCGCCGAAAGGGTTTCGTAACGCAATTCGGAGATGGCGGCGAAGGGCGTGCCGTCCTTTTCCGCCGTAACCTTCAGCCGGTAATAGGTCTGCGGGGTAAAATCCCTGTTCTCCAGATAACGGGAGCAGATCATCATCAAGGTGGGCGTCTGCACCCTTCCGAGGGAGTAGATACCCTGCCCGGCGGCGATGCTGAGAGCTTGGGTGGCGTTCAGCCCAATCTCCCAGTCGGCGATGGCACGGGCTTCGGCGGCACGGTAGAGGTTGTCGTAGTCGCTGCCGGGCTTGAGGTTGTCCAGCCCTTCCCGGATGGCACGGTCGGTCAGCGAGGAGATCCAGAGGCGCAGGCAGGGTTTGCGGCAGCCAAGGTAATTGTAGATGTACCGATGAATGGCTTCACCCTCACGCCCGGCATCGGTCGCCACGACGATACGATCGGAACGGTCGAAAACCTCCCTGATGACCTTCAACTGTTTGAGTACGCCGGGGTCGGGCTTGTACTCCTTGCCCTCCCGTATCTGGCGGGGGATGTACTTGAACTCCTGCGGCAGAATGGGCAGGTTCTCACGCCGGAAGCCCGTGTAGCCGTATGCTTCGGGCATGGCGAGCTGGACGAGATGGCCGAACGCCCAGGTAACGAGGTAGCCGTTACCTGAGAGGTAGCCATCGTGCCGCTCCCGGACATTCAACACGTTTGCTATATCCTTCGCTACGGAAGGCTTTTCAGCGATGACTGCTGTAATCATATTTCTTTAATTTTTAACGGTTTGACAAAAGTTATCCCGCCGATCGGACGGGATAACCGGTAATTCATTTACAGAATGGCGGGGGAAATCAGCGGCGGACACCCCGGCTGCGCTTAGGCTTGTCGGGTTGCTCCTGCTTCTGTGCCTGTTTCCGGTCCTCTTTCTGCTCCTGCCTGCGCTCCTGCTGCTGTTTCTGCTCCCCGGTGGGTCGCTGCTGTGCGGATTGCAGGGATTCTTTCAGGTTGCGGGTCGTCTCGACGGTCTTGCCCTCGGAATTGACCGCCACCTGCACCTCGTTCTCCACGGCGGGCTTGACACGCCCCTCTTCGAGCGCCGCCTTGTAGTCCTTGGGGAACATGAAGGCGGGCTTCTCGCCGGGCTTCCATGTGATGTAGCCTTGGTAGGCTTTTCCTTTCTTGTCCACCAGACCGGAGACCTTGACCGTTCCCCCGGCTTCGAGTTCGAGGCGGGACTTCTCGGTAAGCTCCTGCTTGCGGAAAGTCTTCGGCACCTCCTGATTGGCGGTCTGTTTCAGGTTCGTCTTGTACGCATCCATCGCCAGCCTGCCCCGGTCGCCGAAGAGAAATTCGAGCTGCATCTTGGCTGCGCTGAACTGTACGGGAGCCGGGTAGATCTTGGGTTGCTCCCCCTCCTTGGCTCTGGAAAGGAACTGGCAGACCACCGCCTCGCCCTGTTTGAGCCGGGCTATCTCGTCCGGGGTGAAGGTATGCCCGTTCTTCTCCGCCGGGATATTGACCTTGGAGAGCGGGAAGGCGACCAGCTCGTTGGTCTTGAGGTTGCGGCTGACAAGGGCTTCGACCTGCTCGCCCGCCCGGTTGGTGACGGTCGCCGGGTGCCCCATGTTGCCCGTCTGCCGGAGCACCTGCTTGTCGGAGTCGGTGATGTCGTAACCGAAGAACTGCTTCTGCATCTTCTCCGGGTCGAGGATGCCGTGGCTGCAAACGGTCAGCCTGCCGTCCGTGCCGGGTTTGAGCGAGAGCTGGCTATCGTTGCTGTGCGAGATGCCCTCGAAGTGGAAATGCACCCGGACGGTCTTGTCGGTCTGGAAGCCCCGGAGCATCTGGTCGAGCATCCCGTTGCCCTCAATCTGTTCCCGCTGCACGCCGAGGGCAGCGAGGCTGTTCCAGTCGATGTCCTCCGGGCGGTACTTGTACTGCGGGTTCTGTTCGGTCTGCCCGGCGGACTGCTGCGGCGCACCCTCCGGCTGTTGCTGTGCCTGCACGGGCGGTTGCACCTCGTACTGTGCGAGGAGCGGTTCGCCCGTCTTGACGGACCGGCTCTCCCTCTGCCGGAAATCGGCGGCTACCCGCTGCACCTCCTCTTCCGGCACACGGAAGAAGTGGAAGCGGGTCGGGTCTTTCAACTGGCTCCAGAGGTTGGAAAAGAAATTTGAAAACATATCGCCGTGGCGATCCACCCGCAGGAGGTCGTTGTTGTCCTCCAGTGGGTTCTTGGTCTGTAACTCGCCGTCCTTTACTCCGCTGACGGCTTGGAGCGTGCCTTTCTCGTCCATGACGAGCAGGATGTCCATTAATTGCTGGCTGCTGTCCGGTCGTTCGTCCATAATCTGAAAAATTTAAATGGTGAATACTATTGGTTCTCAAACTAAACCGGGCGTAAATATAGAGGGAGAAACACGGGAAACCTGCAAGTCCGGTGCGGGCTGTCCGCACTTGTCGTCCGGTTCGCAGGTTTGTCGCACAAGAATTTTTCACTATCTTTGCGTATTGATAATTAAACAAATAATATAATGGAGTGCAGCCACAAAACCTATAACATATATTGCGACGAGAGTACGCATCTGGAAAATGACGGACAGCCTTACATGATATACGGTTATGTAAGCATACCGTACAACGAAATGGCTCTCGCCAAAAAGCAGATACGGGAAATCAAGCAAAAGCACGGATATGAGGAGGAATTGAAATGGACGAACATCTCGGACAAGACCTTTGCCCTTTATAACGAAATAGTGGATTATTTCTTTATGACCAACATGAAATTCAGGGCGGTCATCGTGGATAAGTCGGAGATAGACAACACACGGGCAGAATACAGCTACAATGATTTTTATTTTCGGATGTATTACCAGCTATTGCATCATCAAATGGACATGGACAGCACCTATAATGTCTATTTCGACATCAAGGACACGTGCAGCCAACGGAAACTGCATAAGCTGGCGGAGATATTGAAATACAATTCGGCTATACGGGACTTCAATTTTGTCAAGTCGCATCAGGTACATTTCATCCAGTTGGCAGACATTCTTATGGGGGCGATAAACTATCACCTACGCATCCAGCGGGGAACCATTGAGGGAAAGGTACGGGCAAAACGCCTGATTGTCGAGAAGATAAAGAGACAGACAAACCTTTCGTTATTATGTACCACTCCTCTGAAAAACAAGAAGTTCAACCTTTTCTTTATCAACCTGCAAAAGTAAACCTATGCCATTCAATTTGTTAAAGAAATACCCGGAGCTGCTGGAAATCCTGCATTTGGGAAACAAGGAGCGCAAGGCTTCATTATATAGGGTGTATCGCCGGGACATCGAAGACAACGAAGCGTTCAAGTTTCGGGAAAAGCGTGTCTATCCCATCAAATCGGATGGAGAGATAGATATGCAGCGGGAGTTCATGCACCTAACGACAACTGATGACAAGGAAGCGGAAGGCGCTGCGACGAAGAAAAGAGTCTTCGAGCCAGACCGTTCCCGCCGTCTGCATTGGATTCGCCACCATATCGAGGAAAGGACTTCCCATGTACTGGAGATATTCAGTTGTGAGGAAAGGGATATGAAACACCGTAAGAACATCTACCGGACATACGTGTATGACACAGCGGAAAAATATGTGATCGTCCTCGAACCACAGCGAAGCCCTTACGGGTATTATCTGTTGACCGCCTATTACCTGAATATGCCGGGTGGCGAAAAGAAGATGAAAAAAATGCTGAAAAAGAAGTTGGAGGAAGTGCTATAAAAAACGCAAGGCTCCGAATTGGATCTTGCCAAAACGAGCCTCGAAACCCCTTCTAATTGTAGATGGGCACTGCAAAGGTAGGAATAAAAAACGAAAAATGCAAAAAAATCATGTCCGGCACGTATTTTTTTCCTCCGGGAAGCGGTGATAATTCGTTGTTTTCGTTATATTTGGAACCTAAATACAGGTGCGGTCATGCCGTGCCTGATTGAAAATCCGGTAACGGGAAACACGCTTTGTCGTTGCCACCCATGCGATGCGTATGAAAGTCTATCAGAGCAAACCGAGAATAAAACTTTCACCTGCCATCCGTGACGGGCAGAAATACGTGGAAGTGGAGTTCGACGAGGACGATGCCATCCGGCTGTCGTTGTCGAAAGAGAAGGGCGTGCGGTTCGAGGGGGACAGAGCCTACCTGCCGGGAGAAGGGTTCGACCTGTCCGGTTTTTTCGACCGCCATGTAGGAACGGCGTTTATTGACTACTCCGCCCTGAAAAACACCCAGCCCAAGAAGAGCGGGAAAACCAGCCCCGCCATCCCGCCCGGCTATGCCGAGACGCTGCGGCAACTGCGGTACAGCGAGCGTACCGTCCGTGCATACACCACTTACTTCAAGGAGTTCCAGCAATACTTTGCGGGAAGGAATCTCCGCTACATCCGACCGGAAGAAATCAACGCCTACATCGTGCACCTAATTGACACACGGGGAATCTCGTCGTGCCAACAGAACCTGCGCATCAACTCGATCAAGTTTTATTTCGAGAAGGTGCTGGGATTGGAACGGAAATGTTACGAGGTAAAGCGAGCCAAACGGGAACGGACGCTGCCCGACGTGCTGAGCAAGGAGGAGATAAAATCCATCCTTGACGCAACCGGTCCGGACATCCGGCTGTTCTGCATGTTCTCGCTGCTCTACTCCGCCGGGTTGAGAATCAGCGAGCTGCTGGACTTGAAGCCCCACGACATCAACGTGAGCCGTTCGCTGATACGGGTACGGCAGGGCAAAGGGAGGAAAGACCGCTACACGCTGCTGTCGAAGCCCCTTGTCAGGAAGCTGACCGAGTACGCCAAGCTGTACAAGCCGCAGGAATGGCTGTTCGAGCGGTACAAGGGCGAACCGTTCACGGAGAGCATCGTGTCGAAGAAGCTGAAAGAGGCGGCGAAGGAAGCCGGAATAACCAAGCGGGTGTACCCCCACCTGTTGCGGCACTCGTTCGCCACGCATCTGATCGAGCAAGGCACGGACTTGAAAATCGTGAAAGAGCTGTTGGGGCACAACCAACTGAAAACGACGGAAATGTACGTGCATATAGCCGACACTTTCAAGAGCAGCATCCGCACTCCATTGGATGATATTCTTGAAAGTGATAATGAGATAGTTAAATAAGAAAATAACAGCGAAAACCGCTGATAATTACATGTTATAGTTTCGTAATAAAAAAATAAAGGATATGAGATTCACACTTGAACCATATATATCGGTAGGCGACATCAAATTTGGTATGAGTCGCGAAGAAATAGAAGGACTCTTTGAAGAAAAACCGAAATTTGAACATGTTGATTTTCTTAAAAGGCAACATTTAGGCTGGCACAGTTTTTCTGTGATATTTAAGAAAAATCAAGTAGAGGAAGTGACCTTCACTCCTGATGGTAGCCACCAAGTTATTTGGGGCGATATTGATATTCTCAATGACACTCAAGTCGTTAGGAAACTAAATAAATTTGAAAAGGCATCCAAAACGTTAGACAGTACATTATACTTTACGTTAGGAATAGCCCTAATAGGAAAAGGTAAAGATAGGACACTTTCTGTCTTTTCAAAAAAAGCAGGAAAAGAATGGAAACAATCGGTTATTTCTTCAAAGAAATAGTGAAACTATAACATGCACCTAAATCGCCGAGTTAAACGGCGATTAGCTGCAAAACATTAGTGTCATATAAAATTGTAATGAAACAGATAATAGAAAAAATCAATAAAAGTTGGCACTCCAATCCTCCATGTGATCAACAAATAATGTTGAGTGTGGGAAAGTTGTTTCCATTACCCGATGATTATAAGGAATTTATGTTATGGAGTAATGGTGGAGAAGGTAATATTGGTAGTCAATATTTATCATTATGGAAGATTGAAGATTTGATGCAACTGAACAAAGAATACCAAATACAAAAGTATTTGTCGAAAAAATCTTTGGTTATTGGCACTGATGGAGGCGATAATTGTATCGGTTTTTATTTTGGAGAACCTACTTTTATTTTTTTACAACCATTAGGAGATTTAGACTTATCTGAGAATAGATTTTTATCCCAATCATTTACAGATATGTTCATTAATTGGTTGAGAATAAGATAATAAAATGACACTAACAAGCGGCTCAACCTCCCCTGAAAGGTCGGTTAGCCACCAAACATTATCAACTTATTAATGAATAAAATAAAAAAGGGCAAACATATAAAAGTGCTATTCCATTTGGAACAAGACGAGGATGGCTACCCTCCATTTTCTATTGAGGGGTTATGGTGCAAAAAGACGGGGAACGGTACATATATTGTCGATAATGTGCCATTTTATACCTATGGCATCAGTTTAGGTGATGAGATCTGCGTTACAAAAGAAAATGGCGAATATCATTTTCAATCCATTGTGAATCCCTCTGGAAATAGCACATTGAGAGTACATTTTAATGATAAACGTATGCAGACAGTTATAAATAAACTGTTTGATATGGGATGCAAGGTAGAGATTTCTAACCTCCCTTCATTCATATCCATAAATGTACCACAAGAAGTTTCCTTAAAAGAAATTGAGGATGTTCTGACCAATATGCAAAAAGAATGTGAAAGATTGGCTTATGAACATGGTGTTGTCAGACAAAATATAAGTTGATAACAAACAGATGAAACATTTAAGGTAAAGCAGTTTATCTGCCAAACATTATTGTCGAAAAATAGAATTATGGAAAGTAATATAAATATAAGTAGTTGTAAATATGAGGAATTTACTGGTTTGAAACTACAAGGTTCAAACTGGGAATTGAACTTACGTCTTTCAAAAGAGGATATCCAAATCTTGCATAAGAATATAAAGAAAGCATATTGGTCTGAAAGAAAATCAATAAAGGCTGGAACTACTTGTATGTCAGTTCCTATTTATTGGAATTATGAAGAAAAGAATAATATTGTTTGTATTATTTTGGGTGAAGATGATGAATGTTGGGATGTTGGATTTGTAATATCATTCTCTGATTTTGAAAGAATAATAACGACATTAATTGAATAATCGACAATAACAAGCGGCTTAATCTCCCCAAAGGTAGGTTAGCCACCGAACATTATGTGCAACTAAAAAACAATATAAATATGAAAACTGAAAAAATTAGTGATGTCCTGCAAGGAATGGATGTCAATACAGAAGATGCGATTGTAACCTTATCTGACAAGATTTGGGAGATAGGTAGCATTGATGAAATTAGGCAACAAGTATCTGATGTTACTTTTACTTTTCATGTTGTAACTAATGTGATAGGAAATTGTCAAGGCGATGGTTGGATGTCTATTGTAGAATATCATGCAGACTTGTTACCTTACATATCTTCTGCGATGTATGAAATTGGATTAGACAAGGTTGGTGAAGCAACCAAAAATATAGCGAATATCTTCCCTTTGGATATATCGGTTCTTAGCGATAGTGAGTTTTGTAAGGTTGTAAACTTTATGAAAGGACATAAAACGGACTTAGAGGAGCTAAAAAAATATAGTGAATCGGAACAAGAAAAAATGAGTGAACAATACTTTGATACTATTGACAAGCTGGATGAAATAGCAGAAAAACTATGGTATTATGGCTGCCCAGATAACGAAGGTTGGGGAGTTGTAAGCCGATATTTAGAGAAGCATTTGCAGGACAATTTTTGGAAATAAATGCACATAACAAGCACCTGTGCCACCTAACGGCGGCAAGCTGCAAACCATTATCAATGTGCAAAATAAAAAATAAAAGTAGTATGGAACTGAAGCAATATCTTAAAACGAATTGCCACTGGGAAAATCGGGTAATCATAAGCCCGAATGAGCTTATGGCAATTTATTCTAAAGCAAACTACCAACCGACTTCAAAGTTGATAGATTTCCTTATTTATTTCTACAATCAGGAATTTCAGTTTCCAAAAGTGGATGTGCATTTTAATCTAAAGAAAACATTAAACGATAATCCGCATTACTTATTCTACGACCAATTTTGTGAACTACTCCATGTTTCGGATATTTGTCCTTTTGGGGAATACGAACATGGATATATGGTCTTGCTTGTTGATAGTAAAAACAACATATACGGCGTAATGGATGATTATGTTGAAGGGTTTGGAAATGATTATTTCAAAATGCTAAATCAACTTTATAATCGGTAAGGCATTGATAACAAACAGCAGACCGACTGAATAAGCGGAACGCTGCCAAACATTATCTGCATAGAAAAAAATGAAAAGAATTGAAGAAATAAAAAAACAATTGGTTAAAAGGGCAACTGGTTTTATAACTGGGGGATTTAGACCTACAAACTCCAACACTGAAAATTGGATTGGTCAAGTGTATCTATATAGAGAAAACGAAGATATACCGATAGATGACAATGGTAAAGCAATGTTGCCATTATTACAAATATGTCTTGAAGGGTTGCCCTATATTCCTGATGCACTTAAAGGGTCGAAAGTATTGACTATTTTTGTGTCTGAAAATATGCCCGGCAGACTGGCATATAACGGAGATGCTTGGGTTATTCGTGAATACAAAGAAGAAGATGTGTTGGTTGTTAAGGATATATACATGCAATCATCATCACGTATAAAGCCCTATCCGCTGAAAAGCCAACTAATTACTGAAGATTATCCTGTATGGGATAGTGGCGACATTCCAATGGATATAGAAGATGAGTTGGTGGAAATGGAAGATTCCGGGGAAATCACCGACTATTATGACTATACGGATTGTTTTGCCGGGCATAAAATAGGCGGTTATCCTAATTATATACAGTCAGGTATAGATTTCGGTGATGGATATGAATTTATGATTCAGATAGCTTCAGATGAAAAAGCGAACCTTAATATCATAGATAGCGGAAATTTCTATTTGGCAAAAAACAGTCAAACTGGAGATTGGAGGCTTTATTGTGATTTTTATTAGTAAATGCAGATAACAAGCGAATCAATCTCCCAAAAGGTCGATTATTCACTGAACATTATCCGCAAATTATAAAACAATAAAAACTAAAGATATGGAAGAACAAGAAGGAAGAATGATTTGGACACATGAGTATGTTCAAATTTACACAAATGGTTACGGTAACATCGTTCTGCTTTTTGAGGACGAAAAAGAGAAGCCGCTTGCAGTAGGTAGAAAAATGAATGAGATAAACGAAGAGGCATACATGAACGGCTACAACTGGGACGCCTTCTTGAATTATTATCTTGCAGAAAACGCACCGGATATTTTGAAAAGTATTGATAGTGATCCCGAAGCCGGAACATATGCTGCTTACTTTGAAGAAAGCGAAGAAAATGAGGAAAAAGCCAAACGCTTTGCCAACATTATTATATCCTTGATTGAAAATGAAGAGGAAATATATAAAATTCTTCGAGAGAAAGGAGATGAAATTGAATGGGATTAACCATCTGATTAAATAGAAATTATGCGGATAACACGCAGATAAGCAACCCTAACAGGTTGCTATCTGCATCCCATTAGCGGTTAAAATTGAAAAGCAATGAAATACTTTAGATTTGTTTGTGACATTAAGACCAAACCGTCAGAGGCTGTGAATACAACTCATGACAGCATAATAAATGAGGTTAGAATATTTTGTGCATACTTGTCAAGAATGTACGAGTATTACTTTCCTGCAATACAAACAGATCATGTTGTTTCTATAACTGTTTGTTTGATAGAAGATACACAAGAAATGGGATATCCTCAATCTTGTGCAAATATGAAAGTAGTGGCGAATGTTATAGAGATTGACAAATTTAATCAATTAACGCCAAACGGCAAATCGTTATATATTATCGGATTATGCCAACAAGCTATAATGTCATTAGTGTCTAAAATGCGTTGGAATACTGAGGCTTTTGAACGTACATACAATAAAATTATAAGTAAGAATTGCCTTTTTCGGGAGTATTGGCGAAAAGCGAAAAGTTCCCCAAATAGGCAATTAAAAGCTCAAATATATTTTGAAGATGATTATGAGAAAGACGGCTTATACGTTGACTTTACCGATAAAAGCGGTAAGCTTATAAAACGGGTTCAGTTTGCTCCAAGTGGTTATCACATTTACAGCAAAACTATAAGTGAATTACAATGGGGAAATAATTCACATGTGATAATAAAAAGAGCTTTTGTCCATAGTTTTACAAAAACGTGTGATTATTGGAGAATCGGAATAGATGGTAACATTGATTACTATTCTCCAAGAACTGAGTGTGCAGAGGTCAATCCACATGGACTTTTTGATTTAGGTATTTTGTATTGGGAAGGAAAAATAGTCATGCAAAATCAAGATAAAGGTCTTGAACTAATAAGGAAAGCTGCGGATTTGAACTACAAACATGCACAAAAATGGATTGAACGGAATATAAATAATAACCGCTAACAAACAGCACTACCGCTTAAGGCGGAACGCTGCCAAACATTAGTTGCCAATATAACAAAATAATAGAAACATAAGA
>OJOT01001096.1_pt1 | contig 13030 bp, 10 predicted proteins | sample 1598261 | NCBI WGS metagenome assembly OJOT01 (sample SAMN03922468, study PRJEB24848) | human gut metagenome | isolation source: stool sample | host: Homo sapiens | place: Germany | collected 2010-11 | reverse complement strand
CCTCTTCGTCGGCAGCGTCAGATGTGTATAAGAGACAGTGTCTGGCCAATTCCTTCTGCTGTTGTTTCAGTTCTTTGCGGTGCTGCTTTTCGGCCTCTTTGCGCTTTTTCTCGCTTTCCTTGCGTTGTTTCTCGGCTTCCCGACGGGTCTGTTTCTGCTGTTTTGACTCTTGTACGCGCTGCTTGTCCGCCGGTTGCGGCGCATAGGCGTCACTTTGCCTTTCGCCGTTTCGGCTGGCGGAGGTTGTCGTTTGGCTTTGCCGGGAAGAAACCGATGTCTGCTCATAATGTTCCAAGAAATCTTTCAGGCTGCCTTTGTGGCGGGACAAAGCCATGCGAAAATCTTTTGCCGCCTGTCCGTGCAGGCCGAATGTGTCAAGCGTCCGTTCCAGATAAACGAAATTAGCTTTTTTATTGAGCGCTTTGGCATTTTGCTCTAAAAGGGAACGGCCGTTTTGGTTGTCTTTGTAGCGGGCAAATTCGGCAAGCAGTTTGGCTGCCTTTTTTTCTCCTGCCGCAGCAGCATTCTCCGGCTGCACTGCCGCCGTTCTGTCAGAAACGGGAGTTCTGTCGGAAACAGGCGTTCTGCCGGAAACGGACGTCCTGTCGGCAGCAATCGTCTTGTCAGTACTGGCGGCATTTCGGGTTGTCGCTGCTGCCGTATTTTCGGCTGCAACTGCCTGTAATTCTGCCTGTAATTCGGCAAAGCGTATTCTGCCGGACTCGTCGCGCGCAGCCTGAAGCATTAGCGTTCCATTGCTTGGGTGGAGAGGAGAAAAGGCTGCCATTGCCTCCGCTGCTGTTTTAACGGCATCATTGTCAAAGGCAAGCTGCAGAAATTCTTTTTGGTAGTCTGAATTTTTCAAAGCTTCGCCGATGTTGCCGGCGTCCTGAAGCTGGTTCGCAAGGTCTTGGGGAGAAATCGCAAACGCATAGGCCAACCGCTCAAACTTGTCCCGGTTGCGTTTATTGTGCAGGTCTTTGACGCTGAAATTGTATTCTTCCTCGATTTTGGCAAAGGCTGTTTCGGCCATTTTTTCCGCAAGCATCTGCCGGTGAACTTCTCCGGTCAAAACCATGCGGGCTTTGCCGAGCGCCATAAAGGCGGGAATATTGTCTTCTCTGGCAAACTGTTCCTGCAGGCTTTTCAGGCGGTCTTGGCACTCATGCAGATAGTCTTTGACCCGTTCGTCGTAGTTGCGGGCGGCCTCAATATATTTGTCGGGATTTTTCCTGAAATCCTTTTCCTTGAGCGAAATTCCGAGAAAGCGGCATTTTTCCTGCAGCTCTTCAAAATATTCTTTGTCCAATCCGTCGTTTCCTCTGCTAAAGCTTGGCATCCAAAACCTCAATTCAGTTTTTTAAATCAAAGTATAAGACCTTTATACCATGTTATAAACAAAAAATCAACATTATTTGTGCGCATTTTGGCAATTTTTTTGAAAGCCGGTTAAAAAGCGATATGCAGGCAAAAAAAATCCCCGGAGCACGCATGTTGCAATGCAGTGTCCGGGGATTAAAAAAGCTACTTGCTGCCTGACTTATACGTCCTGACCGTTCCGTCGGGAGCCGTAAGCGTCAGGGTGTAGCGGTCTTGGGAATAGCTGCCTTTGTAGCCGTTGACCGTAGAGGAATAACGCTTGTTGATAATATTCTTCCAGCCCAGGATTTTGCAGGTAAGGACGTCGACGCCGGCAATCAGCGAGTTGTCTTCCGCATACCATTCAATTCCGCCGTCAGCGGCGTCAACTGCGCGGGCAAGCCTGAATGCGGCTCCGGCACGTTGCTGTGCTGCGGAATTAAAGCCGGTATAGCCGCTCTGCACATAGGTCATTTCCTGAGGAAAGGGTTCTTCATAAGCGCAGACGCCGAAACTGTACCCTTCTTCAAAACGGATGACAACGGCTTTTTTGGTGATGTTGCCTTTGTGGCTTAATCCGTCGACGTCAAGCACGGCGGTAACCGCAAAGTCAAAAATTTTGCCGTGTCCGGGAACCGGGTCGGGGTTGGGATCCGGCTCTGGGTCAGGATCAGGGTTCGGATCGGGCGAGCCGCCTTTTTTGACCAGCAGAGTAACGACGGAAGCGCCGAAACTCTTTCCAAGCAGGGAAACTGTCGCCTCCGTGGTGTTTTTGGCAGAATTTTCGCCGTTCGGGATTAGGCTGTGCGTTTCATTGAAAACCGCAGTCAGGTCAAACCCGAAAGTCTGCCCGTCGAGGGCGTACCCTGCCTCATAGGCGGGATAACTGAAAACATCGCTGAAAGCGTCAGAACCGTTACTGAAACTTATCGTCTGCGTAATCGTTCCTTTTTTGAGAGTCCAGCCGTTGCCGCTGATGTCGTCCTTTCGGCTTGTCTGCATCTCGGCAGAAGCCTTAAAGTCAAAGTTTGCAACCTCCAGCGTTCTGTCTTCTTTGCCCTCAAATGCAAAAGAAAGTGCCGGCGATTGGAATTTTTGGCGTTTTGTACCCGACAGGCTCCATGTTTCGGTCTTTTCAACATAGAGCGTAAAGGAAGAAGCGCTGTTCCATTCCCATCCTTTGCCGTATTCGGTGCGAAGGAGTTCATCTGCCGCATCAGTGCTTTTTTTGACATAAGCGGCGGTCAGCTTTTCCGTGCCTGTGTCCTCCTGTCCGTAAACGCTCCAGACGGCATTAAAATCCGCCTCGGCCCTGAAACATCCGTCCGAACCCGGAATTTCCTCCGCTCGGGAGCTGAGAAAAACGGGCGCGTCGATTTTCATATAGGGCAGGGCGGTTTTGCCTGTGCCGGAAAAATCCGAACCGGAGGCAAGAGCATAGCTTTCGTATTCAATCTCTGCCGAAATCGTCTGGCCGTCTTTAAAAGAAAACAGCCTTTCGATGTGGTGGCGCTGCGGAAGCGTGCCAGAAACGGAAGAATCGCCTGTTTCGTTCTCCAAAGCCGGCACCGGACTGTCTGTCTTGTTAAACAGGATAGTGTCTTTCGCCGGCCAGAGTTTAAGCCGTGCCTGCGGCGTCAGCGTATGCCTTGTACCACCGGAACTGTAAACTAATTGCTGTGCGCAGGTCATAAACACCGTGTCTTCAGCCACAGCGGTTTTCCACTCGTAGTCATAAGAAATCAGCATGATGTCATCATCTTCCATGCTGAAAATTGCCTTTTCGGCACCGTCGCACCCCGCAAACATCAGCACCGCCAGAACCAAAGCCGCGGCAGCCGGTATTCCGTACCCGAAAGCCGGCAGAAGCCGGAACGTCTGCAAAAAACGGAAAGCCCGCAAAAAGCGGAACGTCTGCAGAAAAAAACTTTTCTTTTTCATAAAAAAAATTATTAAACGTTAAACATATATACAAAAAAATAAAGTCTTATCTGCTTAAAATTTCATAAAGGCGTGTCCGCGTCTGCAAAACCTGTACCGAAACAATGCTTCGCCGTCGTCGCAAAAAACGGCTTCAGGCGCCATTGCCGTTTTGACTCAGGATGTTGCCTGCCGTCTTGCACCGTTCTTGTTGCAAATGCAGTTATTACCAAAAATATACTTCATAATATATCAAAGCAATAATATTGTATTGGCATAATAAGACTTTTAACCCCGCTATCATAAACGGAAAAAAATAAATATTCAAGCAAATTTTGTCCTTTTTGTTGTTTTGTCTAATTTGAGCTTGACAGTTTTTATCGGGCGCGTTATCATAAAGCCCTAACCAAAATTTTTTAGATATGGATTATAAAGAAAGTCGGGAGTTGCTTTTGCATGCAGAAGCCCTCTCTTATGAAAATGCCTGCCAGATTCTGGATTTGTGGCAGCAGTCGCCCAGAACATATTGCGATTTTCTGCGTAACAGCGGAACCTTCGTCTTTCTGGAATCTTATGTCGGCCAAAACGAAGAAACGGAACTTCACTCGTTTGTTCAAACCAGGCGTCGGGTTCCGTCCCCGGCTGTTGCCGAAAAGTTTTTCCGGCTTGGATATGACGATCTGAACGTCCGTTTTATGGAAATAGTCAACGCTATCGTGTTTAAGCAGGAAACTGATTTGGACATCTGCGCCTGGCCGTACGTCAACAAGTTGTGCGTCCGGCACTTCAGCCGCGAATTTATCCTCAATATGTTTCTGGATATGCATTATGTCTTTGACTTTGCCAATGACGAAACCGGGGAAGTCTTTGACATCATGTACAAAAGGCTGAACGGTTCTGCTCAGGAGCGGGAACTTCTTGCCGTCAACAGTTTTAACATCGGCGGTTGGGCTTTTTCCGGACGCAACAGCAGCGAAGAAACCATTGTCAGGCTGTATCTGACGGCGCAGCACGCTTTGCATTGCGGTATCGGCGAAGAAGCCAGCTGCCGCAAACTGTTTTTGCAGTATCTCTTTGATATCCAGCACGGGATACGGCTTTTCCGGCAGGGAAAACTGAAAGAGCAGGGCATTGTGCTTAACTGAAGCTTTTGCCGCGGGGGCTTCCTCCGGCAGGGGTTCAGGCAAATCAATCGGGGCTTGTCCCCGATTTTTTTATGCGGCGTTGCACATTCGGCTTCACCGCCGTATGTTTTCATTTTTAACGGAACTCTCTGAGCTCTGCACGTTCTTCATTTGTGCCGGAACTTTCTGAGCTCTGCACATTCTTCATTTGTGCCGGAACTCTCAGCTCCGCACATTTTTCGTCTGTGTCGGCGCTCTAAGGCCAAGCCTGTTCTCGTCTGTGCCTGCATTCTTGTCCCGTGCATTCTTCATCTGTGGTCGTATATGTTTGGGCGAACGAATTGTGCGTGGAAAAGACATTCCCGTTGACAAATTGCCGCTGTTTGTTAAACTGACACCGTTTTATCATTAGGGAGAAAAAGCATCATGTCCGCCTTATCAGACGAGTTCAAAGTAAAAATCCAGTATTTTATGCCTAAGAAACTATTGTCCCGCGCCGTCGGCAAACTGGCTGCCGCCGAAATGGGGCAGGGGACGGCGTTTCTGATTGAGCGTTTTATCAGATACTATAATGTCGACATGAAAGATGCCAAAATACAGGACATTGCAAAATTCAAAAGCTTCAATGACTTTTTCACCCGCGAGCTGAAAAAAAATGCGCGTCCCGTCGTCAGCGATGAAAATGCACTGGCGGAACCGGCTGACGGCACGATAAGCGAACTGGGGGAAATTTACAAAGATGCCGTTTTGCAGGCCAAGGGGCATTACTACAGCCTGGAGGCTCTGTTGGGCGGAAATCGGGAAGATGCCGCATATTTTGAAAACGGCAGTTTCGCCACCACCTATCTTTCTCCGCGCGATTATCACCGCGTGCATATGCCGTTGGACGGCAAACTTGAAAAGATGCTGTTTATCCCCGGCGAACTGTTTTCGGTCAATCCGCTGACCGCGCGCAATGTAGACAATCTTTTTGCCCGTAACGAACGCGTCGTATGTTTTTTCAATAACGAAAAAATCGGCCGTTTTGCCGTCGTTCTGGTCGGTGCGACAATCGTTGCCAGCATTGCGACGGTATTTACCGGTTTGGTTGCGCCGTCCGCCGGAAAGGAAGTTACCTTTTACAACTATGCCAAAGATAACATCGTTTTGGCCAAAGGTGCCGAACTTGGGCGTTTTCTGCTCGGCAGCACGGTGATATGTGTTTTCCCGAAAGGGAAGGTTAAGTTCGCCAAGGGGCTGGCAAGCGGCACCCCGGTTAAAATGGGTGAGTGCCTCGGCGAGATAAGGAAGTAACCCGGTTACCCCCTCCCGCCCTTTGTATAGGCGTCCGCTCGCTGTTTCCGGCAGTTGCCGCCCGTCAGAGGTGCCTTCTCCCATTATTTCCGGCAGTTGGCTTCCCCGGAATAGCCAATTTTTCCGCCGTTTCCGATAATCGCCGCCGGAATAGCCAATTCTCCCGCCGTTTCCGATAGCCCTCTCTCTCCGAAATCGCCGTCTTTTCCGCTATTTCCAATAATCGGCAATCCATGTTGCCGGGCGCAGGTGCTTGTAGAGCTTCTTCCAGCCGCGCGGATATTTGTCGGACTTCGGGTTTGTCGACCAGACGCCGCGCAGGGCTTCGGCAATGCCGGGTTCTCCGTGAAACGCGACCATCTTGAGCCCTTTGATGTCCGGCAGCTTTGGCTCGGCGAAGTAGCGCAACAGCGGGTGCGGCAGGCAGTGAAACCGGAAACTTTTGAACCAGTCATCCGGCCAGAAATTGATTTTTCCGTATTTTTGCATAATCATTGCAGACATATACTGTTGTGTTGCCGTGCCAAACGTGCGGATAACCTCTTCCGCGTGCCGTTCGTAATATTGTTTGATAAATCCGAGCGTGCCGACCACCCACGAATAACAGCTCGCCTGCGCAACCTGATTAGCCTTTTTGCCGCGGCGGTGCGCCCAGTCGTTAATCGCGTAAACTTCGTTGCCTTGCGGGTAGTCGAAAAGTTCGTCCAGATTGCCGACAATCAGCGAGTCGAGATCAAAGAAAAACACCCGTTGTCCGTGCAAGCCTGCCAGATTGTCGTCGCACAGCCCCGAAGCCTTTCGGTGATTGCCGAAAACCAGCTCCGGCGCCACATTGAGCACCGGCAGCGGCCGGGAAATAATATCCTCGTTCAGTCCCTCCGACCGCTCGGTAAAACAGTAAAAGTTAACATCATAAGAGGTATTGCGTTTAATTGCCGCGCAGAGTTTGTTGACGTCTTCGGCACCGTAATAAGTTCCCCATTTAATGCAGATAACGTTAAAAGTTTTAGTCATATCAGTCCAGTCTCCGGAAAATGAAAGGTTATGTTAAAAAAATGTGTCCGCAGTTTATGCGCCGGTTTCTGCTGCCCCGGTTTCTGCCTGCAGCAGCGTCGGAAACGGATAATCCGCCGCGTTGAAGTTCCCGCCGAGCAGGGCGGCAACATACCCCGCAACCGCCGTTTCGTTAAACAGGACATGATAATGCCGCCAGCCGTGTTCTGCGGTTTTTGCCCGTTCCGCGGGAAATTTTCTGAATCTTTCGATTTGCTCAATCAGCTCTTCCGCTGAACTGAAAAATCCCGCTTCGTCTTCGCCGAACAGGTCGCCGAAACCGGTATGCCTGTCAATGTAAGTCAGGCAGCCGTTGCCCATTGCATGTGCCATTCTGTCGGAAGAATAGAGATAGTCATGGTTGCTGAGCGAAAGGTTTAAAACGCCGGCCGCTTGTTTCAGGGTATCAAAATAAACGGTTCCGTTAAGCATCGGAGATGAAATCCGCGGGAATAAAAAGCGGTTTTCGGGTGCCCGCCGTTGCAAAAATTCGGCAATTTCCCTGCCATAGGCCATCTTTCCGCCAAATTCGCGCAGCTTAACCGGCGATGCGGCAAACAACAGGTCATACATTGGTGCCGGGTTGGCAAAGGTCTGTCCGTCTTCAATTCCCTTATCCACCGGATTGGGGATAAAGCCGACATTGTGCCGGATGGGGTCAAACTGCCGCAGCAGTTTCCTGTCGGCGGTCGTTATCAGCGAAAAGTCAACCGCATCAAGCTTGCTTTTGATGTTGCCGATGTTATGCTCGCCCCAGTCGGTGTACGGGTTGATGCAGTCGACATTCCATTGCAGGATTTTGATACCCGGTACTTTGTCGCGGATTTTCAAAAGCGTTTCCGCCGTTATGATGTCGGCATGCCCGAGTATAATGGCGTCGGGACGGAAATCCAGGCAGTAATGGTAAAAATTGTCATTGGTTTTGCGCACGCTCCACGGCGTTTTGGTGCCGAACAGCGCAAGGGCACGCGCCGCTTCCCTGTCGTTATAGCAAACGGTCTGATGCCCAAGGCGGGTCAGCCCGTTGTTAAGCTTGTATGCCATGCCTGCCCAGAAACAGCCTCTGAGCCGCAAAGTCTTGAAATAGGCGCAATGGACGATTTTCATCGCTTTCATAATCCTGAAAAACTCCTCGTTTTCAAAAGGTTGATGTCAATAAAACGGTGCTGAAAAAATACGACCGTTTAAATTCATCACCTCAACCGAAGTTCAGCCGAAATAAATGTTGATATATTCAGATAGTTATTGCGCTCGCCATCAGGTGCGGATATGATAGAAAAAACGGTCGTATTTTATAATCAAAAGATGTAGAAAACATGAAAAAGCTGGCTCTGTCGTCGGAAATTTACCTTATCAAAGCTTCGGAATTAAAAAGGCTGCCCCTTGCCGCCGAGATAAACGGTAATATCTCAGGCACCCTTGCCGCAAGCGCCGCTCCGCAGGCTTTCTCCGCCGCTCCCGGTGCCTCACTGTCACCCGCGGCAAAAAGCGCTGCCCCCGTCCTTTCCGCAACAGCCGCTCCGCAGGTTTCCTCCCGCGAAATTACCGTCCTGCTTAATGCCGATGCCGCCGCGGCATCAGGCGATAAAGAAGTTGTTCCGGCCGCTGACGTGCTGCTGTCGGGTGCTGAAACCGTTTCTGCTGCCGCGGACGGGGATTTTCTGCCGGTACGTTTTGCCTATCGCTCGTATCCGGCGTGGCAGGCGTTTTTCATCAATCTGATTAAGCCGGTAAAGCGGAAATTTTACTCGGTTTTTCCGTCAACCTATACGACAACGCTGGCCTGCCTGCTCGCCAACAATATTACCCGCGGCGAACGTAACGAGCAGAATGCCTACCAGTGGACCAACAAAAAATGGCAGATAAGCCGCGAAGAGGCGCATCGCCGTTACAGCGATTTGTATAATTCCATCAAGGCCAACGGTTACGATGCCAAAAGCCCGATGCTGGTTATGCTCAACCGCAAGTTCGGTGTCAAGGACCAGCTGCTGCAGGGGCATCATCGCATCGGCATCTGCAAAGCCCTTAACGTCAACGAAGTCAGCATATCGTTTTGGGCGGTGCCGCGTTCGTTCGGCTTTTTTAAATTGTTCACAAAAAGGAAAATATCATGAAGATTATGCTGGTGCGCGACCGTAACGTGCTCAACAACAACTGGCTTGCCTATTTTGCCAATTTGCTGCATGAACGCGGGCATGAGGTAGTCATTGCCTGCGATACTTACGGCAAGCTCGGCGTTTCCGCGCCGGGGCATGAATTGGAGCCGGGGGTTCGCCTTGCCAATGTCAATGGCAAAACATCTTCGCCGCTGCAGAATTTCTGGCGCCGTATCCGCTGCAAGGCGCTGCCGTCGTGGCACCTGTTTGACCGTCTGATAAAAGCCGAAAAGCCCGATGTCATCATCTGCTATTTTCCGGTGGATTTGTATAACGTAACCCGCTTTCAACATCATAATATTCCGATAGTGCAGATGGTGCATGGTTATCCGCCGATGATTTTGGATAAGGTTCTGCACAAAAATCCGCTGTCGCGCGCGTTTTGCCGTCAGAGCTTTGCCCGGATAAACACTTGGCAGGTGCTGATGAACTCGTATAAAAAGGAGATAGACCCGTTTTTTGCGCCGCAAAACGTCGTCCGTATTGCCAATCCCGTCAAACAGTATGCCGAAAATGAAATGGCCGACTTGTCCGCGGAAAAGAAACGTATTATCTATGTCGCGCGGATTGAGAAAAAGACCAAACGCCCGCACTTGCTGGTCGAGGCGTTCGCCAAAATCGCCGCGGAATTTCCCGATTGGAAAGTGGAAATCTGGGGGATGCGCAAATATCCTGAATATGAAAAGGAAATTAACGATTTTATCAGGGCACACAACCTGACGGGGCAGGTAGCGCTGATGGGGTATACTGAGGATGTCGAAGGGCTGTACCGCCGTGCGGACATTCACGCTTTTCCGAGTGCCAGCGAAGGGTTCAGTCTGGCGATTGCCGATGCCATGTCCATCGGTCTGCCGCATGTCGGCTTTAAAGACGCCCATTCGGTCAATGAGATTATTGTCGACGGACATAACGGCTTCCTTGCCGATAATGTTGACGATTTCGCCGCCAAATTGAAAATATTGATGAAAGATAAAGAGCTGCGTATAAAATTCGGGCACAACGCGCACGAAGATATGAAAGCCTATGCGCCGGAAATCTTAATGAACCAGTGGGAAGAACTGTTTCAAAAGCTGTGCCCCGCCAACCCGGATACGAAAAAATAGCGCCCCTGCTTCCATATGGCGCTGCGCCGTTGGTTGTTGGCTGCCCTTCGCCGCATCCGCTCCGGCTCTTTCGCTTGCACCGCCGTACCCTTTTCAGTCTTCAGCCGTTCCTTTGGAGCGCAATACATCGGAAAGGCTTAAGAACCTGTGTCCCAGTTGTTCCAGAAAAGCGAAATCCGGCTGCGGATGAAACAGTTTGGCCTTAATGTAGCGGAAAAAGTCCGCCGTCCAATACGGATGTTCCAAATTCTTTTTGACGTATTTCCAGTTTGCCGACAAAGCCTTAAGATAGATAATCGCCGCCGTATCTTTGTCCATGCTGTCATAATAGTCAAGCAGCAGGTTGTAATGGGCAAAAAAGCGGTCGTTGTCCAGCTGGTTGGTATTTTTGCTGAGGTTGTTGGTTTCTCTGGGAACCAGCACCACGTTGGCGTACATCTTGACAATACCGTCGGCAAAACGCGCTGCCCGGAGCGGAATGCTCTCGTCCTGAATAAACACGCGCGTATCCGCGCCGCCGGCTTTTTGCAGAACCGAGCGGCGGATAAGCTGCCCCATCCGGGTAAACCTCCCTTTAAGCACGGCCCGCAACGCGTCTTTTTTGTAGGAATAGTCAAAATCGTCCGGCATCATTTCCGCTGCAATTTCCATCGGCTCTTTGCCTGTTTTGGTAAACTGACCGTAAACCATATCCGCATGGTGCTTGTTGGCAAGCTCCAGCATCTTCTCTGTCGAATTGAGCGGAAAAATATCGTCTGAATCCAGCATTCGCACCCATTCGCCGCGAGCGAGGGCTATGCCGCGGTTAATGGAGATGCTAATGCCCTCGTTCTTGTCTTTTCTGACGATGGTAACGTTCTCAATCCCGCGTGTCATTTCCTCAATAATCTCGACCGAGCGGTCTTTGGAAAGGTCATCGACGAAAATATACTCCGGATTTTTGAGCCCTGTCTGGTTCAAAAGCGCTTTCAGCACCGCCGGTAGATAGTATTCTTTGTTATAAACCGTCATGACAAATGAAACGTCAGGTTTTTGCTTTTTGCTCGCAGTCATACTCAATTCTCGTCAAAAGTTACGTCTATAGTCCCAGTATAAGCCGAAAAAGGCGCTATGCAACTGAAAATTTAAAATTTTACGCTCTTAATTTCCTCGCCGTCCTTATAGGTAACCACGCGCACCAGTTCGCCCCTGCGGTTAAATTCTTTGGCCGTGCCGTCCAGCTTGTCATTTTTGCGGTATGCCAAAACTTTCGGCTGCTCGTTGTCATAATAGGAAAAGGCCGGTCCTTCGCGTTTGCCGTTGACGTATTCCGTGTAGCTGATGAGGTGGTTGCCCGGCGTATAGAGGCGGGACGAGCCGTGGAGCTTTCCCCTGCGGTAGGTTATGGATGTCTTGACCGCGCCGTTTTTGTAATATTCTTCAAACACACCGTTCTTTTTGCCTCTGAGGTAGCTTCCTTTGCGTCTGAGATCGCCGTTCGGATAATAGGCAATTTCTCCGCCTTCGGGTTTGCCCTTGCGATAATAGCAGACTTCTTTTTCCGCGCCGTCAGGATAATATTCCACGGTTTTGCCGTGCGGCTGCCCTTTTTTGTAATACGCTTCCAGCAAAACCGACCCGTCACGGTCATAAGCTTTGTACAAACCGCTGATTTTCCCGTCGACATAGTGGATTTCTTCCTGCAGCTGCATATTGTCGGCATATTTCTGATACACGCCTGTAATCGGCCTGTGTGCCGCATCATAGCGGATGCCGTTTTCCTCGACCGATGTCTCGTCAGTGTAAAGCGTCGTCAGCTGCGCAACGTGGCAGCCGCCGAGCAGCAGCATAACCATGCCGAGCGCCGCCGTTTTTCTCGCCGCCAGACGCCGTGTTGCCAGCTTGCGCAAAATCATGCGCCGCAGCGCCAGTTTTTTGGCCGCGAATTTTTGCGCCGTAATGTCCAATATGTTTTTTCTAGCCATCGTTTGTACCTCTTAACGCCATAATTATTCTGAAACTTGTTAAAAAAACGTAAAGTATTTTGCAATAATATTGACATCTCGTTTTAAACCCGTATCTTAACGGCAAAGGAGAATGTAACATGTTAAAGTTTTTAAGTATATTGCTGGCCGCAGCCGTTCTTGCTGCGCCGGCCCATGCCCGCCGCAAAAAAGCCCCCGTTCTGGAAGACAACAAAGCGTATGTGCTGTATCTTCAGGGATGCCCGATTTGCCAAAACGCTCTGGAGTATATCAACGAACGTTATCTGACCCGCCCGGATGTTGTCCGGGTTGATTTGGAAACCGAAGAAGGGCGCTCGCTGCTGAAACAATGTGCGAAAAAATTTGGTTTCAAAAGCGTTGTCGCTCCGGTTGTCTGCATCGGCGACAAGCATTTCATGGGGTGGTCGACCAAAGCAGCCCGCGATTTTGACCAGTATCTGGTGGAACTGCACGGCTGATTGCGTCGCCGGTGGTCTGCATCAGCCCGCTGCCGCCGGTCAGAATTGGTTGGACTGCACGGCAGACAGCGTAGCCGACGGAATGTGTCAGACTTTCAGGCTCATAATCTGTGAAACTTCCGTATAGCCCAGTTTATGATAAAAAGCCATGGCGCCGGAATTGAAGCAGAAGACCTCCAGTTCAATATTGGCAATGTTGTCGGCTTTGGCTCTTGCTTTGACGGCGTCGTTAAGTCTTTGTCCGATTTTTTGCCCGCGGAAAGCTTCGCTGACGGCAATGTCATAAATTTTATAATATCTTTGGTAAAGAAACAGAGTGTCGGGTTTTTCTTCTTTTGCCGCAAAAACGATTCCTGCCACTTTGCCGTCCGCCAAAGCGACCAGGCCGAAAGTGTTTTCGTTTCTGATAATCCATTCCAAATAGGGGCGCGAATGTTCCTTGGGTATTTTGCGGAAATAATCCGGCGCTCCGGAACAATGCAGCAGGTTGGATTCGTAAAAAACATCTAATGCGCCGTCGATATACTCCGGCGTCAAATCAACAATTTGTACGTTCATTTTCACCTCAAATATTAGTGT
>OJOT01001088.1_pt1 | contig 13099 bp, 9 predicted proteins | sample 1598261 | NCBI WGS metagenome assembly OJOT01 (sample SAMN03922468, study PRJEB24848) | human gut metagenome | isolation source: stool sample | host: Homo sapiens | place: Germany | collected 2010-11 | reverse complement strand
GTAAATGAGACAACAGCCAGCCTTGTTGTTGCCCAGCTTTTATTCCTTGAGTCTGAGGATCCGAATAAGGATATCCACCTTTACATCAATTCACCGGGTGGAATGGTTACAGCAGGACTTGCTATTTACGATACTATGCAGTACATCAAGTGTGATGTTTCAACAATCTGTATCGGTCTTGCAGCAAGCATGGGAGCTTTTCTTCTCGCAGGCGGTGCAAAGGGCAAGAGATATGCTCTTCCAAATGCAGAGATTATGATTCATCAGCCATCGGGCGGTGCAAAGGGTCAGGCTACTGAGATTCAGATTGCTGCAGAAAATATTTTAAAGACAAAGAAGAGATTAAACGAAATTTTAGCAGCCAATACAGGCAAGCCATACGAGACAATTGCAGCTGATACAGAGCGAGACAACTATATGTCAGCACAGGAAGCCGCAGAGTATGGTCTCATAGACAGTGTAATAACAAACAGATAATCAGAAGTTAGATGAATTTAAGAGGGTACCCCATATGGGATGCCCTCATGCAATAAAAGGAGTTAATAATGGCAGGAAAAAACGACGGAAAGATTCGCTGCTCATTTTGCGGTAAGACACAGGACCAGGTAAATCGTTTGATTTCCGGACCTAATGGAGCTTTTATCTGCGATGAGTGTATAGATATATGTGCCGAGATTCTTGAGGAAGAAGGCGTAGAGGGCCATGAGGACAAAAGCAGCGCTAAGGATGATATAAATCTTGTTACTCCGGAGGAGCTTAAGGCGTTTTTGGACGATTATGTAATAGGACAGGACCAGGCAAAGAAGGTGCTTTCGGTTGCTGTTTACAATCACTATAAGAGAGTACTGGCAGGTGATACATCAGATGTAGAGCTTCAGAAGAGTAATATTCTCATGCTTGGACCTACAGGCTCAGGAAAGACACTTCTTGCGCAGACACTTGCCAGAGTGATAAATGTTCCATTTGCTATCGCTGATGCTACAACACTTACAGAGGCAGGATACGTAGGTGAGGATGTGGAGAATATCCTATTAAAGCTTATTCAGGCGGCAGATTATGATATCGAGCGTGCAGAGCATGGTATCATTTATATAGATGAGATAGATAAAATTACAAAGAAATCAGAGAATGTCTCAATCACCAGAGATGTGTCAGGCGAGGGTGTACAGCAGGCTCTTTTAAAGATTCTTGAGGGCACAGAGGCATCTGTACCGCCACAGGGCGGAAGAAAGCATCCGCAGCAGGAGCTTATTCCTATTGATACTACTAATATACTTTTTATATGCGGTGGAGCATTTGATGGTCTGGAAAAAATTATCGACAGCCGTATGGATACATCATCTATAGGCTTCAATTCAGATGTAAAGTCAAAGACAGAGCTCAATGTAGGAGAGGCGTTCAAGCATGCACTTCCACAGGATTTTGTAAAGTTTGGATTGATTCCTGAGTTTATCGGACGTGTACCTATTACCGTTTCTCTCGAGGCACTCGACAGGGATGCACTTATCCGTATACTTAAGGAGCCTAAGAACTCGCTTATCAAGCAGTACACCAAGCTTTTTGAGCTTGACGGAGTAGGTCTTGAGTTCACAGACGATGCAGTAAATGCCATCGCTGACAAGGCACTTGAGAGAAAGACAGGAGCCAGAGGACTTCGTGCCATCATGGAGGCTGTTATGCTTGACCTTATGTATCGTATACCATCAGACAAGAGCATCAGCAGATGTGTAATAGACAAGGATATCGTTGAGGATAACTTAAAGCTTGATGGTGATTGCGTGCCTGAGGCATATATCGAGGAAAAAGAGGCATCGTAAGTACAAGGCGGTATTTTACAAAAGATACAGCATCGGATAATATAAATTGCACAGCGCTTTGTTATGCATGGCTGTGCAATAATACAGGAGATATAAGTGGAAGAACAGATTATGAATATGCCTGCAGTAGCGCTGAGAGGGCTTACTATTCTGCCGGGGATGATTGCCCATTTCGACATCAGCAGAGAGCGCTCTCTTCGTGCTGTCGAGGAGGCTATGGAGCAGGATCAAAAGATTTATCTTGTCACACAAAGGAATGTGGACAGTGAGGACCCGACTCAGGAAGACCTCTATCAGATGGGTATTGTTGCTGATATAAAGCAGGTTGTCAGATTACAGAATGATGTTGTGAGAATACTTGTAGATGGAATAAGCCGGGCAGCATTGCTTGGCTTTACCGATAATGAGAAGTACCTTGAGGCAGAAATCTGTTATTGTGATAGTAATGCAGACAGCCTGCCGGAGGATCTCAGGGAAGCCATGCTTCTCGGAGTCAGAGAGGCTTTTCACAGATATGCGGCAGTCGTCGGCAAAATCAGCAAGGAGCTTATCAGACAGATAGATCAGTATGAGGATCTTGAAAAGCTCATTGATTATGTAACCAACAATCTGCCGGTGTCATATGAGCTTAAGCAGCAGGTGCTTGAGGCAGAGGATATCAATGACAGATATCAGGTTATAGTATCATTACTTCTCTCCCAGGTGGAGGTTATTTCCATAAAGAATGAGCTTCAGAAAAAAGTAAAGGTTCGTGTGGACAAGCATCAGAAGGAGTATGTGCTTCGTGAACAGCTTGGTGTGATACGTGAGGAGCTGGGCGAGAATGCTGACTCGGAGGCTGATGAATATGAGAAAAAGCTATCTGAGTTAGATGCGCCTGACTACGTAAAGGAAAAGACGAAAAAAGAGATAAAGCGCTTTAGAAATATGAGCAGCAGCTCATCAGAGAGCACAGTTGAGAGAGGCTATATAGAGACTGTACTTGAGCTTCCGTGGAACAAGATGTCTGTGGACAACAAGGATCTTGACCATGCAGCACAGGTGCTCGATGATGATCACTACGGATTAAAGGATGTTAAGGAGAGAATACTTGAGTTTCTGGCAGTCAGAAATCTGACAAGCAAGGGAGAGAGTCCTATAATTTGTCTTGTAGGTCCTCCGGGAACAGGAAAGACAAGCATAGCCCGTTCAATTGCGTCTGCACTGGAGAAGAAATATGTGCGTATTTCTCTTGGTGGTGTGCGCGATGAGGCAGAAATCCGTGGACACAGAAAGACATATATCGGCGCCATGCCGGGCCGTATAGTAAATGGCTTAAGACAGGCAGGCGTTTCAAATCCTCTCATGCTGTTGGATGAGATAGATAAGGTGTCAAGTGACTACAAGGGTGACACATCAGCAGCTCTTCTCGAGGTGCTTGACAGTGAGCAGAACTGCAGATTCAGGGATCATTACATTGAGATGCCTGTGGATTTGTCGGAGGTGCTTTTTATTGCAACGGCAAATGAGGTTTCAGGCATTCCAAAGCCGCTTCTTGACAGGATGGAGCTTATTGAGGTGTCAAGCTACACTGAAAATGAGAAATTTCACATAGCAAAGGAACACCTGGTTGAGAAGCAAAAGAGCAAAAACGGAATTAAAAAGGAACAGCTTACGATAACAGACTCGGCCCTAAAGGATATTATCAGGCTGTACACCAGAGAGGCCGGAGTCAGAAGCCTTGAGAGGACTATCGGCAAGCTGTGCCGCAAGGCTGCCAGGGAAATCTTTAAGGACAGCGAAGCTGCTGTAAAGGTTACAAAGACCAATCTTAAGACGTATCTGGGCAATCCGAAGTACAGTCCGGAGAAGAAAAATGATCACGCTGAGGTTGGAATCGTTAGAGGCCTAGCATGGACCAGCGTGGGCGGAGTCACACTCGAGGTTGAGGTGAATGTGCTGCCGGGCAAGGGTGAGCTCGTGCTCACCGGTAAGCTTGGCGACGTGATGAAGGAGTCTGCACAGGCAGCACTTAGCTATGTGCGCTCAATAAGCGAAGGCTATGGTATTGATGCAGAGTTTTACACGAAGCATGATATCCATATACATATCCCGGAGGGCGCAGTGCCAAAGGACGGACCATCTGCAGGCATTACTATGGCGACAGCCATGCTCTCGGCTATTACAGACAGAGCTGTCAGGGCAGATGTAGCCATGACAGGCGAGATAACACTGCGCGGCAGGGTGCTTCCGATAGGAGGACTCAAGGAAAAGCTGCTTGCAGCCAAGGTAATCGGAATAAAAACAGTATGTATTCCAAAGGATAATGAAAAGGACCTGGAGGAGATTTCAAAAGAAATAACAGACGGCATGGAAATCGTGCCGGTGGAGAGATTTTCACAGGTGGAGAAGATAGCATTTGTAAAATAAGAATGAGGAAGAGATTATGGTAATTAAAAGTGTTAATTTAGAGACAGTTTGCGGAATTACAAGCACAATCCCTGACAATGAGTATAATGAGGTGGCATTCGCCGGCAAGTCAAATGTAGGCAAGTCGTCACTGATCAACGCACTCATGAACAGAAAGTCACTTGCCAGGATCTCTTCACAGCCCGGCAAGACACAGACCATCAATTTTTATAACGTCAATGGCGCAATGTATCTGGTCGATCTGCCGGGCTATGGCTATGCCAATGCCAATATCGAGATAAAAGCTAAATGGGGACAGATGATAGAAAACTATCTTCACACCTCAAAAAAGCTTCAGGCAGTGTTTCTTTTAATAGATATAAGGCATGAGCCATCCGACAATGATATCATGATGTATGACTGGATGGTAAACCAGGGCTTTGCACCGATCATCATTGCAACCAAATCTGATAAATTGAAAAAAAGCCAGATTGCCGCACACATAAAGACTATCAAGGATGTGCTTCATGTGAAGCCGGGCACGGTAGTTATACCGTTTTCGTCCATGTCAAAGGAAGGCAGGGACGAAATCTGGAATCTCATAGATTCACTCGTGTTTGACGAGGAGACACTTCTTGCCATGAAGCAGGAGGAAGAAGCAAAGCGCGAGGCAAAATCAGCAGCAAAAAGAGCCGCTGCATCCCAGCCGCACAAAAAGGAGCGCTGGAAGAAGACCGGAAAGCCGGTTGCCAAAAAGACTAAAGAACGCAGAGATAAGGCCAAGAGCAAAAAAAGCGTTAATAATCATAAAAAGAAATAAAGTCGAAATAGAGTCACAGAAATAAAGTTATAGAAAGAAAGGCGAATATTTAATATATGAAGAATAAATGCAAATTTGTAGGCATTATGTTTTTGTGTATATTGATAGTGTGTACGCTTGCGGTAATGGCATATGAGCACACAGCAGGTATGAAAGGCGCTGCCGGTGGAGTATCAAATTCTTCGGGCAATAAAAAAAATACTGACGAAGCTGACGATATACTTACAGTCGTGACATCCTTCTATCCTATGTACATTGCCACTTTAAATATAGTGGATGGTGTGGAAGGCGTGAGACTTGAAAACTTAAGCGAGCCACAGACCGGTTGTCTGCACGATTTTCAGCTAACACCGGAGGATATGAAGCTTTTATCCACAGCCGATGTTTTTGTAATAAACGGAGGCGGTATAGAGTCGTTTATGTCTGATGTGGCAAAGGCGTATCCGAAGCTTGATGTGGTTGAGGCCTGTGAGGATGTGGCACTTCTTTCTGAGGATGATGCAGACAGTGACCACGACCATGATCACGATGCAGATGCAGAATCGGACAGTGACCACGACCATGACCACGAAGCAGACGCAGAATCGGACAGTGACCACGAAGCAGACGCAGAATCAGATAGTGCGCATGACCATGACCACGGTGATGAGAATGCCCATGCATGGATGAGCGTGCCGCGTTACCGCACCATGGTTCAGACAATCGCATCCCGGCTTGCCGAAAAGGATGCAAAGCATGCTGATGAATATTATGCAAATGCAAAAGCATATGATGCAAAGCTTGCAGTGCTTGAAGAAAAGATAAATAGCCTAAAGAGTCTTACCAATGGACAGAATATCATCATATTCCATGAGGCCTATGCGTATGTAGCTGATGATTTTTCCATGAATGCATGCTATCTGTTAGACCTTGACGAGGAGCGTTCAGTCAGCGCAGGTGAGATAAAACAGGTGATAGGTGCCATAAAGGATGATGGAGTGTCGGTAATACTAGCTGAGGAGCTCTACGGAAAGAGCATGGGAGATACCGTATCGCGTGAGACAGATGTGCATGTGATTTATATCGACCCTCTCAACAGGGGAGAGTACGACAAGGACAGCTATCTTTATGGTATGGAGCACAATATAGAGCTTATCAAAGAGGCATTTACTAAATAAAATTGGAGAAAATATGCGGAAAATAATACAGCCATGTGGCTTTCATTGCATAAAAATAAATAACCTTGGAGTGAGCTTTGGAGAGCAGACAGTGCTTGAGAATGTAAATATGCACATACACTGTGGCTCCTTCAATGTCATAATAGGCCAGAACGGTGCCGGAAAATCTACACTCATAAAGGCGATACTCGGCGAGATACCTCACACCGGTACGATTGAGTTCAAGGATACTAAGGACGGACATATGGCTAAGCTTAAAATCGGCTATGTGCCGCAGTCTGTCAATATCGAGAAAAATACACCTGTCAGCGTGTATGACCTCATAGCAAGCTATCAGTACAATTATCCTGTTTTTCTGCCAAAAAGCAAAAAGATAGAGGCAAAGATAAGGGAGACACTCGAGGTATTTGAGGCTGAGGAGCTCATCGACAAGCAGGTGTGCAACCTCTCGGGAGGACAGCTGCAGAGAGTGCTTCTTTCCATGGCAATCATGGACGAGCCGAACCTGCTGCTGTTGGATGAGCCGGTGTCCGGAATAGACCAAAACGGCATGGAGCTTTTCTATAAGACCATGGATTATTTAAAGACTCACTATGACCTTGCAATCATACTGATATCGCACGATTTGGACTATGTGGCAAAGTACGCAGACCATGTTGTGCTGCTTGATAAGACCGTTGCAAAGCAGGGGACTGTGAAGGAAGTCTTCGAGAGCAAAGAATTTGAGAGAATTTTTTACACAGGAGAGGAATCCTGGGTGAGAGAGGAGGAGCACAAATGAATATAACCTCCTGGCTTCAATATGATTTCATGATAAATGCCCTTATCGCTGTGCTCATCATCACACCGCTTTTTGGCATAATGGGAACCATGATTGTAAACAAAAAGATGGCATACTTTTCAGATGCACTCGGACATTCAGCACTTACCGGAATCGCTGTCGGAGTGGTATGCGGCATGGCAGACACCTCGCTTGCCATGGTGATATTTGCGATAGTGTTTGCACTTCTTTTAAATAAGATAGGCAGTCTGAACACTGCATCGACAGATACCATTATATCGGTATTTTCATCGTGCTCTGTGGCGATAGGTCTTGCGATACTGTCAAAGGGTGGCAATTTCAGCAAATACTCAAGTATACTGGTGGGCGATGTGCTAAGCATCACAAAGACTGAGATAGTTTATCTAATTGTGATTTTTGTGGTCACGATAGTATTCTGGGTGCTTTGCTTCAATAAGCTCAACGCCATATGTATACACAGAAGCGTGGCAAAAAGCAAGGGCATCCATGTGCGTCTTCTGGATAATCTGTTTGCGGTGCTTGTAGCACTCATAGTTATGCTATCCATCAAGTGGATAGGTATACTTATAATAAATGCCCTGCTTATATTACCAGCGGCTTCATCAAGGAATATTTCGGAAAATATGCGAGAGTATCATTTCTTTTCAGTGCTATTTTCAGTTTTTTCAGGAATAGTCGGTCTTGCTGTGTCATACTACACCAATGTGGCAACAGGTCCGATGATAGTGATTATTGCATCGGTAATATATTTTTCGACATTTATATTTGGAAGAAAATTGAAAAAATAACGGCAAGGGCTATAAGAAACAGATACAAAACAGCCGATACACAATTGTACCAAGACCGGGCTAAAAACAGAATATGATATATTAGAGGGACTGCGCGCAACGTGCAGTCCCTTTTTAGGTTAATTTGACTGATGAGATGTAAAAATTAACAATTAAATGAGAATATTTAAATTTGCTCTTTTTGGCAGGGTGTGTTATAATCCTTGTATACAAAAAACAGAGGTAATACAATATGGGTAGTAATAACGATATTTCATTAAAAGCATTAGCCAAGATTAACCTGGGGCTGGATGTTGTGAGGCGCAGAGAGGACGGATATCATGAGGTCCGTATGATTATGCAGACCATTCATCTGTATGACAGGCTCGATATCAAAAGGACAAAGGAGCCTGGCATACAGATACAGACCAATCTGTCTTTTCTCCCTGTAAACGAGAACAATCTCATATACAAGGCTGCAAAGCTTCTGATGGATGAGTTTTCTATAACTGACGGTGTATCAGTGAAGCTGGACAAGCGTATTCCTGTTGCAGCAGGGATGGCGGGGGGCAGTACTGATGCGGCGGCTATGCTTATAGGTGTAAACAGGCTTTTTTCACTGGGACTGACAAAGAGACAGCTTATGGAAAGAGGTGTGCAGATAGGTGCGGATGTACCATACTGTATTATGAGAGGCACGGCGCTGGCCGAGGGCATAGGAGAGGCGCTTAGTCCTCTTCCTCCAATGGTAAAGTGTCCGGTGCTTATTGCAAAGCCGTCCATCTCGGTATCCACAAAATTTGTGTACCAGAATCTGAAGCTTGATGATACGACTATTCATCCGGATATAGACCGCCTGATAGATGATATAAAGGCTAAGAATCTGCATGATATCGCAGCACATATGGGAAATGTCTTAGAGACCGTGACCATACCAAACTATCCGGTGATAGACGAGATAAAGAAGCATATGCTTTCAAATGGCGCGGTAGGAGCCATGATGAGCGGTAGTGGCCCGACGGTTTTTGGTCTGTTTGACGATGAAGATACTGCAAAGAAAGCGTACAAAGCCATGAGAAGCTCACATCTTGCCAGACAGGTGTATCTGACATCTGTATACAATAATCGCAAATAACGTGATATCCGGATAGCACAGCGGGTGCTTTATAGTTACTTTTTTCTTATATGTGAGAATTATAATACAAGAGATAGGAGAAGTTTGATGACTGATAATTTAACTTTAAATATGGATGCATATCTGCCACTGCGTGATGTGGTGTTTAACACACTTCGTGAGGCAATTTTAAAGGGTGAGCTCAAGCCGGGAGAGAGACTTATGGAGCTGCAGCTTGCGTCAAAGCTTGGAGTCAGCCGTACACCTATACGTGAAGCAATCAGAATGCTTGAGCAGGAGGGGCTTGCAGTCACAATGCCGAGAAAGGGCGCAGAGGTTGCCAAGATGACTCTCAAGGATATGGAGGATGTGCTTGAGGTGAGAGAGGCTCTTGATGAGCTTGCAGCCAAAATAGCCTGTAAGAAAATCAGTGATGAGCAGCTTGCGAATCTAAAAACCATAAAGGACGAGTTTAAGAGGAGCATGGATTCAGGAGATGTGAAAAAGATAGCTGAGGAGGATGTGAAGTTTCACGATGCTATCTATGAGGCAACAAACAATGCGAAGCTTGTATCTATGATGAACAATATCCGTGAGCAGATGTACCGCTACAGAGTGGAGTATTTGAAGGACCCAAAGAATTATCCGATGCTTGTGAAGGAGCATGATGCCATCTACAGGGCGCTTGAGGCAAGAAATATGGAGCTTGTGACTACAGAAATGCATACGCATGTGGCCAATCAGGCGGTTGCTGTGAAGGCTGTGATACAAAAGCAGGATGAAGAGAAGAAATAAAACAGAAATAAAACAAGATTATAGCAGACAAAGATAATAAAATACAAAATAATATAACAAAAACAGGGGCTGCCGGTCGCACTGACGTGTGAACGGCGGCCTTTTTTAGTGGCTTAGATAATAGCAAAAAATAAGTAATCAGGGATATTTGCGAGCTTGTATGGTCATACTATATCAGGGATTTTAAATCTGACTGGATTTATTGGGTATATAGGAGAGTTAAAGATGACCACAAACATAGATGAGAACATAAAAAGCTTCAGGCAGATATATTCTGACTGCTCAGATATCAAAATGCAGGAGATGTATCTGGGGCGTGATGCCTCAATAAAGTGTTTTGTTGCTTATATTGAGGTGACATGTGAAGGCTCCGGTATCAATAACAGTGCATTTGGACGATTTACCTCATACCTTGAGGGGATAGACCGGGATCAGGTAAAGGAAGTACTTGACAAAAATCAGGCAGCTCTATCTGAATTTGTACATCTGCATACGGTTAATGAGGCGGCCCAGATGATGCTGACAGGAGACGTGATTTTTTTTGTGGATGGTTATCCGGATGCCTTCAAGCTTCCTGATAAGGGATATCCTGCTCTGTCAATTCAGGAGATTGATTCGGAAAAGGTCATAAGAGGCTCCAATGAGGGCTTTGCTGATTCCATAAAGATAAATACAGCACTTATCAGGCGCAGGTTAAGGAGCACACGCTTAAAGTGTAAAGAGGTGAAAAAGGGACTTCGAGGACACAGCAATGTGGACATACTATATGTGAGAGACCTCGTAAAACCGGGGCTTGTAGAGGATGTGGAAAGGAATCTGGACAGCTATGTGATAGACCATGTGGGGGATTCGGGAGTTCTTGAACAGTTTGCTGAGGCAAAATGGTATTCACCGTTTCCACAGCTTCAGACCACAAAGCGGCCGGATGTGGCGGTAAATGCGCTCTTAGAAGGGCGGGTGGTGGTGCTGTGCGATAATTCACCGATAGCGATAATATTTCCAACCACCATGAACAATTTTTTAAAAACCGCAGATGATTACTATAACAGAACGATAGCGGCAAGCTTTGCCAGGCTGATAAGGTACGTGGCTGCCTTCATGTCATTTACATTGCCGGGGCTTTATCTGGCGGTCACAAATTTTCATACACAGATACTGCCGACACCTCTCATACTGGCGTTTTATGAAGCCAGACTCGGCTGCCCGTTTCCGCAGCTCATAGAGGTACTAATGATGGAGCTGTCCTTTGAGCTGCTTCGCGAAGCCGGCATAAGACTTCCCGGAGCAATGGGAAACACGATAGGCATAGTCGGAGGCCTCATAATCGGACAGGCAGCAGTGGATGCAAATTTAGTAAGCCCTATAGTGGTCATTCTTGTTGCATTCACCGCACTCTGTTCGTTTGCCATACCGAGTGAGGAGTTTGCATTTTCATTTAGGATACTCAAATTCGCTGTAATAATTATGTCGGCATGGCTTGGATACTTTGGATTTTTAATAAGTCTGATGGTGATACTTTTGCATCTCGCAAAGCTCAAAAGCTGTGGTTACCCATACATGATGCCATTTGTGGGCAGCGAGCTGACAGGCGGCGAGGATGAAAAGGACAGTATAATACGATTTCCGCTTCGCAGACTATGGAGGAGGCCTGTATTTGCAAGGGAAAATGAGTGCAGAAAGCTGAAAGGAAATAAGGATGACTAAAAATATGAGCACAAGCTACACATTTGCACAAAATGAAAGCATATCGCCCCGTCAGCTATACAGGCTATACGTCTTTAATCTGCTTGGAGTCGGCACACTGGTGCTTCCAAACAATCTGGCAAAGCTTGGAAAGTATGCTTTTATCTCAATCGCACTCGGAGTTTTCATGGCATGGCTATTCATGTGGATAGTAAGCGAGGTACGTGAACGCAGGAAAACGATATATGACAGAAGCATTGATAAAACAAAATATGCGAAAATGTTAATTTATGATTTAATTATTGCGATATACGAGCTGTCACAGGCCGCATTTCTTGCATGGATATTTGTAAAGCTGATACGTGACAGCCTTATACCGGATGAGTCATTTACAGTTGTACTCCTTGTGATAATGGCGGTATGCGCTTATGCGCTAAGTGGCGGAGTGGAGTGCCGGGCTAGGGTATACGAGGTAGTATTTTTCTTTGTGCTGATACCGCTTGCTGCTATGCTTTTGTTTGCGATATCGGATGTGAGATTTGATTATCTGATGATTAAGGACAGAGTCGGTGTGGACTTTGGCATAGCGGATATATTTGCGGGTGCATACTATGTGTTTGCAGCATCCATTTCCGTGTTCAATGTACTGTTTGTAAAGGAACGCACTGCCTCACAGATACGGGGGAGTGTGAGTAAAGCAATATTCACATATGCTGGCATTCTTTTTTTATTGTATGCAGTATTGCTTGGAAACTTTGGAAAATATTCACTGTCGGAAATAGAGTTTCCGGCTGTCGTACTGATGAGTGATGTGCAGATAAAAGGCAGCTTCTTCAAGAGGGCAGATGCACTGATGCTGTCGGTGTGGTTTTTCACGCTGTTTTCAGTACTCAATATGAGCCTTTATTATGCGGTTTTAAGATGTGAGAATTTTGCTGAAAATACGGGAAAAATTATATTTACATTTAATAAAAACCGGCATTCCTGCAGCAATAAGCAGTTTGGCTCTGACAGACAGAAAAGTCATGACAAGGAAAAGAGCACTATGAGAAGCTGGTGCATCATTTTTGTCATAGCAGTCACAGTGACCTTAGCATATATTCTTGAAAGTGGAGATGAAATCGTGAAAAAATATCTTGGATTTTTATTGTGCATAGCGATACCGGTCATAGTAGTGCTGACGATAGGTCTCATGCTCACCGGCTGCAGTGCAGTGGAACTTGAGGAGCGCTGTTTTCCGACACTTGCGGCGGTCGATATTGTAGATGTAGATACTGATGAAATAACCGATAAAGAAGTAACTGATAACAAAGCATATGTTAGCCACAGAGATGTTTCGGCAAATGAAAATAGCGGATATATAGAGTTCTACTATAACATGGACAAATCCTACGAACCGGAATATGCAGATGATATCAAAACAGCCGTGGACAGCTTCGAGGATCGGCTGTCACAAAAAGCCGATACCAATCATTTGAAGGTGATTTTAATAGGAAAAACACTTAGAAAAGATAAAGCAGCTTATTCAGATTTCATGGAATATTGCAAGACATCAAAAAAATTTCCGAGAAACACATATGTGTGCATAGCAGATGATATAAATGATATCTTTGATAACATGGGTGATTATTATGAGCAGAAAATAAATAAGGAGAATCATGAGGATGGAGAACCGATAATTACACTTGGCACCTTGCTGGATGACTATACGAATGAAATTCATGAAACCCGGTAAAATTTTCAAAAAGGATGAATA
>OJOT01001058.1_pt1 | contig 13583 bp, 8 predicted proteins | sample 1598261 | NCBI WGS metagenome assembly OJOT01 (sample SAMN03922468, study PRJEB24848) | human gut metagenome | isolation source: stool sample | host: Homo sapiens | place: Germany | collected 2010-11 | reverse complement strand
AAAAGTATTGATATACATCAAATAATGTGTATTTTTGGCCCCAGAAATAAGAATTAATAATTTTAAATCAACGTATCATGAGTTTAAATCAAAATGCAGTGGGAAAGATGACCAACTACAGGTGGACCATCTGCGCCATGCTATTTTTTGCGACAACAGTAAACTACCTTGACCGCCAGGTGCTGTCATTGACGTGGGATGAATTTATCAAACCCGAATTCCATTGGGATGAATCACACTACGGAACAATCACTTCTGTTTTCTCTATTGTTTATGCAGTCTGCATGTTGTTCGCCGGTCGCTTTATCGAATGGATGGGTACAAAGAAAGGTTTCCTTTGGGCTATCGGTGTATGGTCGGCAGGTGCTTGTCTCCACGCTCTTTGTGGTATCGTAACCGAGCATTTCGTAGGTCTGCATAGTGCAGCCGAGTTAATGGGTGCCACAGGTGATGTGGTAGTAACCATCGCTACCATTAGTATGTATTGCTTCTTGGCAGCCCGCTGTGTACTGGCACTTGGTGAGGCCGGTAACTTCCCTGCCGCTATCAAAGTAACTGCCGAGTATTTCCCAAAGAAAGACCGCGCGTATGCTACTTCAATCTTTAATGCCGGTGCTTCTATCGGTGCTCTGGTTGCTCCATTGACAATTCCTTTGCTGGCTAAAGCATGGGGTTGGGAAATGGCTTTCATCGTAATTGGTGGTCTTGGATTTATCTGGATGGGCTTCTGGGTATTCATGTACTCTAAACCTTCTGAAAGCAAACACGTAAATAAGGCTGAGCTTGATTACATTGAGCAAGACAAGCACGAAGAAGGTGCTGCTCCTGTCGTAGAAGAAAAAGACGAGAAGAAGATGAAATTCTGGCAATGCTTCAGCTACAAACAGACTTGGGCATTTGCTTTCGGTAAATTTATGACCGATGGTGTTTGGTGGTTCTTCCTGTTCTGGACTCCTTCTTATCTGAATACGCAATTCGGTATCAAGACTTCCGAAGGATTGGGTATCGCATTGATCTTTACTCTGTATGCCATCACGATGCTTTCTATTTATGGTGGTAAACTGCCTACTATCATTATCAACAGAACCGGTTTGAATCCGTATGCAGCACGTATGCGTGCCATGTTGATATTTGCATTCTTCCCGCTGGTAGTATTGCTGGCACAGCCTCTGGGTACTATCTCTCCGTGGTTACCGGTTATCATGATCGGTATTGGTGGTGCAGCTCACCAGTCTTGGTCTGCTAACATTTTCTCTACCGTAAGTGACATGTTCCCGAGAGCAGCCATTGCAAGTATCACTGGTATCGGTGGTATGGCCGGTGGTTTCGGTTCAATGATTCTTCAGAAAGTAGCAGGTAACTTGTTCGTATATTCATCAGGAAGTACAATGGTAGATGGAAAAGAAGTGGAAATGACTCATGATTTACTGGAACAAGGTGCACAGTTCGTACGCCCTGCCATGGAATTTATGGGCTTCTCCGGTAAACCTGCGGGATACTTCATCATCTTCTGTGTATGCGCAGTAGCTTACCTGATTGGTTGGGTTGTAATGAAGGCTCTGGTTCCGAAGTATAAACCTATTGTATTGGAATAATACTGGAATAGTATATATAGATAATAAAAAAGGTGCTCAGCAGTGAGCACCTTTTTTGATATATATAAAAGACAGAAAAGTACCGGCACAAAAAAAGCCCCTTCTCACGAAGCGACTCTCTTCTGCACTCTCCCGTGAAAAACATGAACCTCAGTATACTTTAGCAAATTTACCTTCAAACGGTCCATGAGAGATACAGGAGCGCAAAACTTTAAGATGAAAAAAAGGGAAGTCTCACGACTTCCACAATTCTTCTAACCTTAAATCTAAATCTCTATGAAAAAAACGTTCGACAAAGATAAGGGTTTATTACATTCAAAAATACTAATAAAAGATATAAAGAAAAGAGGAACGTTTAAGATTTGCTAAATGAGACTCGGATTATCCTCCTGAAAGTCACAGTTCCTTCCATTTTAGAAAATACTATCCAACAAGTCCGCATAGATAGGATTTTGCCGTAGCAGATGGGGTACACCTGTCATAAACAATTGCTTACGGGCACGGGTGAGAGCCACATTCAATTTCCGGTCAATCCATACCCCACCCTCTTCCGTAAGATTGGCAAGGAATTTCAATTGATAAGTACGGTTCACACAGAAGGAATAAATAATTACATCGCGCTCACTCCCCTGGAAGCGCTCTACGGTATCTACCAGGATATCGTTTAAACACGGAATGCCCAAAGCAGCTATTTCACTTTTAATAAGAGCTATCTGACTACGATAGGGAGTGATAATCCCCAAAGTCAGGGCAGGACGAAAACCGGAAGTACCGTCATATTGCCGATAGATAGCAGCTGCCAGTCTGGCTACGAGCTGTGCTTCGAAATGATTAATCTTTGCCGATTGCGAAGCGACCTCCGGCACTGAGGCAAGAAAAACCACACGACGTACCAGTATATCTGCAAATTCATCATTTTCCAACCCCGGAGCAAGTGTCAGTTCCCCTTGCTGGTGTTGCAAACCGACAGGTTCCAGTAGTCCACCATAAAAGGCATGATTAGGAAAACGAGCCACTTCCACATTCATACGTCCCTGGCGACAAAGCATGTCGTAGGAGCGGTTAGTTATGAGTGATAAGTGATGAGTGGTATCGGCAGAATTCCGGTAGAGGCGTTCAAAAAGGGAATCTTTCAAATTATGCAAACCGATGCTATGCAGGCAGTCCTCGCAGACTTCAGATTGGGATTCGGATTGAAGCACGACGGCGGGCAATTGTTTATGATCACCAATGAGGATAAACTTACCAATAGCATTTCCACCCGCCACATTACGCGCACAAAGAAGCCCCAGCAGTTGTGGTTCCAGTATCTGAGTAGCCTCATCCACAATAGCCACATCGAAAGTTTTCAGACGGAACAATTCCGTTTTGGAGGAGAATGTGGAGACAGTGCCCACAAAAACACGGCAACGCTCTATGCAGGCATGCACCTCACGACGTGAAGAGCAGGATTCCAGCACATTCTCTATCAGATGTGAACGGAAAGGTATATCGCAGGAAAGTTCACTCCCTATACGGATGAAATCAATCTCAGGCGTAATGGCAGAGAGGGTTTTGCAGATTTCATCCACTGCACGATTAGTGTACGAGAGCAATAATATCTGCTTCCCCTCACGATAGAAGGCTTCCACCATACCGCGTAGAGCACGGGAAGTCTTTCCGGTGCCCGGAGGACCTACCAAAAGAAAATAATCTTTAGCAGCCTGGGCTTTCAGGGTGATACGGGAGAAATCATCCGGAGCAACTGCAATGCGAGGATCGAAAGAAACGTCAAACTCCGGCTGTCGCTGGGATAGCAACAGGTCCCGGCGATCCTTGTTGGCAGAAAGAAAGGCAGAAAGTCCCAGATACATACTGCGGAAAGAAGTATCCATATAATCATGCTCGATGGCATAATGACTGTCGGGAGGAAGCACGGAAGTATTTTGTTGCGAAGCACGAAGCCGGATACGAATATCCCGGTCGGTGATTCGCTCTATATTTCCTTTGAATACCATTTTATTGGTTACGTTGTCCGTATCATTATTACGTTGATAGAGAACGATGGAGTCACCTTCACGGAAATTCGGCAATGTCTGCGCCGACCGCTGATTAGCCCGTGCCAACACAAGGTATGCTTTATGCAGATCCGCCGCATGATTCTCTGTGATTGTCAGATCGTATAATATCTCTCCCGCTTCACACTTTTCTTCAAGCGTAGAAAGCCACAAGGCGGCAGCACCTGTACGCCCTTCATAATCAATATCTCCCGATTTTGAAGTGTATAGTTCCTTCGTAATAAAATTATAAAGTGTATAGAAATAGCATTGTTCCAACGGTGTAAGCGCCCGAAGACGCTGCATCACGGCATCAATGGCAGGGTAAAGATAGCGTTTCCACAATGTATTGTTCAGGTGGCGTTCATTCAGTGTATCCGGATGAATATCCTTCAGCCGCTCTGCCGTATAGTGCGGACTATTACGTAATTGCATACCGTATTCATTCGCCACAATCCGGTTGCGCACATCCATTACACGGCGCACCATCGCCCACGACGGACGAGCGGGATATAACAACGGATAGCGGGTATAGAGCAAATAAGCTTTTACCTTGCGGTGATCCATTCCCATGGAGTATTCCAATACCGCCTGATACAACAACATCTGTACCTTATTATTCTCCTTCGGCTCCACCTTGCCCCGGATAGAATACTCGTCAGCTTTGCCCGACTTCATTTCTATGAAGGAAGACATATCGCGCTGCATATAGTCCAGGCGGCCTTGCAATCCCAGAGCTTCACAGATATAGGTAGGTTCCAGTACGGCATCCGTCTTATCCAGTTCATAACCGGGAGCACGGAAAGTCTCCGTCACCGTTTGTCGGATATGGTCGAAGTGCCGTTTACAATCAGCGAAGAATTCCTTTTCCTTTTCTTTATCCAACAAATCAGCACACGCGGCCAAATCAATGGAATAGGTACGGAACGCTTTCTTCATACAAGTCAGATAGTCCGGTTCCTCCTTGGCATAGATCCACTCATCCAGAAAAAGATTGGCGATGTTTCCAAGCAACAGCGGACGCGTATTGTCAGGAGATTGCAGGCGTGCCAGCAAATAATTGGCAGGATGATGCCCGTAATCTTTAAAGCACTCTGCCAACGAGCTGATATCCAACAGATAGTCCGGTTCCAGTATAATAAAGGAAGGCGTCAGTATACCAGCCTCATCTACAGCTACATCCAGCAGATTAACCTGCGCATGACGCCACAGCAGTTTGCAAGTCTCGGCAAATTCCTCATTCACCTGAGATACATTGTAGCGTACCCTCAGCGGTTCATCGGCAACGGTATCTACAGGCAATACATATAGAAAAGTGTCGTCAGCATACTGGAAACAGACACGCATCCGGCGTATCCGTTCTTTTGCGGGCGGAGCAACAATATAAGTGGCATCTGCACGGGGAAGCTGATGATATAGTTCAGCAGGGATATCCTCACCCGTCAACCGTTTCACAAAGAAGGTCAATGTCTTGATGTCACGCAACAGATTCTCGCGTGAAGGTTCGGATTGCCGATTCAGTACGGAATTGGAAGTCAGTCGGAAGGTGTGCAAGCGGTTTTGTTCCACTACGGAGAGCCCCACTTTTGAGGCCACAAAACTGACGCGTGCGGAAAGGTCCGTCATTTGCAGACTGCCGTCCGGCATCTGCGTACGGCAAAGGCGTTCCAGAAATTCACGAAGCTGACGATAAACTGTTACCAGCGGAATATTTTCATCCTGGCAGACAGTAAGCAAGAAATAGTAATATTCCCGTGCTTCTTCTTTCATTATTCCTCCTTCTCTTCATCAGTCTCGTCCGCGTCGGTCTTTTTATCCTTAATCATCAGGATACTCAACTCATAGAGCAGATAAAGCGGAACGGAAACCACAGTCAGGGTGAAGGGGTCGCCAGTCGGCGTAATGATAGCTGAAATAATCACGATAAGCACCAGTGCATGACGGCGGTATTTGCGCAGGAAAGATTTATGTACCAGTCCCAAGAGCGAAAGCAGCCACGTCACTAGCGGCAATTCGAAAGCCAGTCCCATGCAGAGCACCAGCATCATGAAGTTATCTATGTAGGAATTCAAAGAAATCTGGTTCTCAATAGCCGCGCTCAATTGATAGGTGGAAAGAAAACGCAGCGTCAGCGGATAGACCATAAAATAGCCCAGAAGTACACCGAGGAAGAACATCACCGTACCAATGCACAGGGCTTTCTTCACGCCACGCCGCTCATTAGCATAGAGCGCAGGACTGATAAACCGCCAGATTTCAAAAAAAATATAAGGCGTAGCCGTCACCACCGACATCCAGAATGCAGTGGACATGTGAATAAAGAACGGGGCAGCCAGATTAATATTGATTAGTTTAACGTGGAAATCCTGTGTGAAGAAATCATCATGGAGATCGAAAACTTTTCCCACATAGCGCAGCACGTCGTAGAAAACGAAATCATTGTGACAGGGAGCTAACACTACGTTATCAAACAGCCACGGCATCGCAATAAAATAACCGACAGCCAATACAAACCATACACCGAGTACCCGAAACAATACACGACGCAGTTCGTCCAAATGATCCCAAAAGGTTAATTCCTTATCTGCCATAGTAGTAAGTAGCTACGAGTTACAAGCTACGAGTGCCATGCGGCATAATCGCGCAACCACTTGTAGCTTTGTAGCTTGTAGCTCGTAGCTTATGTAACTCATTTATTTTTTGAAGCCGGCTCTTCTATATCATCCTTTGCCTTGTTTATTTCTTCTTTTGCTTCATTCACACCATCTTTGAAGCTCTTCACACCTTTACCGAGTCCTTTCATCAGTTCGGGGATTTTCTTACCACCAAACAACAACAGTATTAACAGGGCGATGATAACCCATTCGGAACCGCTGGGCAGAAAGCCTAATAAAAGTAAGTTTGTCATATCCGTAGTCTTTTAAATTTGTTGCAAATATAATAGTTTCACCACAGATTACACAGATTTACACAGATTAAAACGAAAACTTTCTGTGTCAAGCCGAATAACCGGGAAGCATATACAGCTCACAAACGGACGATTAATCCTGATAATAGATTCTTTTCACCCGTGTAGAAATACTTGTCAGCACCTCGTAAGGAATGGTTTCAAGAATATCGGAAAGTACCGTAATAGACAGATGATCGCCGAAAATCTCTACGGCATCCCCTTCCTTACAGTCAATGTCCGTAACGTCAATCATGCAAACGTCCATACAGATGTTACCCACATAGGGCGCACGCTGGCCATTCACCAAGCAATAGGCGTGGCCGTTGCCAAGATGACGGTTCAACCCGTCGGCATATCCGATAGGCAATGCGGCAATCCGTGAATTACGTGTCAGATGCCCCTTGCGGCTATAGCCTACTGTGTCTTCCTGGGGTACATCACGTATTTGCAGGATGGTAGTTTTCAGTGTGCTCACATTATTGATAATGCTGTTATCAATGGGACTGACACCATACAAACCGATACCCAACCGTACCATGTCGAACTGTGCACCCGGGAAGCGCTCAATACCTGCCGAATTGCAGATGTGCCGGAGTATCTTATGCGGAAATGCTTCCTGCAACTGCATGGATGCCGCTTCAAACATTTCAATCTGTCCACGTGTAAACGCATCGAACTGTGCCGCATCACTACCCACAAAATGCGAGAATACCGAACGGGCAATCACTGCATTCTGTCCTTTCAGCCGTTCAATCAATCGCGGCATATCTTCGGCAGCAAAACCCAGGCGATGCATACCCGTATCCAGTTTTATATGAATCGGGAAGTTAGTGATTCCCTCCTTCTCCGCCTCTTTAATCAGTGCATCCAGCAGGTGGAAGCTATACACTTCTGGTTCCAGTTTATAGTCGAACATGGTCTTGAACGCGGTCATCTCCGGGTTCATAATGATGATGCTTGCCGTAATACCCGCTTTGCGGAGTTCGGAACCTTCATCAGCCACAGCCACAGCCAGAAAATCGACATGATGTTCCTGCAATGTCTTGGCAATCTCATACGAACCGGCTCCATAGGCTGATGCTTTCACCATACACACCATCTTCGTATCCGGACGCAGCCGACTGCGGTAATAGTTCAGATTAGCTATCATGGCTCCAAGATTCACCTCAAGAATGGTCTCGTGTACCTTTTTCTCCAGTTCTTCCGTCAAAGCATCAAAACCGAACTGACGGGCACCTTTTATCAATATAATCTCATTCTCTAACCGCAGTTCTCCACGGGAAATAGCGCGCAACAGGGCTTCTGTATTAGGATAGAAAGCCTTCTCGATGTCAAAGCGTGCGGCACACGAAGATATCTCACTGCCTACTCCGATGATACGCTCAATGCCGCGGCTACCGGCAAGCTGCGATACTTTCCGGTAAAGCGTCGGCGCATTCTGTCCGGTTTCCAGTATATCCGAGAGGATAAGAGTCCGCTTCAGTCCGTTACTCTGCGAACGACGGTAAAGAAAATCGAGTGCAATGTCCAGTGAAGCGAGATCACTGTTATAGCTATCATTTATCAGCAGGCAACCATTTTTACCTTCCTTCACTTCCAAGCGCATAGCCACCGGTTCCAGTGTCGCCATACGTTCCGTAATCTTCTCGGCAGGAAGCATCAGATAAAGACAGGCAGCCAGGCAGTTAAGCGAGTTCTCAATGGAAGCATCGTCAATAAAAGGCAGTATAAAGGTATTATCCATCTCCAGATAACGATAAGAAATGACGGTACAATCCTCCTTTTTCTCCACCTTACTTATAAACAGGGGACGCTCCATATCTTTCCGGCTCCATGCTATTTCACGGGCACTGAGCATAGACTTCGCCACACAATTACTGATAAACTCATCATCACCATTATAGATCACCACATCGCAGTTCTTGAAGAGCGACAGTTTTTCCATGCACTTCTCTTGCAAAGAGAAGAAGTTCTCCTGATGAGCTCCGCCGATGTTGGTCAGTATGCCAATGGTAGGTTTGATAATATTCTGCAAGGCACGCATCTCTCCCATCTCCGAAATTCCAGCTTCGAAAATAGCGAGTTCGGACTGCTCGTTCATCTGCCAAACGGACAGCGGCACGCCGATCTGCGAATTATAGCTGCGTGGTGAACGAACAATCACCCGTTCAGGGCTGAGCAATTGATGAAGCCATTCCTTTACAATCGTCTTTCCGTTACTGCCCGTTATGCCGATAACCGGTATCTGAAACTGTTCACGGTGTTGTTCCGCCAACTTCTGCAAAGCCTTCAACGGATTGGCGACCACAAGGAAATTAACAGCTAACATATCCGAATTACTCATTGCCAGTTGTCCGCTTTCCACCCATTTATAAGCTTCTTTGCTGACTACAAAATTGCGAACACCGCGTGAATACAAGTCAGGAATATAGCGTGCGCCATCATTGCGCTTGGTAGTTAAGGCAAAAAATAAGGTTTCTTCGGGGAAACTCAAGGAACGGCTATCGGTAAGTAACCAATCTATGGTTGCCGGCGTGTCCCCCACACGTCGTGCACTGATGCGTTCGGCTATTGTTTCAATCGTATATGACATATATCTTTCTCTTTTTTGAAATCTAAGTACGGGTATTTTTTGTTAAGTCGGTCGATTTTTAACACAATTTGTCCTAAAAAACGCTTATACTCGCCTGACTCCGGATGGAAGGGCTTATGAGATAGCGCTTTATTGATATTTTCACTTTCCTGCATAATCTCTAACGCGTCCTCAGAGAGACAGGTCTGCACGAACTTCTCCCATACATAGCGTACCGCCAAGGGAGATGGATGCACCATATCATCGGCATAAAAACGATAGTCACGAAGCTCGTCGAGTAAGAGTTCATAAGCCGGAAAATAAAAGACATGTCCGGGAAAAGAAGTCTGTAACTGATCGATGGCAAGCAGAAGTGTAGCTTTACTCAATTGATTAGCGTGCATCCCGTCGCGTACGTGGCGGATGGGGCTGACCGTAAGAATCACTTTCAACTTCGGATTCCGAGCAATCAAACCGGAGAAGAGAGAGGTATAATCCGATACAATCTCCTGCACGCTGAGCCGGCGACGGGTAAAGACAGACTCCGGTTGTTTATGACAATTAGCAACCACATGTCCCGTGGATTTCTGTTCGTACACCCACGCTGTACCAAAAGTCAACATCAGGCAGTTCAAATGGTGGATACGTTCGTGCGCTGTTTGCAGACGGATATTAATACGCTGCAACACTTCTTCTGCAGAGGGAGAAGAAAAATCACCATGATGCATCGGGCTATGCCAGCACTCACGAAAGAAAAACAGGTCTTCTTCTTTATACAGTCTGCCCGTCACCAACTCACGCAAAGCTGTTGAAACAGACAAAGGATTATAAAGAACCCCAAATGGATTGACATCCGGACGAAATCTGGCATCCGCAAGCAGTGCACCGATGTTGGTGGCAAAGCAGGAACCCATCAACAGAAGTTCGTCCGCCTGAGTAAAACGGGGCAGATCGGAAGGTAATTTAACAGGGGTAGAAAAGTTCATACGTTTACATCATCATATTCTTCCGGATAGAGAATTTCACGATAGCCATTGCCTGAATGGAAGCAAAGGGAACATCCATCGGTTCATGGTGCGGATTATAACTCACAAGTTTAATGCAACCCTCCTGCTCCGAACGGTTCACATACTTCACTGCCAGATACTCATCGCCATCAATATCGAATGAGACTAGATACATTTCACCATAAATGACATTGCTGAAGCTGTTCATTTCCTTGAAACCTACAATATCTCCCGATTTCAGGATGGGATACATACTGTCCCCACTAATATAAAGGGCACCGTCGCATACGGGAATACTAGGTATTTGTATTCTTCCCATCACAAACTGGTGCTTATTGGCAAGCAATGTACGCAGATTAGCGGCAGCAGTAATGTCGTACAGCACTACACTGCGGTCTTTCATCGCATCCGGCGTTTTGGAATTGTGTATTATCTCAACATTACCTGTCGCCAGTTCGCTATGGTAACTTTGTAAATGGCTCATAGGGGTTCCCTTCCCTACCAATAACCAGTTATAATCCACGTCTTTCATCTTACTCAGCAACAACGGGAAGTCAATGCTGTTTCGTGCAATCCAGTTACTAAGTGTGGAACGCGATACACCCAGGTAGGCAGCCAGATCGGCATCTATTTTGAAGTTCAATACACGCTTGGCACGCTTCACGATGTCCGCTACATTAAAAAAGAGATCCTTTTCCATTTTATTTATGTAAATAAGTTCTAATGTTGCCTTCAACATACACTTATGCATTTTTTTAATGCAAAAGTCAATATATGATGTTTTCCATACGAAAACGAAGTTATACATTACAGCAACAAAACTAATCAATTTGTTTTAAAGGGGCAAATAAAAGTAAGGGAAACAATACCGGCACTATAACAGAATATCTTTCCCACTACGAGTGAAAGTATTTCCCACTACGACTGAAGGTACTTCCCACTACGACTGAACGAGTGTTTCACTACGACTAAACCGAGTGGCACACCCATCCTCTTATCAGACAACAGCTTAGAGGGAATTTATGGCTTTTGGCACATGATATCCGTCCCAGGCATATTCTTCGGTATAACTATCGAATGCAGGAGTTTCCGTAATGCACGCTTGTGCAAAAAGCCCGGCAATTTCCGCCTGTTCTGCCGGTGAGAGTCCACGTTCCTTGTGCAGGATACGGTAATAAGTGGGTTTTGGAAAGAGAGTACGAATCATCCCTTTCAACAGCAACGCTTTCTTATAGGGGATGTTATCAAAGAGGGTACTGATGCCCCAGGCATAACGAAGTTTCACAGTGCTTCGGAAGTAAGGACACTGACCGGCATCCATAGGATAATTGGCAGGATTCACCGTTACAATACTCTTCACACTTTGCGGCACATGCAACGTAACAAGATGGCGCAGGCAACTTTCACTTCGCGCACAATCGGGGTTAAGACAGTGGAGGTAATTTAAAGGCACCGAATCATAATTAAAGCAGTCTTCCATGATATTCTGTTTTTGAGGGGACAAATGTAGTGAATCTATTCTGACGGAACAATCCAAAGGAGAAGAGTTCTCGAAATATTAAGATAAAAAAGGAGAAGAACTAATGTTAAAGCGGCAAGGATTCATATTTTTCCCCAAAAAAGGGAATACCTTCCGTTTTCTTTTACTAATTTTGCAATTTGTAATCCTCAGAACAGAGATGAAGACAGAACCAACAACATATAACTTGCTAAATTCTATTTCTGATCCCGAAGATCTGCGTAAACTGAGCGTTGATCAGCTTCCGGAAATTTGCAAAGAATTGCGGCAGGACATTATTAAAGAAGTTTCGTGCAACCCGGGACACTTTGCAGCCAGTTTGGGGACGGTAGAACTGACCGTCGCCCTGCATTACGTGTTCAATACTCCTTACGACCGCATCGTGTGGGACGTAGGCCATCAGGCGTATGGCCATAAGATACTGACCGGACGTCGGGAAACATTCTCCACAAACCGGAAATTCAAAGGGATCCGCCCTTTCCCTTCTCCCGATGAAAGCGATTATGACACTTTCACTTGCGGACATGCTTCGAACTCCATTTCAGCGGCTCTCGGCATGGCGGTAGCGGCAGAAGAAAAAGGAGAAAAAGACCGCCATGTGGTTGCCGTAATTGGCGATGGCAGCATGAGTGGTGGACTGGCATTCGAAGGATTGAACAATGCCTCAGCAAGTTCCAACAACCTGCTTATCATTCTGAACGATAACGAGATGGCCATAGACCGCAGTGTAGGCGGCATGAAGCAATATCTCTTCAACCTGACCACCTCAAACCGATACAACCAGCTCCGCTTCAAAGTATCCAAGATGCTGTTCAAAGTGGGCATTCTCAACGAAGATCGCCGTAAAGCACTTATCCGCTTTGGAAACAGCCTGAAATCAATAGCTGCCCAACAACAGAATATCTTCGAAGGAATGAATATCCGCTACTTCGGCCCCATCAACGGACACGATGTGAAGAACATCGCACGTATCCTGCGGGACATCAAAGATATGAAGGGACCGAAAATCCTGCACCTGCACACCATTAAGGGGAAAGGTTTCGAACCTGCCGAGAAGGCTCCGGGCATTTGGCATGCACCGGGAAAGTTCGATCCCGAAACGGGTGAACGCTTTACAGCGGATACACACAACCTGCCACCGCTGTATCAGGACGTTTTCGGTGAAACCTTGGTGGAACTTGCCGAAAAGAATCCACGCATCGTCGGCGTCACTCCCGCCATGCCTACAGGGTGTTCCATGAATATGCTGATGCAGGCAATGCCCGACCGTGCTTTTGACGTAGGCATTGCCGAAGGACATGCAGCTACTTTCTCAGGTGGTATGGCCAAAGAAGGGATGCAACCTTTCTGCAACATCTATTCGTCATTCATGCAACGTGCTTACGACAATGTCATTCATGATATCGCCATACTCAAACTCCCCGTTGTGCTCTGCCTGGATCGTGCCGGGCTGGTAGGAGAAGACGGACCGACCCACCACGGCGTGTTCGACCTGGCCTACTTCCGCCCTATCCCCAACCTGACAATTTCCTCGCCCATGAACGAGCACGAGCTGCGCCACCTCATGTACACGGCACAGCTGCCGGACAAAGGTCCGTTCGTTATCCGCTACCCCCGTGGGCGCGGTGTGCTCAAGGATTGGAAATGCTCGTTGGAAGAAATCCCGGTTGGCAAAGGACGCAAGCTGAAGGACGGTAAAGATATGGCAGTCGTTACCCTCGGCCCGATAGGGAACATTGCCGCAAAGGCCATCGAACGGGCGGAAAAAGAAAAAGACATCTCAATAGCACATTACGACCTGCGTTTCCTCAAGCCACTGGACGAGGAGATGCTCCACGAAATAGGACGCTCATTTTCCCGCATCATCACCATTGAAGACGGCATACGGAAAGGCGGTATGGGGA
>OJOT01000938.1_pt1 | contig 15263 bp, 9 predicted proteins | sample 1598261 | NCBI WGS metagenome assembly OJOT01 (sample SAMN03922468, study PRJEB24848) | human gut metagenome | isolation source: stool sample | host: Homo sapiens | place: Germany | collected 2010-11 | reverse complement strand
GGAGTACAGACAGATAGACAGGCCCACAGATGTATTATCTTTTCCGATGCTTTCATATGAAACACCCGGAGATTTTTCTTTCCTTTCAGATGAAAATGAGGATGATTTCAATCCTGATACAGGAGAGGTCATGCTAGGTGACATTATCATATCCGTCGACAAAGTAAAGGAGCAAGCCATAGAATACGGACACAGCGAAAAAAGAGAATTTGCCTTTCTGATTACACACAGCATGCTTCATCTGTTCGGATATGACCACATGGAGGCTGATGAGGCGGCCGTAATGGAAGAGCACCAGAGAAAAATACTTGACGCTTTAGGTATAACACGCTAATATTTAAGCTGGTTATCAATTGAAACAGAGGATTTTATAAATGTCTAAAAAAAACAATGGGGCAAGTAATGCCTTAGTACAGGGCTCCATACTTGCCGTAGCATCTATCATAAGCAGAATAATAGGACTCATATATCGTATACCGATGCAGCGTATATTGGGCGATATCGGAATCGGCTATTATTCCACAGCTTTTGAAATATATAATGTCATGCTGATTATATCATCATACAGCTTACCACTTGCCGTATCAAAGATGGTTTCAGCCCAGATGGCAAAAAAAAGGCGGACTGCGACGTATCAGATACTGAAGTGTGCTCTGCTATTTGCAACCATCAGCGGCACAACGGTTGCACTCATACTGTTTTTTGGTGGCAATTTTTTTGCAACAACGCTTCTTAACACACCATACAGTATTTTTGCCTTAAGAGTACTGGCTCCAGGGCTTTTGGTAGTTGCAGTACTTGGCGTCATCAGAGGCTTTTTCCAGGGACTGGGTACTATGATGCCGAGTGCCGTCTCACAGATAATAGAGCAGATAGTAAATGCCATAGTCAGTGTATGGGCTGCATATGTGCTATACCGTACAGGTACAAGGATTGGCGCAGTACTTGGTGACAAGGAGCACTATGCCGCTGCCTACGGTGCAGCCGGTGGTACACTTGGAACAGTGCTTGGCTCTGTAGCGGCTCTTTTATTTGTAGTATTTATCTTTGCCATCTATATGAAGGTGTTCAAGAGGCAGATGAAAAGAGAACGAAATGTCAGGGTGAGCTCATTTGGCTACACAATGAAGATTCTTGTAATTACGGTTATTCCGGTGCTTTTAAGTACTACTATATATAATATCAGTGGTATTATCGACCAGGGTATTTTCAAGCAGGTTGCACTGCTTCAGGGATACACTCAGAATGATATAGACGTATGGTGGGGTGTATACACCGGAAAGTACAAGCTTTTAATCAATGTGCCTATATCCATAGCATCAGCTATGGCAGCATCCTTTGTGCCGGTGCTTACAGGCGCATATCACAGGGACGACATGGAGGCAGTGAGAGGACAGATTAATCTTTCCACACGCTTTATCATGGTTGTCGCATTCCCATGTGCAGTAGGGCTTGCCGTGTTTGGACTGCCAATATTTAATATACTGTTCTCAAGCACCCGTGTAACAAATGCTGAGGCATCACTTATGATGTATGTCGGTGCGGTTGCGGTAGTATTTTACTCGCTTTCCACTCTGTCAAACGGACTGCTGCAGGGAATTGACAGGCTCAAAGTTCCGGTAATCAACGCTGCGATATCCATTGTAGCGCATGTCATAGTACTCATACTGCTTATGCTCATATTCAGGCTCAATATACATGCAGTTGTGCTTGCCAATACGTTTTTTGCATTGCTCATGTGCTTTATGAACAGCATGGCTTTAAAGAAGTACAGCGGCTTTAAGCAGGAAATAAAAAAGACCTTTATCATACCGGCCATCAGCTCGCTCATAATGGGAGTTATTTCGTATATAGTATACTTTATACTTTACAAGGCCTGTCATATTGAGATTATCGCCTTCATTCTTGCTGCAATCATTGCGGTTATCTCATATGCAGTGGCGCTGCTTTTACTCAAGGGACTGACTGAGGATGAGCTTAGACATTTTCCAAAGGGCACACTTATCATAAAAGTGGTAAAAAAATGTCATTTATTATAAAATTGAATAAATAACAAAAATTTACAGATACTGATTTTGAGGTGATAATATGAAAAGCAAAATCAGTATCTGTTTTTTAACTATTGTTGTAATTCTTCTTGCACTTGTTATGATAGAAAAAATCAATACGCAAAGAGCTGCAGACAAGGCTGCGATAATTGCACAAAGCAATGAAAATGATAAAGAAGAAAAAAATGAAAAAGAAAGCCTTCTGACATCAAATGAGGCTAAGAATGCAAAATACTGCATCAAAAATGACTCCGGAATGCTGTCTGTATACAACGCCACTGCAAGTGAAAAATACTTTGACACAGGCGTGTATTTTGAAGAGCTGCCAGATGAAGCAAAAAATAAGGTTACAAACGGACTCTACTTTTTTAACGAAACTGATTTGTACGATTTTCTTGAAAGCTATTCGAGTTAATGTTAAAATAAATCAGTTAGGGGAAAGAATATGTACGATGTAATTATAATAGGTGCCGGTGCATCCGGGTTGATGGCGGCAGCAACTGCTGCATCAAAGGGAGCACGCGTGGCACTTTTAGAGCACAAGGATGATATAGGAAAGAAAATACTTGCAACAGGAAACGGCAGATGTAATTTCACAAACACTGATATGTCTGTAAATAAGTTTCACGGCAGTAAAGCACTGATTAAAAACGGGTTGTCGCAATTTAATTATGCAGACACAATACGTTTTTTTAAAGAACTTGGAATACCTGCATATGACAATGCCGGCTACATTTATCCAAATTCAAGGCAGGCTGCATCTGTTGTGGCAGCCTTTCGCATGGAGCTTATGAGGCTTCATGTGGATGTGAAAACAGGCATAAGTATTACAGAAATTAAGACTGCAGGGATTATGGCTAAAGACACAAAGTCTGCTGCTAATCCGGCAACTAATAAGAAGACAGATGACCGGACCGGTTACTGCATCCAAACAGACAAGGGCAGCTTTAAGTCCAAAAGGCTTATCATAGCGTGTGGCCTTACGGCTTCCCCAAAGCTTGGAAGTGACGGAAGCCTGTTTCGACAGCTAGAAGCTCTCGGACACCATATCCAAAAGCCGTTACCCGCGCTTTGCGGCTTTAGCTGTGATGGTCTTAATTTCAAAAAAATCACAGGTGTCAGGTGCGATGCCACTGTCGCTTCCGTGATAGACGGTCAAATGACAGAGCAAAATACAGGGGAGCTTCAGTTAGCTGACTATGGCATCTCAGGCATCCCGGTTTTTCAGATTTCAAGTCTTATGTCAAGAGCCATCGATAAAGGTCAAAGGGTCGAGGTGATAATTGACTTTTTGCCGGCTTTTAGTGATGATAAGCTTAATGGGTACATAAAGGACAGAAGCATTACAACGACAGACAACCGCTCGCTAAATGAGATGCTTAACGGACTTTTAAACAATAAGCTTCTTCTTGAGCTGATACACAAATCAGGTGTATCTCCTGACAAAAAGGGAAGGCTGTTGACAGATGATGATTGTAAAAGTCTCACCCGCTCAATAAAGCATACAGCCGTTTCGGTAAAAAAGCCAAGAGGATCCGAATTTGCACAGGTGTGTGCAGGCGGCATATATACAAAGGAAATAGATGTACGTACATTGGAGTCCAAAATCCATCCGGGGCTTTACTTTTGCGGCGAGCTGCTTGATGTGGACGGCATATGCGGTGGCTACAATCTGCAGTGGGCATGGACAAGTGGATATATAGCAGGAGAAATGCAGTAAATGATTAAAATTAACCAGATAAAGCTCCCCGTCACGCACAGTGATGAGGCATTAAAAAAGAAAATAATAAAAATGCTTAAGCTCAATGCCAAGACAGGCTTTACATACCGGATACTAAAGAAATCACTTGACGCGCGTAAAAAGCCTGAGCTGTTCTATACATATTCAGTTGCTGTAGAGATAGAGGATACAAAAAATAGCGAAGAAGCAATTGTAAAAAGAGCAGCCATCTCATCTGTGCTAATATATAAAGAAAAAGAGTACATGATACCTGCATGCGGCCATATACCGCTTGACAGGCGCCCTGTTATTGCAGGGGCAGGCCCTGCCGGCCTGTTTTGTGCATATATATTGGCAGAGGCAGGTTTTCGCCCGATAGTTATCGAGCGTGGCAGCCGGGTTGAGAAAAGAACCTGCGATGTACAAAAATTCTGGGAGAGTGGCATACTTAATCCCAAAAGCAATGTACAGTTTGGTGAGGGCGGTGCCGGAACCTTTTCAGACGGCAAGCTGAATACATCCGTAAAGGATCCTTCGGGCAGGAATCGTCTTGTGCTTGAGACATTTGTGCGCTTTGGGGCAGATACGTCCATACTTTATGACAACAAGCCACATATTGGTACTGATGTGCTTTCAGAAGTAATTGTCAACATGCGTGAGTTTTTGGTTGACAAAGGGGTTACATTTGTATTTGACACCTGTGTAAACAATCTTGACATAGTTTCCAAAAAGCTATTAAGTGTTTACACGGATTCTGACAGTAACAATAATAGTGAGATAAAGACAGATGTATGCGTTCTGGCACTCGGACACAGCGCCAGAGATACATTTGATATGCTTTACAACAAAGGCTTTGATATGGAGTGCAAGAGCTTTGCAGTCGGCTTTCGCGTGGAGCATCCGCAGCGCATGATAGATGAATCACAGTATGGTATTCAAAAGAAAATTATACTTCCGCCAAGCCCATACAAGGTCACATCCAATTTTCCGAATGGCAGAGGAGTCTATTCATTCTGCATGTGTCCGGGAGGATATGTGGTCAACTCATCGTCAACCGAAAATCACACAGTGGTTAACGGCATGAGCTATCACGACAGAAACAGCAAAAATGCGAACAGTGCCATCATAGTATCTGTTTCGCCGAAGGATTTCGGAGCAGATGATGCCCTCGCCGGAGTGAGATATCAGGAAAAGCTTGAAACAGAAAATTATAAGCGAGGCAATGGTTTAATACCACAGCAGCTTTTCGGTGATTTCTGTGATGACAGATTAACAACAGCATACGGTGATTTTGGCTCCTGTACAAAGGGAAACACCGTCTTTGCAAAGCTGAATGGACTGATGAACGCTGACATGGAGCAGTCGTTCAAGCTTGGAATGGAACATTTTGGCCATCTGATACATGGCTTTGACAGAAAAGATGCTATTTTGTCCGGTATGGAGACACGCACATCTTCTCCGCTTCGCATAAAAAGAGATGAATCCTTTGAGAGCAACATCTCGGGTGTATACCCTTGCGGAGAGGGAGCAGGCTATGCAGGAGGCATTACATCTGCGGCAATCGACGGCATAAAGGTCGCAGAAGCAATTATTAAAAAATATAGGCCGAATTTTAAATAATATTTATACACATGAATAATATTTATACACATAAAGAGAGGAAATATTCGTGGCAGAAGTATCACCAATGATGCAGCATTATCTGCAGACAAAAGAACAATATAAGGATTGTATTTTATTTTATCGCTTAGGAGACTTCTATGAGATGTTTTTTGACGATGCGATAATGGTTTCAAAGGAGCTTGAGCTTACACTCACAGGCAAAAACTGCGGACTTGAAGAAAGAGCTCCTATGTGTGGAGTACCGTTTCATGCGGCAGACTCATATATCAACAGACTCGTATCAAACGGTCACAAGGTAGCTATCTGTGAGCAGATGGAGGATCCAAAGCAGGCAAAGGGAATCGTAAAGCGAGAGGTAATCCGTGTTGTGACACCGGGCACAAACACTGATATGGCTTCTTTAGATGAGGCAAAAAACAATTACATAATGTCGATTGTATACACTGAAGACAAATACGGCATAGCAACCTGTGATGTCACAACAGGTGATTTTTTTACGACAGAGGTGGATACGGAAAGAAAGCTGTTAGATGAGGTGAGCAGATTTAATCCATCGGAAATCATATGCAACGAGGCCTTCTACATGAGCGGAATAGATGTTGACGATATGAAAAACAGGCTGTCAATTACTGTTTCAGCACTCGACTCATGGTATTTTTCTGATGGTCTTGCAAATGAGACACTGCTTTCACATTTCCATGTACAGACAATAAATGCTCTGGGGCTTGAGGATTATGAGAGTGGAGTCATAGCTGCCGGCGCCCTGTTAAAGTACCTTTATGAGACGCAGATGAACTCGCTCGATAATATACTTGAGCTTCATCCGTACTCAATAGGCAAATATATGATAATAGACAGCTCATCAAGACGTAATTTGGAGCTTGTAGATACCCTTCGTGAAAAGCAAAAGAGAGGCTCACTGCTTTGGGTACTCGACAAGACACGCACGGCTATGGGAGCAAGACTGCTTCGCACCTATGTTGAGCAGCCTCTTATCGAAAAGGCAGAGATAATAAAGCGCCAGAAGCTTATCGAAGCCCTTAATGCAAACGAAATAACAAGAGATGAGATCAGGGAATACCTTAATCCTATTTATGACCTTGAGCGTCTCATCACAAGAATCACATACCAGTCAGCCAATCCGCGTGACCTTATTGCCTTCAGGGATTCTTTAAAAATGCTTCCACCAATAAAGCAGCAGCTTTCAGACATACCGTGTGAGCTTACCGATGAGATTAATGAAGAGTTCGACGAGCTTAAGGATATATATGAGCTTTTACTTTCATCTATTGAGGATGAGCCTCCTGTCTCACAGCGCGACGGAGATATCATAAAGGCTGGCTACAACGAGGAGGTTGACCGTCTTCGAGACGCAAAAACCAAGGGAAAGACATGGCTTGCTGAGCTTGAAGCCGGTGAGCGTGAAAAAACAGGCATCAAAAACTTAAGAATCAAGTATAACAAGGTATTTGGATATTACCTTGAGGTCACAAACTCCTTCAAGGATATGGTTCCGGATTATTACGTGAGAAAACAGACCCTCACCAATGCAGAGCGCTACATAACACCGGAGCTTAAGGAGCTTGAGGATACCATCCTTGGAGCTGAAGACAGGCTCACATCACTTGAGTATGAGCTGTTTCGTGATGTAAGAAAACAGATTTCCTGCAATGTTTCAAGGATTCAGAAAACAGCCAGAGCTATAGCACAGATTGATGTTTTTGCTTCGCTTGCGCTTGTTGCCAGCCAGAATAATTACTGCAAGCCAAAGATAAATGAAAGCGGAATAATAGACATAAAAAACGGACGTCATCCTGTAGTTGAAAAAATGATTACAAATGATATGTTTATAGAAAACGATACATATCTGGATCAGCACAAAAACAGAATCTCAATCATCACAGGGCCGAACATGGCCGGTAAATCCACCTACATGAGACAGACAGCACTTATCGTTCTCATGGCACAGATTGGAAGCTTTGTACCTGCACAAACCGCAAATATCGGTATTGTAGACCGTATCTTCACGCGAGTCGGTGCATCTGACGACCTTGCAAGCGGACAAAGTACATTTATGGTTGAGATGAACGAGGTGGCAAATATACTAAGAAATGCAACCGCAAAATCCCTGCTCATTCTCGATGAGATTGGACGAGGCACGAGTACATTTGACGGACTAAGCATCGCCTGGGCAGTTGTAGAGCACATAAGTAATCCAAAGCTCCTCGGAGCAAAGACGCTTTTTGCAACCCATTATCACGAGCTCACCGAGCTTGAGGGCAAGCTTGACAGTGTAAATAACTATTGCATCGCTGTAAAGGAAAAGGGCGATGATATAGTTTTCTTAAGAAAAATCGTAAAGGGCGGAGCTGACAGAAGCTATGGTATACAGGTTGCAAAGCTTGCAGGTCTGCCTGATTCAGTCATAGAGCGTGCCAAGGAAATCGCAGAACAGCTTCTTGCAAATGATATCACAGATACTGTAAAAAACATATCCGTTGACAATGGCCACAAGCATAAAAAGGAGCATCTTGACGAGGTTGATATGACACAGATTTCGCTTTTCGACACAGTAAAGGATGATGATATAATTGACGAGCTTCGAAGCATAGACATAGGCAACATGACACCACTTGATGCGTTAAACAAGCTTTATCAGCTCCAGAACAAGGTTAAAAACCGCTGGTAGAAAGGATTAAAATGCCAAATATTGCCATATTAAATCAGGAAACAATAGATAAAATAGCTGCAGGAGAGGTTGTTGAGCGTCCGTGCTCCGTGGTTAAAGAGCTGGTGGAAAATGCCATAGATGCACGCTCCACAGCCATTACTGTGGAGATAAAGGAGGGCGGAATCTCATTCATCCGTATCACCGACAACGGCTGCGGAATTGAAAGAGACCAGGTTGCGGTTGCATTTTACCGTCACAGCACGAGCAAAATCCGCTCGGCAGAGGATTTACTTACAGTAAAGTCACTCGGCTTCAGAGGGGAGGCACTGTCAAGCATCTCGGCAGTTGCCCGCGTTGAGCTTATCACAAAAACCTACGATGAGCTCACCGGCACCAGATATGTGATCGAAGGCTCAAAGGAGCTTTCCAACGAGGAAATCGGTGCTCCGGACGGTACTACCTTCATAGTAAAGGATTTGTTTTATAATGTTCCGGCAAGACGTAAGTTTTTAAAGACAGCACAGACAGAGGGCAGCTATATAAGCGATATGGTTGAAAAGCTTGCGCTTTCACATCCCGATATATCGTTTAAGTTCATAAACAATAACCAGACAAAGCTTCACACCTCCGGAAACGGCAACAGAAAGGATATCATATACCATATATTCGGACGCGAGATATCGTCATCACTGCTTGAGGTGAAGCATGAATGTGAATACTTTAAGGTGGAGGGATTTATAGGAAAGCCTGTCATCACAAGGGGCAACAGAAATTATGAGAATTATTTCATAAACGGCAGGTATGTAAAGAGCAATATATTGTCACGTGCAATAGAGGAGGCCTACAAGAGCTTTCTAATGCAGCATCAGTATCCGTTTACAGTGCTTTACTTTACATTTTTCAGTGAGCTGGATGTCAACGTGCATCCGACCAAGATGGAGCTTCGGTTCGACAACAACAATGAGATATATGTCGAATTGTGTGACACAATATATGCAATTCTATCTCGTAAGGAGATGATTCCCGAGGTGCCTGTAGACAGTACGCCGGCGCCTAAAAAGATAGTGCATGAGTATAAGGAACCAATACCGGAGCCGTTTGAGAAGAGGCGTATCAATGAGGTGAGGGCAGCGGAATCAAGGAGTGTGTACGGACAGAGCGTGACGTCAGCAGCAACAGAACCTGCTGCAAAAGCGCCTGCTGTTAATGAGCAACTCACAGATAACACATCAAAGCTGCAGACTGCTAAAGCATCTGCATCTGCGCTTGTTGCCAACACCGGCAATTCAGCGAAACTAACGCCTGAAACTTCCACCGCGTATGAACCTGCACAGGCTGTCACCGGCACCCAGCAGACTCTTGGGGATTACGACAAGGTTTTTCTTACAGAAAGCGCCAAGAAGCAGTTTTCCATCATAGGCCAGCTCTTTAAGACCTACTGGCTGATAGAGTTTGAGGACAAGCTTTATATCATAGACCAGCATGCAGCCCATGAAAAGGTACTGTATGAAAAAACGATGGCAAGACTTGCCAATAAGGATTTCACATCACAGCGCATAAGCCCTCCGATTGTCATGACACTTGATGCCAGGGAATGTGAGATGCTTGAGAAATACAGGCCGCAGATAGAACAGTTTGGCTATGAGGTGGAGCATTTTGGCGGCAAGGAATACATGATCAGTGCAATTCCAGATAATTTGTTTAACATAGATATGAAGGATCTGTTTATAGAGATGCTCGATGATTTTTCCAATGCGACAGGCAGGCAGACTCCTGACATCATTACGGAAAAGGTCGCATCCATGTCGTGCAAGGCAGCAGTCAAGGGCAATGACAAACTTACTCTTCCTGAGATAAATGAGCTGATAGATGAGCTTTTGTCACTCGACAATCCTTACAACTGCCCACACGGCAGACCAACCATCATCTCTATGAGCAAATATGAGATAGAAAAGAAATTCAAACGTATCGTATGACAACATACACATTTGAACTGAGGTGCAATATGACACAAAAACCGATGATTGTCCTGACAGGACCGACAGCAGTAGGAAAGACAGCTCTATCGATTGAGCTTGCAAAAAAAATAAATGGTGCTATAATATCCGCGGATTCCATGCAGGTATACAAATACATGGATATAGGCTCTGCGAAGGTTACAGTCGATGAGATGGACGGCATAAAGCACTATCTGATAGATGAGCTTGAGCCCTCTGACGAGTTCAATGTATTTATTTTTAAGGATATGGCCCAAAAAGCACTTAATGAGATATACGAAGCAGGAAAGATACCGATAGTTGTCGGCGGCACCGGCTTTTATATACAGGCACTTTTGTATGACATTGATTTCACAAAGCAGGATGTGGATGAGTCGTACAGAAAAAGCCTTTACGACTTTGCTAACGAGCACGGAAACCATGCACTGCATGAAAAGCTTAAGGATATCGACCCTGCATCCTACGAGAGCATCCATGAGAATAACGTAAAACGCGTCATCAGGGCAATTGAATACTATCACACCTGCCATGAGCCGATTTCAAAGCACAATGAGACTGAAAGAGCCAAGCAGTCACCATACAACTTTGCTTATTTTGTACTGGATGATGTAAGACAAAGACTCTATGAGAGGATAGATAAGAGAGTTGATATCATGGTTTCAAACGGACTTGTCGATGAGGTGAAAAAGCTAAAGGCAATGGGCTGTACAAGCGATATGGTATCCATGAAGGGTATAGGATATAAGGAAATCCTTGCATATCTTGATGGAGAATATTCACTTGATGAGGCTGTGGACAAGGTGAAGCTTGAGTCAAGGCGTTTTGCAAAGAGACAGCTAACCTGGTTTAGGAGAGAAAAAGATACCATATGGATAGAAAAAAATGAATATTCATATGATAATAATAAAATATTAAATAAAATACAAGAAATTTTAGCAGAAAAGAGGATTATAATTTGTTAGATACCAATGAAGCCATTTACAGGCAGTATGAGACACTTGGAATATCAAAGGAGGTTTTGGATTTCGGAACCTCTGTAGAAAAGGAGCTTAAGGAGCGTTTTGACAAAATAGACACAAATGCTGAGTATAATCAGCTTAAGGTCATAGCCGCCATGCAGAAAAACAAGGTGAGCGCAGAGTGCTTCCAGGCATCAAGCGGCTACGGCTACAATGACCTCGGAAGGGATACACTTGAGAGAGTGTACGCAGACTGTTTTGGCGCAGAAGATGCACTTGTAAGGCCTCAGATCACCTGTGGCACACATGCACTTGCACTTGCACTCATGTCAAACCTGCGCCCGGGCGATGAGCTTTTAAGCCCTGTCGGAAAGCCTTACGATACACTTGAAGAGGTAATAGGCATACGCCCTTCAAAGGGCTCACTTGCTGAGTACGGCATCACATATGCACAGGTTGATTTACTGCCTGACGGTGAGTTTGACTATGACGGAATAAAGAAAGCCATCAATGAAAAAACGAAGCTTGTCACAATCCAGCGCTCTAAGGGCTATGCTACAAGACCTACACTTTCGGTCAAAAGAATAGGCGAACTCATTGCCTTTGTAAAGAGTATAAAGCCTGATGTGATCTGTATGGTCGATAACTGCTACGGTGAGTTTGTCGAGGATACAGAGCCTATCCAGGTTGGAGCGGACATGATGGTTGGCTCACTGATCAAAAATCCGGGAGGCGGACTTGCACCAATCGGAGGCTATATTGTCGGCAAAAAGGAATGTGTTGAAAATGCCGCATACCGTCTCACATCTCCGGGACTTGGCAAGGAGGTTGGAGCTTCACTCGGAGTCATCCAGTCATTTTATCAGGGCTTTTTCCTTGCACCGACTGTCGTAAGCGGAGCATTAAAGGGAGCAATCTTTGCCGCAAAAATCTATGAAAAGCTTGGTTTTAAGGTGGTTCCTGACGGTACTGAAAGCCGCCACGATATCATACAGGCTGTAGAGTTCAATAACCGCGATGCCATGATAGCCTTCTGCGAGGGCATACAGGCAGCAGCACCTGTAGACAGCTATGTGACCCCTGAGCCATGGGCTATGCCTGGCTATGACAGTGATGTCATCATGGCAGCAGGCGCATTTGTGCAAGGCTCATCCATTGAACTTTCTGCCGATGGCCCTGTGAAGCCGCCATATGCGGTTTATTTCCAGGGAGGACTCACATGGTACCATGCAAAGCTTGGAATTTTGATGTCTTTACAAAAACTTTATGAGAGAAATCTTGTTAAGCTTGATTAGGTGTGCTACAATTAACTGAAAACTTTGCTTAAATCCGTTGTCAATCGCCTGGGAGAAGCGAAAGGGATTAATGCATAATAACAAAACAATTAAAAATCTGCCGGCTTCAGAGCGACCATATGAGAAATTTTTATCGCTTGGAGCATCAGGCCTGTCAGACGCTGATTTACTTGCCATCATTATAAAGACCGGCACAAGAGACAAGACTGTGATTGATATTTCGCAGGACATACTTTCCGGCAGGCATGGCAATCTGCTCAATCTCTATGAGATGTCCTATGAGGAGCTTCTTAGTATCCCCGGGATAGGGCAGATAAAAGCTATACAGCTTAAGGCGATAGCAGAGCTGTCGCTTCGCATAGCAAAGACAAAAAAGGTTCAAAGCATCAGAATGAATAATCCTCAGACAATAGCTGACTACTATATGGAGCAGATGAGGCATCTCACAAACGAAGTCGTCATTTGTGCCTATTTTGATGTGAAAAGCAGATTCTTAGGAGACAAGTTCATATCCAAGGGTTCACTAAGCTCATCTGTAGTGGACATAGGCTCCATCATCAGGACCGCCCTGGACAAAAATGCATCAAAGCTTGTTTTATTGCACAATCATCCAAGCGGAGATTGTACTCCCAGCAGAAATGATATTGCTGTCACAGACAGATTAATTGAGGGCTCAGGGATTTTTTCCATAGAGCTTTGTGACCATATCATAATCGGAGATAACGAATATTATAGCTTCTATGAAAATAAACTTATATAAACAGAAGACGAGGTAGAATTATTATGAGCAACAACGTTTACGGAATTGATCTGGGAACAAACAATTTCAAGGTATACTCAAAGGCTACAGGCAAGACAATGCTTGAGAAAAACACAATAGCCGTAATAGACAAAAATCAGATATATGCATATGGAGACCGCGCATATGCCATGTATGAAAAGGCGCCTGAGACAATCAACGTCATATTTCCTGTTGTAGAGGGAGTTATTGCTGACTATAATCTGCTTCAGACTATGATTTTTGACTTTTTGGAGCACAAGACAAAGGCACGTATCAAAAATGCCGAGTTCATCATCGCTGTGCCGACAGATATCACAGATGTAGAGAAAAGAGCATTCTACGAGCTCTTCTATAAGAGCAAATCAAAGCCTAAAAAGGTCATGCTCTGTGAGAAGCCTATCGCTGATGCTGTAGGTCTTGGAATAGATGTAAACGAGCCAACCGGTGTCATGATAGTAGATATGGGCGCTGACACAACAGAGACATCCGTTATTTCACTCGGTGGCCTGGTGCTTAGTGACCTGCTTCATTTCGGTGGCAACAGACTTGACGAGTCAATTATCTCCTTTGTGCGAAAGGAGTTCAATCTTGTAATCGGACAAAAGACTGCAAAGCTGTTGAAGGAGACTATAGGCTCTGCACTTCCGGGAAGAGAGGACAGTATGGTCGTAGTGGGCCGTGATGTGGTAAGCGGCCTGCCTATTGAGATGGAAATTGGTTCAAAGATCGTTTACGAGGCTATGAAGTCAAACCTTGAGTCTATATGCACATCAATAAAAATGATTCTTGAGAAGACTCCGCCTGAGCTTGCAAAGGATATCATCCATTCAGGCATTTATATCACAGGAGGCGGCTCACAGCTTGCAGGACTTGACCAGCTCTTTGAACAGATTACAGGTATAAAGGTCATCTGCTCAGAATGTCCTGAGGAGAGTGCAGTACGCGGACTCGTACAAATAGTTTCTGATTCAAAATATAAGAGACTTCCGTTCAGCATCAAAAAATAATAACCGAGGTTAACATGAGTAAGAATTTTCGCAATCGAAAGAGAAAGCACAATAAAAAGCTGCCTGCAAGATACACACTGTTGATTATGACAGCAGTCTGCTTTGTGACCATGCTGTTAAGCCTTACCTTAAATATCTCCGGTGGTCCTTTAAAGACTGTTGCCGGATATGTATTCATCCCAATGCAGAAGGGTATAAACAGCTTTGGAATCCACATTTCAGATAAGGTTACAGAAATACGCACATTAAAAAATGTCAAGGCTGAGAATAAAAAGCTCAAGGCCGAGGTAGAAGAGCTTACAACACAGCTCACAACAAACAAACTTGAACAGTATGAGCTTGACAATTACAGACAGCTTCTGGATTTGGATGCCAAATATCCATCATATCCCAAGGTCGCTGCCAGTGTCATAGCAAAGGACAGCGGAAACTGGTTTTCTACCTTTACTATCGACAAAGGAAAAAAGGATGGAGTGGACGTAGGCATGAATGTGCTGGCGGGAAGCGGACTTGTAGGTATTGTTACCGATGCTGGCGATAATTTTGCCAAGGTACGCTGTATCATAGATGATGCCAGCAAGGTCAGTGGCATGGTTTCCACCACGGAGGACAACCTCACCGTCAGTGGCAATATAAAAACCATGAACGATGACAAGGTAATTACCTTTACGGAGTTAAAGGATGATGACAACAAGGTGAAAGAGGGCGATCCTGTTGTTACCTCATACGTGTCAGACCGTTACCAGCAGGGCATACTGATTGGCTATGTGACAAAAATCGAAAATAATTCCAACAATCTGACAAAATCCGGCACTATCACACCGGTTGTAGATTTTGAGCATATCGAAAATGTCATGGTCATAACACAGCTTAAGCAGACCGGTGACACTAAGACAGCTGACAACACCGAAAGTGCAGAAACAGCCGGTGACAGCCAGACTGAAAATTCAACTGAAAATAAGTAAGGAGCAGCATGAGACGTAGAATTGTTTTATTTATAATAATAACTTTATGCTTTGTATTACAGACCACGCTGTTTAAGACTCTTTCCTTTGCCAATATCTCACCAAACCTGTTGATTATAGCCGTATCATCCTTTGGCTTTATGCGTGGCAAAAAGGAAGGACTGTGGGTAGGCTTCTTTTGCGGCCTGCTTATTGAC
>OJOT01000837.1_pt1 | contig 16477 bp, 9 predicted proteins | sample 1598261 | NCBI WGS metagenome assembly OJOT01 (sample SAMN03922468, study PRJEB24848) | human gut metagenome | isolation source: stool sample | host: Homo sapiens | place: Germany | collected 2010-11 | reverse complement strand
TATACGTTTAAGTTTTAAGTGAATGATTTATTAGTCACATAAATAAATGATGGAAATGAAACGAATACAGAAAATAGGGATTTATGCAGTGTGTTTCTGCTTGTGTGTCGCGTGTAGTGCTGATAGTCCTTTTGATGATTGGGGAGAGAACGGAATGGATGGGGGAACGAACCCCGGTGGAAGTTCAGGCAGTTCGGATGCTTCGGGTACATTACTTGACTTTGATGTTTCGTGGGAAGATATAGCTGATAATTCATATGTTGAAATAGCTGAAACTATCATAACCGACAAGAATGATGACGAATATGATGACTTTATAGAGAATTCATCATTCGCTTCTTCCATACAAATAGCATTTGCTAATGGTTCGGCAACGGTGACAGGCTCTGTGAGTGGGGTTACAGTAACCACAAACGGAGCACATGTCACAGTAAATGCATCCGTAGCAGGTGTAGAATATGTGCTTAGTGGTTCGGCGTCCAACGGTTCTTTCAAGGTATACAGTGATAAGAAGTTTAAACTGACTCTTGCGGGTGTTTCGCTGACTAATGACAGCGGGGCGGCAATCAATATCCAGTCCGGCAAGCGTGTTTTTGTAGAAGTGAAGACGGAAACGGAGAACTATCTGGCAGATGCTTCTTCTTACTCCACCGTAACGGGCGAAGATGAAAAAGGATGCTTTTTTAGTGAAGGACAACTTATTTTTAGCGGTACGGGTGCACTGACTGTGACAGGTAATTACAAGCATGGTATTTGTAGTGACGACTATGTGCGTTTGCGTAGCGGCAGCAATATTACCGTAGCTTCTGCCGTGAAAGATGGAATTCATACGAATGATAAAATTATTATTGGTGGTGGTATCCTGAAGGTGAAGGCATCCGGTGATGGGTTGGACTGTGAAAAAGGATTCATTGATATACGAGGCGGACTTATCAAGGCTGACATCTCTGGGGATGCCTCTAAAGCGGTAAAGGCGGAAACGGACATCACGCTCAGTGGGGGGCAGTTGATTCTGCTGACTTCGGGCTCTGCGGTCTATGAAGACAATGATCTGAGTTCTGCCGCAGGTATCAAATGTGATGGTAACCTAGTGATGAATGGTACTACTCTTTTAGTCAAAAGTACGGGTGCTGCCGGTAAAGGTATTAATTGCGACGGAACTCTGAGTATCGATAATAGTACGGTGAAGATTATTACTACCGGTAAACAGTATGTCTATAATCGTCTGGATTCCTCCGCCAAAGGCATTAAAGCAGACGGTAATTTGACTATCAATTCCGGTACTATCTGGGTGAAGACCCCGGGTGGTGAAGGAAGTGAAGGGATTGAAAGTAAAAGTACCCTTACGGTGAATGGTGGTGACGTCAGTGTCTATTCTTATGATGACTGTATGAATGCTTCTAAAAGCATTGTTATCAACGACGGTAATATCTATTGTTACAGCAGTGGAAATGATGGTGTCGATTCTAACGGTACTCTGACTATTACCGGTGGTACGATTGTCTCTATCGGTACTACATCTCCCGAGGAAGGATTTGACTGCGATCAGAATACTTTTAAGATAACAGGAGGAACTATCTTGGGAATCGGTGGCGGCACTAGTACTCCCACGTCCAGCGTTTGTACACAACGCACGGTTATCTATGGCGGTTCGGGTAGTAAAGGTACGCTTTTGAGTATTCAAGGTTCTGATCAGGTGATGTCTTACACTATTCCCCGTGCTTATTCGCAAATGACATTGTTGTTCAGCAGTTCGAAGTTGGCATCGGGCACCACTTATACGATTTATACAGGCGGTTCGGTGACCGGAGGTACTGAATTCTATGGACTGACTGTTGGTGGCACCTATACAACAGGTTCACAGGTAGCGACTTTTACGCCCAGCAGTATGGTGACTTCGGTAGGAAACGTATCTTCCGGAGGTCCTGGTGGTGGCGGAGGTGGTTGGCATTGGTAATGAGAACTTTGCCGATAAAAAGCTCCTCCTCGTCTATTTCTTTTGTCAGTTAATCGAAAGTCGGCTATATTTGCCATGACATCTCTAAAAAGGAAACAAACCATGAAGAAAGTGTTTGCCCGTGCTACCTATAAACGTTACCTGCCGGAAATGATGATCTACATTGCTGTGTGGCTTATCGTACTGATGGTGCCGGTGGTAAGCAATTTCTTCGAACTTTTATCGGGTAAGGTGGAAGTGATGCGATGGAAAGGAGTTTTTATTTTATGGCTCAATGTGTTGCCATTCTTTTTCCTTTTCTTATTGAATAATCGTGTGCTTGCTCCTTTCCTTTTCCTGAAGCAGAAAGTGGTAGTGTATGTAGTAGTTGCCATATTATTATCTACGTTCACTTTCTGGGTAGTGGATATGGTGTCTCCCAGTCGTCCTGTCATGAAGCGGCAGCAAATAGAACAGAGAATGCGCGACCGGGGAAAGGAAGGGCCCGGGCCGAGAGAGCATGATGCTCCCGGTAAGCCTTCGGGGCCGGATATACCGTCTGTACGGGGGGGACGTCCTGACCCTCGGCATTCTGACTTCTCACGTCCGCCTTTCGAAGAGATGCCTTTCTTTGTGCCCCTGTTTCGTGGTCCTTTTCTGGGGCGCATGCTGATAGCTTTGCTTATGTTCAGTTTCAACATTGCTGTTAAGCTGTTTTTTAAGTCAGTACGCGATCAGGAGGCTATGAAAGAACTGGAGCACAACAATCTTCAGACGGAGTTGGATTATCTGAAATACCAGATAAATCCGCACTTCTTCATGAATACTCTCAATAATATACATGCATTGGTGGATATTGATACGGAGAAGGCCAAACAAACCATTGTCGAACTTTCACGGTTAATGCGCTATGTGCTTTATGAATCGAATAACCGCTTGATATCGCTTTCCAAGGAGTTGCAGTTCCTCAATCATTATATAGAGCTGATGCGCATCCGCTATACGGATAAAGTGCGGATAGATGTGTCTTTTCCTACGGATACGGGCGAAGTACAAGTACCGCCCCTATTGTTCGTTTCGTTTGTAGAGAATGCTTTTAAGCATGGTGTCAGTTATCAGCATGCTTCATTCGTATCAGTCTGTTTGCAGGTGGTGGGAGAGGAAATTCATTTCGTTTGTTCCAACAGTAATTATTATAGGTCTGAAGATCAGCACCACGGTATCGGTCTTGATAATATCCGTAAGCGTTTGCGTCTGTTGTTCGGTGAGCGTTATAAACTATCTATTGATGATACGGCCGATTGCTTTGATGTGCAGTTGCTTGTGCCGGTGAGTTAATACAGAATGGAGGTATATTATGATAAATTGTATAGCTATTGATGATGAGCCGTTGGCTCTTACCCAACTGACGGGATATATCTCCCGTGTACCTTTTCTGAATCTTGTAGCTTCCTGCCAAGACGCTTTCGATGCTATGAGTGTTCTTTCCGCACAGAAGATTGATCTGATGTTTGTTGATATCAATATGCCCGACCTGAATGGGATGGACTTTGTGCGTTCCCTGACGGAAAAGCCGTTGGTTATCTTCACAACAGCTTATTCGGAGTATGCCGTCGAAGGCTTCAAAGTAGATGCACTGGATTATCTGCTGAAACCGTTTGGCTTTCAAGACTTCCTGAAGGCGGTGGACAAAGCGTATAAATGGTGGGAATTCCGCACCAAAGGTCATGGAACAGTTGCTCCACCGTCAACTCCGTCCGAACTTTCTTTCAATGACGGTACTCTGTTTGTGAAGAGTGATTATCGCGTTACGCGTATCAACTTGGCAGATATTAAATATATTGAGGGAATGAGCGAATACGTACGTATCTTTGTAGAAGGAGAGGCTAAGCCCATTATGCCTTTACTCAGCATGAAGCGTCTGGAAGAAACTTTGCCCCCCTCTCAGTTTATGCGGGTACATCGTTCTTATATTGTCAATTTGAAAAAGATAACGGAAGTTTCTCGCCTGCGCATCGTTTTTGGAGAGACCTATATTCCGGTAGGAGAGAATTATAAGGATCAGTTTACGGAATATATTAACAGTAGGATGATGAAATAGTGATTAGTAGTGAGTGATAAGTGATTAGTACCATGCGGCAATGACAGCACAGCACTAATCACTCACCACTAATCACTTATTTAACTCCCAGCTTCTTCAGCAATGCTTTGGGCACTGCATCTTTGTGTACCAGGATATTGATAGTTTTGTAAGCAACGAAAGGTTTAGAAGCATACCAAGTACCTTTGTATTTGTTGTTGGTACCCCAGGAGTTCTTTACCATGTAGTATTCCTTACCGTTCTGGTCTTTGGCTATACCGTAGATAAGCATACCGTGGTCATCAGTAGTTTCCCAATTGTCGAATGCTGTTTGGCGCATTTCCTGAGTTACGGTGATTTCCGGTAATGGACGGGAAGTCAGTTCTTTGCGTTTGTCGGCGGCAGTAAGACCTGTCCAGCGTGCCATGTCGGAACCGGTGAGTTCGGCACCACGATCCGCATCGGGCATAACGGCTATGCCGTCACGAGTGAAACCGCTTTCGCTGACGTCGCTACCCCAAGCTACAGTGTAACCGTTGTTAACGGCATTGTCGATAACAGACATGAATTCCATCAAAGGCAGGTTATAAGAAAGGCCGTTGCGCCAGTTGTCCTGAATTTCGATGTTCATCTGAGTGTAGAATGGATGGTGGGTAAATGAAGTCAGAGATATGTAATCGTCCGGATTGATTCCGAGGGATTCGGCAAATGTCTTCGGAGTATATTCTTTTCCTTTGTAAGTGAAGTTTTCGGGACACTTGCCGAGGTAAGTATCATAGATAGAGCACAGGCCTTTCTTCCATACCGGAGTCAGTTTGGTCAGTTTGCCTTTGGCAATAGCGTTTACGTAAGCACCGGCCACGGCATCCAACTCGTTGTGTACCGGCAATGTGTCACCGTACATGATGCCCGGCATAGCTTCCTGCGGAACAAGACCGTAGTTTCTCAGGCAGAACATGATGTCGTAGAAGCTTCCACCGGGTGAGAAAGAACTGTCACCGTGATAGCGTACGTAGTTCACGCCGCGGTCCATCATGGTGTGGTGCACCACAAACATTTCTGATAAATCATATTCGCCTTTGCCCATACGCAGCAATTCGCTTTCAAGGAAACCAAGAGCCGAAAAACTCCAGCATGTGCTGGAACGGTTTTGGTTTTTAACGGAAGTAATCGGGTTTTCTTTAACGGTTGTGAAGATGAAGCCTTCTTCCGCTTTCGGAGTGTCCTGTGCTGACACATTGAAACTCAATAAGCCTAAAGTGGCAATAAGTATTGACTTTTTCATCATAATTAAATTGATATTAAATGATTGTTACTGGCACAAAGATAGGGAGATTTCGGAAACAAAAGCTATCTTTGGAGCGTTTTATCAGATAATTATGGAGAAAAAGATACATATCAAACCCCAGACAGGATTGGTTCTTGAAGGCGGCGGCATGCGTGGTGTCTTCACTTGTGGCGTGCTGGACAGCTTTATGGACCGTGGCATCCGCTTCCCCTATACTATCGGAGTCAGTGCCGGAGCATGTAATGGACTTTCTTATATGTCCGGCCAGCGCGGACGTGCCAAGTACAGTAACATTGACTTACTGGAGAAATATCAGTATATCGGGTTGAAATATTTGTTGAAGAAACGTAATATTATGGACTTCGATCTGCTGTTCCAGGAATTTCCCGAACACATTCTTCCTTATGATTATGAAGCGTATTTCTCTTGTCCGGAGCGCTATGAAATGGTGACTACAAATTGTGTGACGGGTGAGGCTAACTATTTTGAGGAGAAACGGGACAAGCATCGTGTGATTGACATTGTGCGTGCTTCAAGCAGCCTGCCTTTTGTCTGCCCTATTGCTTATGTGGATAATGAGCCGATGCTTGACGGAGGTATTGTCGACAGTATTCCGCTGATGCGTGCCAGGAGTGAGGGATTTACCCATAATGTGGTAGTGCTTACCCGTAATCATGGTTATCGTAAAGAAGCAAAGGACATACATATACCTTCTTTCCTGTACCGTAAATACCCGAAAGTGCGTGAGGCTTTAAGCCGTCGTTGCCGTGTGTACAACGAGCAGTTGGAAATGGTGGAACGTATGGAAGCGGCAGGAGAGATTACTGTAATCCGTCCGCAGAAACCTGTAACAGTCGACCGTATCGAACGGGATATCAGGAAATTGACTGATTTGTATGAAGAAGGTTATGCATGTGCGGCGAAGTATGACTTTCAGTGATTAATCAAAATATTGTAAACGCATTGCCAAATAATGATTGCTATAAAGTGGCAATCATTATCTGGCAATGCGTTTTTTTATTCTTAATCTTTGTTGGCCTACAAACTTTAGTAAGTCTGATGTGAACAATCCAATGATTCGTTCACTATATTAAACTGAGGGTATTTCCCACTAGGACTGAAGGCACTTCCCACTAGGACTGAAGGTACCTCCCACTAGGACTGAACTCGTGTTTCATTACGACTGATCGTGATGGAACACCAAGTGCGTTGTCACACAGATGGTTACGTGGTATGTGAAACTCTTATAGAACTCTGTGAAACTCAGTGTTACTCTGTGGTGAATTAACTCAGTAATAGCTAACCTTCACAGCGCTGACTTCCACCGTTTCCGAATAACTATTAATAGACCATGGATTCTTCTGCATACCATATATGCGGTTTGTATAAGCCACATTATCATTGATATAAACCACGCAGACAGAGTTGTCCGTACAGATAGTTACATGATAAGTATTATCAGCAGGTCTGTCGAACAGATACCCGTCTATTCCGTCGATGAATCCTTTACCTTCTTCACCTTCTTCTTCGAAGTTTATCTTTCGCTTGTTATTGTTGTCTTCCGGATTCACTACAATGGTATAATACTTTTTGGAGTCCGTACCGCGTACCAGAGAGATACCGAATCTATCTGCATCGCCTGCCGTCTTTACGGTAAACGAAATCTTGTTGTTTGCATTTAAGCGATTGAATAGGATATAAGCATTATCCGTCAGAGTATAGTTACCGTTGCTTTCTGATACTCCGCTACTCTTTTCCATCACTTTTACAGTAGAGGCGGTGGCATATTTCTGGCTGATACCTTCTACTAAGCCTAAAGTCAAAGTACCATCCGCATGCTGAACTACTTTGTGTGCAACCAGGCTTCCTGCCCATTCCGGTTCGTTCGGAGAAGCTCCTACGGCAGTATTGTCATTGCCCGAGCGGGTGGGGCACCATCCCCAGATGTAGCGGTTAGTTCCGTCCGAAGCCGTCTTGCCTGCATAGAAGCCACGTGAGTCAAGGAAACCTTCGTGGTTGTCGGGCCAGATACCGGCATCGTTGGCGGTGGTTGCTTTCAGTTCTTCCAATGTACGTCCCTTGAAATATTGAACTTTGCGTACGGCTGCATGCATCTCCGAGTAGACCAGATACCACCAGTCTCCCATTTTGAAGACATCGGGACATTCATAAAAGCGATCCCACATCATGGTCATGAATACACCTGCATGTTCCCAAGTCTTCATATCTGTAGAAGTATATTCGGCCAGTACACCTTTGCCGCTTTTAGTAGTGGAAACAAGCATGTGGTATTTTCCATCTTCACCTTCAAAAACGAAGGGGTCGCGGAAATCATTCTTGCTGTACCCGTCAGTGTCACCCTTCAGATAAAAAGTGCGATTCTTGGTCCAGGTCTTGAAGTCGGGTGAGGTGGCATACATCACTACCTGACCGTTCTCGGAAGAAGTAGGCTGATATTTGTTACCTGTGTAGAAGGTATAGTACAATTTATCCGAAGGATTATAAATAGTACTACCCGTTCCGATAGCGGCATCCTGCTCCGACAATCCTCCGCAAGAAATCAGTTCACCCATAGATGTGTATGAAGCGGCGTCCTGAGTACTTACCGCCCATATCGGGTGGTAAGTGCCTGCTTGGTTCGGACGGTATTCCTGTAGATACATAATCTTGAAATCTTTTGCCTGCGGATCATAGAAAGGCATCGGATCGCCTACATAACCAACAGATGGCTTGTAGTATGTATCGAACTTCATGGCATCTGCCGAAGCAAAATAAGTGGTGGTTCCGTCCCAGTCTTTCTGAGTTAAAACCGGATCATTGTCATCGCTACAGCTGCTGAAAGAAGTGATCATCAGAGCAGCCAGTGTGAGTGAATATATCATTGTTTTCATATATTAGTTTTATTTACCCGTTAAATAGTCAATTGCATTCTCTGTCAGTTTGGCTACATTGCCATGATACTTGTCTGCTGAAGCATCTATGCCATAAGCATACCAATCGTAACACCCTGAGCCGATACATACGATACCTCCGCGAGAGTCTTTAGGCAGATATTCCCATGCCACGATAGCACCATCGCCACCATAACCCAGGTCAACACCGCCATGATTGGTACGCCATACTTCATTCGTAGCATAGCCGCCCCAGTCGGAACCGATGTGCCATTGTGCCGTACTGTTGGTGGTTCGGTAACCGGTATCGAAGGTATAGACCTTATCTGTTTCACCGCTGTTCATCACCAGGTTCTGGTAGAGGGCGTGCGACTCGTGTCCCTGGATAAAGAAGTTCCATGCACCACCCACTATTTCACCGGATTCTTCCGATTGTCCCCAACAGTTGTTCGGGTTGTTGCCGTCCAGGGTAGCACCCAGTTTGGCGGCATAATAAGTAGCATAGCGGGTAAGCAGCAGGTTCATGCCATTGTTATAAAGGTCTTTCATCTTCACCAATGCGTTGATTGCTGCAGGCGCTGCCTTTTCAAACTTATCCATGTTGTCGATGCCGCCGTCTATATGCAGATGCCACCACATGATTTCACATTCGCTCAGGTCTACTCTTCCTGCCTGCACATCTTCGAATGAGATATACTGCGAATTGGCAATATTGTTCAGCATCCAGGTTGCCGCTTCCTTTTCTTCCGGATTCAGTTCGTTCAGTGTAGCTGCCAGACCCACATATACGGCACTCGGTGCATCGGTCGGGATAACCGTTACCGTATAAACGGCAGATGCGGTGTTATATGAAACGGTGAATTCTACAGGATTGCTGAAGTCAATAGCCTGGCCGGATGCCGGCATTACGGTGGCTCCTGCCGAAGTTGTAATGATCGGAACCATGTTTTTGATATTGACTGAACTCGGCACACGTACGGTGATGGTATGTTTAGTCTGGTCGATAACTCCGGCATAAGCGTCATTCAGTTTGAAGGAGAGTATCCGCGCTTCATCATGCTTGATGTTGACGGTGTAGTCCAGGAATACGTTTCCGTTAGTCACTTTTATCACTTGGGGGAATGAGAAGTTCAGCACATCGCCTGCCTTAACAGAGGCCTCGGCACCTTCGGATACTTCGATACCGGTAACTTTCATTGCGTTAGTGTCGTATACTTCGGGCACTGCCACAGTTACGGTCTTATTGGTCCGGTCTATCACCCCCGTATAGGTATCATTCAGTTCAAGGGCGGTGAGCCATGTGTCTCCGTCCAGTTTCAGGTCGGAAGTATTATCATCGCTACATCCCGGGAATGTTAACAACAGGACAGTTCCCAGTACAAGCAGATTTAGTTTATTCAGTATTGATTTCATAATGTTCTTCTTTTTTATAAGGTTACCAGTTACCACAATTCTGCGTATAGTTTCCGTTGCTGGCACTCATCTGTGCAAACGGGATAGGCAGATATTCATTTTTATTCTTAGTGAACGAGGCATTCGTGTAGATGGTGCAGTCGGCAGCTTCCTCAGCATAGAACTTATTCAGTACTTCGGCAGCCTCGCCCCATCTTACCAGGTCAAAGAAGCGTTCTGATTCCAGAGCCAGCTCTACACGACGTTCAAACTTCAACAATTTCAAGGCATCTGCCTGTGAGTAGCTTCCCGTATAAGGCTGAATGTTGAAACGTACGCCATATTCCATTTCGTAGTCGGCAATCATGGCTGTGCTTTGTTTAGCACGGTTACGTACTTCGTTAATCAGGCTGATAGCTTCAGCTATACGTCCGTCGTTCAGTTGGATCAGTGCTTCGGCACGCATCAACAATACATCCGAGTAGCGCAGTACGATGCGGTTCATCGGAGAACCCCACCAGGCACCCTTTATCAGGTAATCGCCATCCGGATCCACATTCTGCTTCAAGGTCACGTAATATCCGTAAAGTCCGTTGCTGCGGCTCCAGGTAGTCGACTGGTCCATCATGTAGTTCTTATTGAATTCATAAGGGAATCCCGGCATACCTACCGTCAGGAAGAGGCGTGGGTCAGCATAATCGGATTGCGAATTGTAATCGGTGTTGTTAAAGGAATCCAGCAGCGGGTGTCCGTTGGCATCTGTTTTGAATGCATTTACCAGATTCTGGCTCGGTTTGTAGAAGTCGCAACCACCATCGGTAACTCCCGGAATGTTGGGAACGATCAGACCATAAGACCAGTTGCAGTTACCGTTGTTGGTACCGTCGTTCATGGAGTATTGCATGGCCCACAAAGATTCCACGCCATTTTCATATTGAGGTTCCGGACGGAAGTTATTGTGAAAATCTGATTCCAGCCCGTAGCCGCCTGCCGACATAATGGCATTGTCTGTGTATTGTACTACTTTCACCAGGTCTTCCGTGCTGAGGCTTGTCACTTCATGGCTGTCTGCATTATCCTGATGATAAGCTTTGTACAGATAAGTCTTTGCCAGATAGGCGGCGGCTGCGGCTTTGGCGGGGCGACCTTTGTCTGCCTGCTTCACGGGAAGGTTATCATAAGCAAACTGGAAGTCATCTGCAATCTGTTGCCAGCCTTCGTCATTGTTGTAAGTGGTGTTGGAGAGATAGTTATATTCTTCCGGTGACAAGTTGGCATCGTTGGCAAACGGGATCTTCTTGTACAGGCGTTTCAGCAAGAAGTGACCATGTGCACGGAGGAATCTCATTTCGGCAATGCGCTGCTGCTTTAGTGAATAAGTACTTTCATCCACTTGTTCCAATAGTTGCAAAGCTGTATTGACGCGTGAGATACAGTTGTAGAGGCGCTGCCACATATCGCTGATGTTCCATGCCGTAGTCATGATACCTTGTGAGATGTCCAGTGAGTGGAATACATCACCGTCTTCCGTACCGTTTCCGCCTTTGTAAGCGTCATCCGAACGTACGTCATAGTTCCACATGGAGAAGGAAGAATTGATATCTTCGGCAGTAATCCATACTGCATAAGCAGAGATTACCAGATTATCGATGTATGCCGGGTTCTTCAGCTGTTCGTCGCTGATGGTTCCCTGGGGGAGCTGATCTTCCAGAAAGTCGGTGCAACTGCCGCACATCAGTGAAAGACCTAAGACTGCTGTATATATTAACTTTTTCATAAGTAACTGATTTTATTGTTAAAAGCCTACATTAATACCGAAAGTTATATTCATCGGGATGGGGTAACCATAGTTGGCATTCTCAGGATCTACTCCGGTGAACTCCTTACTCTTGATGGTGAATACGTTCTGTGCGCTCAGATAGAAGCGCAGGCGCTCCATCTTCATCTTCTGGGCAAAGTTTTTCGGAACGTTGTATCCCAACTGTATATTGCGTAACTTCAGGAACGAACCATTCTCAACAAAGTAAGTGGAAACACGTTTCTCATTGTTCGTATCGCTGCGTGACAATGCAGGAATGGTAGAGTTCGGATTGGTGGGTGACCATGCATCGAGTACTCGCTTACCTTTGTTCAGGAAACCGATATTGAGTCCACTCCAAAGGTCGGTTTCTTTCTTCAGGTCGCTGATAACATCTACTCCCTGAACACCTTGCCAGAACATGGTGAGGTCAAAATTCTTGTATTCAAGGTAGATGTTCAGACCATAGCTGAAGTCCGGAGTCGGATTGTAAATCCATTGCTGGTCTTTCTCATTGATGATACCGTTACCGTCCAAGTCACGCCAGCGGATACGGCCTATCCCGGCGCCTTCTTGAGTGGCATGGTTATCAATCTCTTCCTGTGATTTGAAGATACCGTCAGCTACATAACCCACCTGCGAACCATTGGCGTGACCGATTACGCTTTGTACACCGTTACCACCGAAAGTGCCGTTGGCTGCTACTGTAGTTGGCAGCTTCGTGATTTCATTCCGGTAGGTGGATATGTTGGCATTCAGGTCATATTTCAGTCCGAATCTCGTTTGATTGCGATAACCGAGATTCAATTCAACACCCACATTTTTCATTTCTCCCGCATTGATCCATTGACTGCTTCCTTCGCCCATAGCGGCGATACCTGCCATCTGTACCAGAATATCCGTTGTCTTTTTGTAGAACCAGTCGAATGAACCGTAAAGAGATTGTTTAAACAGTGAGAAATCGAGGCCGAGGTTCGTTTGTGTAGTTGTTTCCCATTTGATGTTATCATTACCGATCTGATTACGTTTGAATCCGGATTGAAGGATGCTGCCGCCATTGGTTCCGGCAATGTCGTAGGAAGTACCATAGCTCTGACCGCCTGATTCCGTTACACCGTAGTTGGGAACATAAATTGTATAGCGGGCAATGTTCGAGATTTCCTGGTTGCCGGTCTGTCCCCATGAACCGCGGACTTTCAGATCGTCAATCCAACTGAGGTTTTGCATGAACTTTTCACGGTTCAAGCGCCATCCCAGTGAGAAGGAAGGGAATGTGGCATAGCGGTTATTTTTACCGAAACGTGAAGAACCGTCACGGCGTACTGTCATCGAGAGTAGGTATTTATCATCGTATGTATAATTCAGTTTTCCGAAGAAAGAAACCAGTGAATAGCCTTCGCCCGAACCGTAAGCCTGAGCCGTACCGGAACCCGCATTCGGCCACATATAGTCGGGTGTCAGGATAGAATAATCTTCTTTATAACCCGAAAAATTGATATCATCTTCACGGTTCAGCTCCATACCCACCATGGCGTCTCCACGATGTTTGCCGATTTCCAGATTGTAGGTAGCGATGGCATTCCACATCCATTTCGTCCAGTGTTCCTGCTTGGCTTCTACGGCATTCTTATCATTTGCCACATTGCCTTCGGTGATGGGGTAGGTGAAGATGCGTTGTGATTTCTGTGCATAATCCAATCCGAAGGTGGAGCGGACATTGAATCCTTTGAAGGGGTTGAGGTTGATGTAAGCATCACCAAACATACGCCAGTAAGTATAGCGATTATCAGAGTTACGGTCCAGTCTCGCTACCGGGTTCTCACGGTCGGGATATCCGCCTACCGGACCTGCATATTCTCCATTGATGTTGTAAACGGGCAATGAGGGATTGAATTGCAATACATTTTGCAAGAATCCACCCGGTGCCTGCACCTCCGAAGTGCGGTTCAGTGTGAAGTGCTCTCCTATGGTCAGGAATTTGCCAATCAGATTATAATCAGAATTTATGCGGGCAGAGAAACGTTCGAAGTCACTGTCCTTGATGATACCTATATTCTTATAATAGCCCAGGGAGAAGAAAGATGACCCCTTTTCAGAACCATTGCTTACTGATACATTGTACTGCTGGATAATACCTGTACGGGTTGTTTCATCGAACCAGTCGGTGTCGGCAGCCGGAACCGTGTTGGCGGAATCCAGATACTTGGACATGCTGATGTTGTTCAGTTGAGGATAACCGTTTGCGTCATATCCCCAGCTATACTTGTAGCCCAGTGCGTTGGTGTTGGGATCCTGGCCTTCGTTTACGTAAGCTTGCCACATGGCACGGCCATATTCTTCCGCATTCAGTACTTCCATCTTATTGGTATACATGGAAGCGGCGATAGAAGCATCGAAGTTAATCTTTATCTGTCCTTCTTTACCTTTCTTCGTAGTGATGATGATGACACCGTTTGCAGCGCGTGAACCATAGATAGAGGCAGAAGCTGCATCCTTCAATACCTGGATAGATTCGATATCATTGCCGTTCAGTTCGTGCATGCCTGATTTGGTAGGCACACCGTCAATAATATAAAGAGGATCGTTATTGTTCAAAGTCCCGACACCGCGAATACGTACAGTGGCGTTTCCACTGGGATTACCGTCGGCTGTGATGTTCATACCGGGGACGCGTCCCTGTAATGCTTTGATCGGGTTGTTTTCGTTTTGCTTGGCAATCTCGTCTATGCTGACTACGGAGATGGCTCCGGTCAGGTCGGCCTTGCGTTGAGTAGTATAACCTGTGACTACGACTTCCTGTAGCAATTCCGATTCTTCTTCCAGAACGATATTCAGTGTAGCTTGAGCTTTCACATTCACAGTCTTGAATCCGATATACGAAATGGAGAGTTCTGCGCCTTGTGGTACAGACAATGTAAAGTTACCGTCGATGTCGGTTATGGTGCCGTTACTTGTCTGGTTGGTTTCTATGACAGTTGCACCGATAATGGATTCTCCGTCAGTCTTGGAAACCACTTTTCCTTGTACCGTCAGGCGTTGGGCCTGAACTAGTGTACACATTATAAGAAAGAGTGCAAATAGAAGTGATCTTTTTATGCCTTCCATGTTTTTAGATTTTAATTAATATGCTTTTCATTTTGTAATCGCTGTGGATTACCTCTCAAAACATGCTTTCCCGAGTGATGTTTTGATGTTGCAAAGAAAGGGAATTAAGTGAAAATATGCTGTAATTTATGTTTCATAAGCTGGTATATTTGTAACAAAATAAAGGGCAGGTATCATATTTGCCAGCTTATGAAACATAAATGGCAGGCTATTTCTGTTTTATTCGCTTCCTTTGCAAAGTGCTTTCCCGAGCAACTCATTATTAATTAAATGTAATACCCAAAAACATCATGAATTTAAAAAACAATTTGTTGACTGTGCGATGGACCCTTACCTTTATAATAGGTACAATCTGGTCTGTCTTTTCGTGTCAGGCTATTAATCCTCCTTTTGTGATTAAACATTTAGGTGACGGACAGAGCATTGTCCAGATTGAGAACCAGAAGAAATTTCTGTTGCTTCCCGTGGAAGAGGCTGCTCCGGAGGCAAAGCTATATATGATAGCCGATAATGACGTAGTGCGCAATATGAATGTTCGTCTGGCTATAAATAAGGTGGACTATTTTGTTCCGGTAGATCTCTCCGGATTTGATAATAAATCACTTTCTTTCAACTTCCAGTTGATACCCGATACGGCTATTTGCTGGGATGAAATGAAACTTTCCAATGAGTTTGATACATCCAATCGCGAGAGTTTCCGTCCGCTTTATCACTTCACTCCTCAATATGGCTGGATGAATGATCCGAACGGTATGGTATATAAAGATGGTGTTTATCATTTGTTTTATCAATACAATCCTTACGGTTCTATGTGGGGAAATATGCATTGGGGACATGCCACCAGTACAGACCTGGTGAATTGGGAACATCAGCCGATAGCCATTGCGCCCGATGCGTTGGGAACTATCTTCAGTGGTTCCTGTGTGGTTGATAAGGATAATACGGCAGGCTTTGGTGCCGGTGCGATCATAGCTTTCTATACTTCGGCCAGCGATCGCCAGGTACAGAGTATGGCTTACAGTCTGGACAACGGAAAGACATTCAAGAAGTATGCGCGTAATCCTATACTGACTTCCACCCAACGTGATTTCCGTGATCCGAAAGTTTTCTGGCATGACGCTACCGATAAATGGATCATGATTCTTGCCGTAGGTCAGGAAATGCAAATCTACTCTTCAGCTAATCTGAAGGACTGGGCTTATGAAAGTAGTTTCGGTGAAGGTCAGGGGGCTCATGGTGGTGTATGGGAATGTCCCGACCTGATAGAACTGCCTATTGAAGGTACGGAACTGAAGAAATGGGTTCTAATCTGTAATATTAATCCCGGCGGACCTTTCGGTGGAAGTGCCACTCAATACTTTGTAGGTACCTTCGATGGAAAGAAGTTTGTGAATGAATCACCGAAAAACACCAAGTGGATGGACTGGGGAAAAGATCACTATGCTACCGTGACTTGGAGTAATGCGCCCGAAGGACGCCATATAGCGCTGGCATGGATGAGCAACTGGCAATATGCCAACAATGTACCTACTACTCAGTATCGCAGTGGTAACTCTGTTCCCCGTGACCTGAGTCTCTATACTTCGGCGGGTGAAACTTATCTGAAATCTTCCCCTTCGCGAGAACTGCTGAAACTGCGTGGAAAAGAAGAAAAGAAGCATTCCTTCAAGGTGGACCGTACTTATAATATGGACAAACTGCTTTCGGATAATACAGGTACGTATGAAATTGAAATGACGATTAAGAACAGAAATGCAGAAGTCATTGGCTTCCAACTTTTCAATTCAAAAGGAGAAGAAGTGGATATTTACTATAATCTGGTAGAGAAGAAGTTTGCGATGGATCGTAGTAAGAGCGGAGTCGTATCATTCAGTTCGGACTTTCCGGTGCTGACTCTTGCTCCGATAGAAGGCAATTCGGAAATGACGCTGCGTCTTTTCGTTGATAAATCAAGTATTGAAGCGTTTGGCGATGACGGACGTTTCGC
>OJOT01000817.1_pt1 | contig 16846 bp, 9 predicted proteins | sample 1598261 | NCBI WGS metagenome assembly OJOT01 (sample SAMN03922468, study PRJEB24848) | human gut metagenome | isolation source: stool sample | host: Homo sapiens | place: Germany | collected 2010-11 | reverse complement strand
AAAATACAGGGGGTGGAACATGTACGACGAAAAATGCCTGCGTCAGATCGGCGGCAACGTCAAATACCTGCGCAGCGTCTGCCATATAACCCAGCAGGACCTGGCGGCTCGCATCGGCATCAGCCAGACGCACCTGTGCAATCTTGAGCATGACCATGCCCGGATCAGCATGAAGCTGCTGCTGCGTATCGCCAATACGCTGGGGTGCGCTCTGGAAGTACTGCTGGACACAAAAGCGGCGGTGGCCTGGGGCGAAAACAGGGACGAGCCGGAAATGGAAGCGGTTGAGGAAGAAGAAGAAGCAAGCTATTCGCTGGAAGAAGTGCGCCTGCTGCTGCAAATACTGCAGCCCCGCAAAAGCGCGTCCGGTTTAAAAAGGTAAAAGCGATGAATAAGGGAGATGGACGAAGTGAGTAAAAGGGAGATACGTGCCAAAAGACTGGTGGCGGCAGTACTGCTGGCGATCAGTGTGCAGATGTGGTCTGCGCCGCCGTTGTGGGCGGCGGAAGCGTCAGTGCAGACGGAAACGTCGGCGGCCGGGGAAGCAAAAGAAACAAAGGACGCAAAGGACGCAAAAGCAGCGGACAGCGAAACCGGCGGTGAAGCGGACGCCGGGGAAGAAGAAACTGTCGTTGTGCCGGTCATCGGCTACAGTACGCGCTCGGCCGCAGGCAGCGACTACGGCGTCATGCCGCTGGCTGATATGGCTGTTGACGGCGCGCTGACAGGGGTAACCGGTATCAACGGTTCAGAGCTTGTTGTTGATAAAGTCAATAATAATTTCTTTATTGGAACAACAGAATATGGTGGTTTTGATAAAAAATCTAAAAACAGGGCTGTCATAGGTCTTGGTATATACGTCGATCCAAGTGATAATATCAGTGTTTTTGGTACTTCTGCTGAAGGTCATGGTGAGTCAGCCAGTGCTTTTGGTTATAACGCTAGTGCTGATGAATTTTCCAGTGTTTTTGGTTCTGGTGCTAATGCCGCTTCAAATGGCAGTGCTTTTGGTTATAATGCAGAAGCTGTAGAGCAATATGCCAGTGCTTTTGGTTCTGGTGCTGTAGCTGGAGACAATCATACCATTGCTTTTGGTTATAGTGCGAAGTCTGCAGGGTCTTATTCTATTGCTGTTGGTTCGGAAGCGATAGTTGAAGTCGCGAGAGGTATCGCAATAGGTACTTTTGCCCATATAGAAAAATACGAAGGTTATGCGGATTCTGGTAATATTGCTATTGGTACTGAGGCGCATACGAACGCTCTATATAGTATGGCTATTGGTGATTGTGCAGATTCAACGTTTAAAAACAGTATTGCTATCGGTGCAAGTAGTAATACGACAGCGGAAAATCAGGTATCTTTCGGTACAGGAGTCATTAACACTATTAATGGAAATGAAGTAGTCACCTGGACGGATCGCCGCAGTCTGGCCGGCATCAGCGATATCGAGATGGCAGGTGCTTTGACAGGTGTAACAAGTATTAACGGTAGTGTGCTGGCAGCTATGAATGAAGATGTGACTAACAAAAGCCTTGCTATTGGCGCCGGGGCTGTTTTTATGGATCCTGACTCGTCAGTAACAACAATTTCTAAAAATGCCATTGCCATAGGTAATGGTACAAAAGTGTTGGGTGATGGCTCGCTTGCTATCGGTTATTATGCTTATCAGCGTGTAGGGGCTTTTGCCGGTGGTATAGAAAGTATTGCTATTAACGGTTGGGTTTCTTTGGAGGCAAACTACAATATAGCAATCGGCGGTTCTGTAGTAGATGCCGACAATGTTGTCGCTATCGGCTATAATGCAGCGTCGGATTCTTCTAATGCTGTAGCAATTGGTAGCAATACTTATGCTAGTTATGATGGTACTGCTTTGGGGTATGCTGCGCAGGGAACTTACCACAACGCTGTTGCTATTGGTGCATATAGCGGAACGACAGAGGAAAATCAGGTATCCTTTGGTCATAAGGTTGGCGATCGCAACTATGCAGATGGCAGTGACTACAGTGACGACCTGTTCCGCAGTCTGGTAAATGTTGCCGACATTGATATGCACGGCAACATCAGCCTGGGCGGCGAGTGGAAGGAAAATACAACTTCTGGCCTTTACGAAAGCAATGGCAAAGGCGAGCTGAACGGCGTCACCAGCATCAACGGAGTGATTTTTGCCAAAGACAGCATGAATAATCAAGAAGGTTTGCTTATTGGCACACCTGCTTCTGGTACTAGTTTCTATGGAGATGCCAGTGTTATGATCGGTTTGAACATTGATAATAGCGCCATAGATGCTGTAGGTATAGGCAATTATGCAAAAGTAAGAGGTGACGGGTCTGTAGCTATTGGATATGGAGCTGAGGCAATGAGTAATATGGCTATGTATCCTACGGCTATTGGTTTCTTCGCACGTGCTATCGGCGATGAGGTTGTGGCGATAGGTGGTAGCAGTTACGCTGTACATGAGTTCAGCGTAGCGCTAGGTGATGACAGCAGTACCTCGGCAGAGAATCAGGTATCCTTCGGACATAAGGCTGGCGATAAATATGGCGATGGCGGAAGAGATATCTACGGTAGCGATCTGTTCCGCAGTCTGGTAAATGTTGCCGATATTGAAATGCACGGTGCTTTGACAGGCGTCACAGGTATCGACGGCGTAACCGTCAGCGGCACGGATGCCAGCACGGGGCTGACCGTGGGCGGCAATGCCGTGATCGGCAAAACTGATACACCGTTCAGCAGTACGGGCTTTGCAGTTGCTAAAGACGGCGCTGTGACTGCCAAAACTGTCAACGGAGCGACGATAACAGGTACTGGTTTTAATGGTGTAACGCTTAGTACGGACGGCAAAGTCAACGGCGCGGCTATCACCAGTAACAGCTTTAATGGTGTGAAGCTGGAAAAAGGCGCCGACAGTCACTATAAAGTTGGCGGCGTCGACGTAACGAAAATGCAGACTGACGTTGCAGGCAAAGCAGATGCGGCGACAGTAACGGCTCTGGATACAAGGGTCGGCAAGTCGGAAACGGATATCGGCACCTTAAAAACAACAGTCGGCGACAGCAGTAAAGGCTTGGTCAAAGATACTGCCGACTTGAAAGCGGCGGTCGGTGACAGCAGTAAGGGTTTGGTGAAACAGGTAAGTGATGTCGATACTGCTTATAAAGCGGCAGATACTGTTCTGCAGGGCAGGGCAAAGACACTGGAGGACAAAACGGCAGGCATCAGCCGTAGTGGCAGTACTACTACACTGGAAACAAACACCAGTGTCAGCAGCAGCGGTATAACAACGAATAAAGCAACGGTCAGCGGTGCGACAGCTACAACGCTGGAAAACGGCAAGCTGACGGTGGGCGCAGCCACAGTACAGAATACGGGTTTTGCAGTGGGCAGCAGCAGTTTGAATAATGGCAGTCTGACGGTAGACGGTAATAATAAACTGACGACGGCAGGACTGACGGCCAGCAAAGTAACTGTAGGAACTGTAACAGTGAGCGGCGGCAAAGTGAGCGGACTGACGGACGCGGCTTTGAGTGCTGTCAGTACGGAAGCTGTAACAGGCAAGCAGCTTAACGCGACCAATACGACGGTCAGTGCTTTGGATACTGCTTACAAAGCAGCGGATACGCAGATACGGACTGATTTTGCGGCAGCAGATACGGCTTTAAAAACAGAGCTGAATACTGCCATTGATGAAAAAGCTAAGAAAGCGACCGATTTAGCAGGTTACGGCATTACCGACGCTTATACAAAGACTGCTGCTGATGAAAAAATAACTGCGGCAACTGCCGATATGGCAACTAAAACGCAGGTAACGGCAGATATCGGCACAGCTAAAACAGCGCTTGAAAGCGCTTATCAGGCAGCAGATACGGCGTTGAGCAATAGAGCGGCAGCCTTGGAAACAGCCGCTACAGGTATGAGTTATGACGCTGGCAAGAATACTACCACCTTTACTGGTGGCGTGACAGCGACTGTACTGACGGCAGGTGAGTTTAAAGTCGGTGCAACAGGCTTCGGCTTTGGCAATGACGGCGCTTTAACGGCTAAAACTGTCAACGGTATAGAGATCAAAAAAGACGAATCGAAAGTAATGGTAGGCGGCATCGACCTGACGGCGCTGAGCAATGGTGATGTAGTTACCGATAATACCAAAGGCATCGGACGGAATCAGGATACGGCAACGACTACTATCGAAACCAATACGGCGATCAGCAGCAGCGGCATCACTACTAATGCCGTAACTGCCAGCGGTACGGTAAAAGCAGGTGAATTTGTAGAAGGAAGCCAAAAACTTTCTGATAAATATGCTGCTAAAACAGCGCTGGCTGATTATACGACTACTACAGATATGAATACGAAGTTCGCTGATTACGCAACTACTACAGCAGTAGACACCAAACTTGCTGATTACGCTAAGAGCGACAGCGTTTACAGCAAAGCAGCGGCGGATACGGCCTTTGCTAAAGCAGGTGACGTCGATACTTTAAAAACAACAGTTGGTGACACTGATGGCGGTCTGGTAAAAGATGTTAAGGACCTGCAAAGCGGCAAGGCAGATAAAGCGACTACGCTGGCCGGTTACGGCATTGCTGACGCGTATACGCAAACCGAAATCAATGAGAAGATCGTTGAAGCAACGAAGGATCTGGCGACCAGCGCGACCGTAACAGATATTCAAAGCGGGCTGGAGGAAGTGACTGGCAAAACGGCAGGGCTGAGTTATGATACTGCTTCCGGAAGCAGTAAGTTCAGCGGCAGCGTGGTTATTGGCAATGAGGGTGCTAAAACCCATACTCAAATCACAGATGATGCGATTATTTTCGGTGAGGGCACTGATAAGCAGGTCACAGTAGATGCCAGCGGTATCCACGTAGGTAAAAAAGCGGCCGGCGGCATTGCTTTATATGCCGATGCTGACGGTACGCATATCGATCACACCAGTCTGGTAACAGGCTCGGTAACGGCGGACAATCTGAACGGCGTCGCTATCAGCGGCAACGCAACTGACGGTTTGAGTGTAGGCGGCGTCAGTATCAAAGCATTGTCGGAACGTCTGGACAGCCTGGAACAGGATGGCGTGGCTACCGCCGACATGGGCGGCATCAAACGCACTGACGTTGTAGAAAACAGTGGCAAAACAATAATCGAAGACACAACCAGTTTTACTAAAGACGGCTTGAAAACAGCGAACATGGAAGCGGCGACGGCTGCTCTCGGCGGCGTAAATTTTGCCGCAGGCGCAGTGACAGGCGTCAGCAGTATCAACGGCGTTGTTTTTGGCAGTGATGGTAAAATCGGCGGCGTGAGCCTGAGCGGCGGTAAAGTGGACGGCGTGGACGTTGGCTGGCTGGATCAGCGGGTAAAATCGCTGGAAGACAACAGCACAGGAGGCGGCGGTACGGGCGGCGGTGGCAGCAGTGCCAATACCAGCGGCATCCACAAGCCTGACAGTGATACTACTAACATCGAAGGCAATACCAGTATCACTACTGACGGTATTGACACTAATAAAGTCAATGCCAGCGATTCGATCGTTGTCGCTGATGGTGAAAAGAATAAAACAGTTATCAGTAAAGACGGTATTCTGGTGGCCGAAGGCGAAAAGAATCAGGTCAAGATCAATGAAGATGGTATCCACGTTGGTAAAAACAGCTCGGTCGTCAACGACACCGACGGCTTTATTACGGATAAAGGACTGTATATCGGCGTCAGCAGCAGCAGCGATACCAGCACAGCCAAATTCAGCGTTGCCCCTAACGGCAACCTGAGCAGCAAAGCTGGCGACTACGGTTTCAGCAATACCTCGGCAGACGGCGCCAAATTTACCCACAGCGGTGATACGGCTTACGGCACAGGCAGCCAGCTGGATACTACGATCCAGGGCAATAAGGTGAATACCGGCAGGATAGATACGGACGAGTTATACGTAGACGGTAATAAGGTAACTGTAGCCGGAGGTACTATTGACAAGACTGACGCCGTAAACAACCATTTGAGCGGTGCTGATGCCGACGGGAATACAGTGACTAATGACTTTAAGACCAGCGCTGTGAACGGAACGACACAGGCGGCTGAGAAAACCTCGGCTGACGGTAAGGAAAGCACCAAGACCGTCAATAATACCTCGGCAGGCGGTACCGGCGTGACGACCAGCAAGACCACGACCGACAGCAAAGACAATGTGACGGTGAAGGAAAGCAGCTTCGGCACGAATGAAAAAGGTATGACGCTGAGCACAAGCAATAAGGTAACTGACAAAGACGGAAAGGTTACTAAAGACACCAGCGGCACGACCACGATGACCGGCGACAGTATCAGCGTCAGCAAAACAACGACGACTACGGAAAAAGACGCTGACGGCAACGAGAAAGAAGTCACCAAGACCAGCGGCACCACGATCGGCAGCGGCGAAGTGACCTTGAAACGCGAGGACGGCAGCACGATAGAAGTAGGCAGCGCCATTGAAGGTATGCAGAGTGATATGCGAGAGCTGGACGGCAGGGTCAACCGTATGGGAGTCGAGATCAAGGAAGTGGGCGCACTGAGCGCCGCTTTGGCAGGTCTGCATCCGCAGCCTGAAAACGCCAACAGCCGTGCGGATTTCGCAATGGCGATGGGCAGTTATGAGGGCAAGCAGGCGCTGGCAGTAGGCGGGTTCTATCGCCCTGACAAACGGACGATGCTGAGTATCGGGGCATCGACGACCAGCAGCAAGCATATGATGAATATGGGTATCAGCATAGCGCTGGACAGGCTGCCGGAAGCAGAGCGCAGGGCGAAGGAAGCGGCCAAAGCTGCTGGCGTTGAGCAGGAAACACTGAACAGGGTGCTGGAGCGTCTGGCGGCTTTGGAGCAGGATAACAGGCGTTTGCAGGCTGATAATGAAAAGCGTGATGTTGCTTATGAGAAACTGGCTGCTGATTATACGCAGCTGAAAGAAAAATATATAGAAGAAACTGCTGACAGGCAGCAGCCTGAACAAGCTGAGGCTGAAGAATAAATGTTGGGGGTTGGATGGTAATGAAAAAGACAGTAATCTTATTGATATTAACTTTGATGATGGTGGTGAGTGGTATGTGTTATGCGGCAGGAGATGGCAGTGACTTGAACAGGCAGCAGAAGGTGGCCGATAAGTTTATGGCAGTACTCAGCGGCGATGCTGCGGCTGTAACGCAGCTGCAGGTAGATATGGTGCCGGAGCTGGCAGAGAAGATGACGGCGGCTAATTTTGCCGCTTTGCAAAAGCAGCTGAAGGAACAGTTTGGTATTCAGAAATCGGTGCGTTTTGCGGTTTATGAGCGGTTCGACCAGGGCGACCGCCTGACGTATCTTGTAGGCTACAGCAGGCAGCAGGCTGTGCGCGCGGTATATGGTTTCGATAAAAACGGTAAGCTGAGCGAATTCGTTTTTGTACCGCTGGAAGTAAAGGCGGCCCAGAAATAAAAATCAATAAAACCCAATAAAAAAGGCCGGACTGTTAAGTCCGGCCTTTTTATATAGATAAGGTCTGTTACCAGGTGAACCAGGTATAGATGCTGAATACTGTCAGCAGCATGACTTCTAAAATAAACATCGGTTTGAGGGTCTTGAAGAAGTCGGCTTTAAAATAATCCAGGGTGACGATAAAACACATATGGGTCGGCGTCAGCATTTGTCCGGCTACGCCGAAGGCCATGGCCACGCCTGCCAGGTTCAGGTCGCCGGGCGACAGGGCTGCTACGATGGGCATAACGATCGCTACATGACCCTGTGACAGACCTGTCAGGATGCCGATAATAAAGGAGATAGCTGCGATAATGACAGGTACGGGCAGCGGTGAGGCTTTAAAATCTTCCACGATGGTATGCAGAACGTTGGTATCGGTCAGGATCTGGATAAAATAGAGGATGCACAAAACGTTCATCAGCATTTTCCAGTCGCAGGCGCCGGTAAAAACTTCTTTGATGTTCAGGACGCGGCTTGTCATACGCAGGACCGGGATCATGGCGAAGGTGACCAGAGCCATAGCGGTGGAGGCGTTAAGGTCGCAGAAAACTACCAGCATGAAGTTGATTACGACCGGGGAAAGCGACAGTACTAGGTTCATAATGTCCTGACGGCGTTCGGCCGGATCGACATCTACATTGCTGTTAGCGGGCATATCCAGCGGCCGGATGAGCACCAGCCAGCCCAGGGCAAATGCCAGCAGGGTCAGCCAGCACAGGTGGGCGATAAAGTCGCTGAAGGCAACGCCGGCGATGCTGCAGGCCATGATCATGCCGGGTATGATGGGACTGGAAAATTCAAAGATATGCCGGAACCAGAAATTGATGGCGGCTTTATGTTCTTTGGTAAGGTCTGTATTGCGGCTGGCCGCTTCGACGATGGGCGCAGAAAAACGTGCGCCGCCCAGCGAAGGCAGCAGGCCGAGAAAAGCTGGCATAATGGCCAGTGTAAATTTTTCGCTGGCAAATAAGCGCTGCAGGGCGCGGATCATTCCGTCTAAAGCGCCGCTGGTACGCAGCTCGATTTCCAGGCACATGACAAAATAGAGCGCCAGGATCAGGTCGTAGGTGCGCTGCATGGTAAGCGTGGTGGTGAAGGCGCTGACCAGATAATGGAACTGAGGGGCTACTAAAGCCCAGATCAGCAGGCCGCCTGCCAGGATCGCCGGACCGATGGGGATGTGGCGGCGCAGCAGGATGATGATCAGCAGCATTGCTAAAGCGATCACGAGAAAAATATTCATTTTAAAACCTTCTCACTCTCAAATAATATATCTATTATACAAAGAATGCAGAGAAATTTCCATATTCGGCTGAAAAAAGGTATAATAAAAGAAAATATACTTCTGGAGGTGTACTATGTATATCAGTCGCTTATGTTTGCAGAATTACCGCTGTTATGATAATTTTGAGATAGATTTCAACAAAGAACTGACTGTTATCGTAGCTGAAAACGGTAAGGGCAAAACAGCTATTCTAGATGCGGTCGCTGTAGCTTTAGGGCCTTATCTGGCGTGCTTTGACGGTGTTAAGGCCAACCAGATCAGTGATACGGATGTACGCCAGACCAAAGATACTGTAGGCAGGACTTTGGAGCATGTGCTGCGGATGAAAAGCCAGTATCCCGTTGTGATTGGGGCAGAAGGCGTTGTTGACGGCGAAAAGATCACCTGGAAAAGAGAATTGAAGGCGGCCGGGGGGCGGACGACGATCCTGAATGCGAAGGCTTTGAGCGAGTATGGGCGGCATATGGTCAAGGCGCTGCGGGAGGTCAACGACAGTAAAATAATTTTGCCGGTCATGGCTTATTATGGTACCAGCAGGATGTGGAAGGATAATAAGCTGTTCGAGCTGCGCAAGGATATCAGTCTGGAGCGCGGCAGCGGCTACGTCGATTGTATGGAGCCTTCGTCATCATATAATACTTTTGGGCAGTGGTTCAAATATGCGGCGATGAGCGCGATGGAATTTGACCGTTATCTGGCCGAGAGCGGTAAAAAGGATGAAAAGAATCCGTATACGGAAGTGCTGAAGGCTGTGCGTCAGGCGATCATTACCTGTATCGGCAGTATGGGCTGGACGGATATAGATTACAGCTTTGCTTTTCAAAATCTGATCATTATGCATGAAACGATGGGCGTATTGCCGCTGGAGGCTTTGAGTGACGGTACCCGCAGCGTGATCAGTATGGCGGCAGATCTTGCGTACCGGATGGTGCGGCTGAATCCTGACCTTGGCGCCATGGCGGCTCTTGAAACGCCGGGCATCGTACTGATCGACGAAGTCGATATGCATTTGCATCCTTCCTGGCAGCAGGCGGTAGTGTATGATGTGCGGAAGGCGTTTCCCAACGTACAGTTTATTGTGACGACTCACAGTCCGCAGGTTCTGAGCACGGTCCCTGCTGAGGCTATCCGTATCCTGCGCTGGGACAATAATCTGATCAATATCGATAAACCTGCCTTTTCTTTAGGCGCTGAAAGCTTTCAGCTGCTCAAGGATATTCAGAATGTCGACACGCGCCCGCAGGCATTGCCGATCGTGAAGGATCTGTACAGGTATCTGATGCTTGTGAGCGAGGATAAATGGGATACGGACGAGGCCAGGGAGCTGCGCAAACGTCTGGACGAATGGTCTAAAGGGTGTGAACCGGCTTTGGTCCGTGCTGATACGGAAATCAGGATGAAGTCTTTCAGGAGGAAGAAAAAATGAAACGGGTGTACAAATCTCCGGCTACACCCGAGCGCCTGTGCAGTTATGTGAAGGCGTTCCCGGACGAGACCTGGGAGCATTTCCGCCGGCGCAACCGCAGGGGCTACCGCGAAGTAAAGCAGCAGCTGCTGCAGGATCAGCACGGTTTATGCGCGTATTGTGAGATCAGTATCAAGCTGGCTGAGTTTGAGGACAATGTTGATGATTTCAGGGTGGAGCATTTCTTCCCCAAAGTAGCTACACAGCTTGAAAAACACAATTATCACCTGGACTGGCATAATCTGCTTGGTGTTTGCCATGGCGGCAGCCAGCCCTATGTGTCGGACCCTGAATGGCGTTATTCCAGCAGGAAGAATGACCGGAGCTGTGATGTACCAAAGGGCGGGAAACCGATTTCCGAGCGGATACTGAACCCGCTGAAGATACCGGCGTCAGTCAGGCTGTTTCGTTATCAGGAGCATACCGGTAAGATGATCGTTGACGAAAGTTCCTGTCCGAAAAAACTGCAGGCCAAGGCGCGCAATACGATCCGCGAGCTGAATCTGAACGCGCCGCGGCTGCAGCGGATGAGACTGGCGCTGATCAGGATACTGGAGGACGAGATAAACAGTGCTTTGGCTGGCGGAGCGGTGCTGGAGGAGTTTTTGCCGCTGCTGGCGGAAAGTATCCTGCTGCCGGATGAAGATGGCAATTATCAGCCGTTTTTTTCAGTGGCGCGCTGGTATCTGGGTGAATTTGCCGAGGATATTTTAAGGGAAAATAATTATGCGATGTAACGCACTCCTGCTTAAAAATAACTTTTTAAGCAGGAGTTTTTTTGTGGAGGTAGAAAGTAATAATTATCATGTTTTCAGATAATTGCAGAAAGATATAGGGGAGCGGAGAAATATGGAATTAACTAAGAAAGCGTTTAAAGCGTATGATGTGCGCGGCGTTGTGCCGACAGAGGTCAATGCGGAGATGGCTTATCGGGTAGGGCGCGTTTTTGCGGCGATGTTTGCAGCTGAAAAAGTTGTGGTCGGGCATGATATACGCTTGAGCGGGCGCGAGCTGGTCGATGCTTTGACGGAAGGGCTGCGGCACGGCGGCAGTGATGTGATCGATATCGGGCAGTGCGGTACGGAGATGATTTATTTCGCGACGGCACATCTGGACGCTGACGGGGGGATCATGGTAACGGCCAGTCACAATCCGGCAGAGTATAACGGGATGAAGCTCGTGCGCCGAGGAGCCAGACCGATCTCGGCCGATACGGGACTGATGGAGATCGCTGATATGGTGGTCGACAGTAAGGATTTTCCTCATGTCAAGGTGCCGGGCAAGACGGAGGGTGCTGTAAGACGTTATGATATCATGCCGGAATATATCGAGCATTTGCTGGGATATATAGACATCAAGTCGCTGAAACCGCTGAAGATAGTGGCTAACCCTGGGAACGGCGGCGCCGGCCCGGTCTTGAACGAGCTGGCCAAATATCTGCCTTTTGAATTTATCAAGATCAATGAAATACCTGACGGGACTTTCCCGAACGGGGTGCCTAATCCGCTTTTGGTACCAAATCGCGAGGCTACGGCAAAACTGGTGCGCGAATATCAGGCTGATCTGGGCGTGGCCTGGGACGGCGATTTTGACCGCTGCTTTTTGTTTGATGAAAAAGCCGAATTTATTGAAGGCTATTATATAGTCGGTTTGCTGGCAGAGGTATTTCTGCGCAAGCAGCCGGGCGCCAAGATCATGTATGACCCGCGTCTGACCTGGAACACGCAGGAGGTTGTGGATGCGGCTGGCGGTGTTGCTGTGCGCTGCAAGAGCGGGCATGCCTTTATGAAGGAATGTATGCGTGCCAATGAGGTGCTGTACGGCGGCGAAATGTCGGCGCATCATTATTTTAAAGATTTTTCCTACTGTGACAGCGGCATGATACCCTGGCTGTTGGTGGCGGAGCTGTTATGCACCAGCGGTAAAACTTTGTCGGAGCTGGTCGAAGAACGGATGGAAAAATTTCCCTGCAGCGGCGAGATCAACCGCAAGGTTGAAGATTCAGCGGCCGTACTGGCGGCGATCGAGGCTGAATATGCGCCCGGCGGTCAGGTCGATAAGCTGGACGGGCTGAGCATTGATTATTCCGAATGGCGTTTCAATGTGCGTGTTTCCAATACAGAGCCGGTGATGCGTCTGAATGTTGAGACCAGAGGCGATAAAAAGCTGCTGGCTGAAAAAACAGCGGAACTGCTGGAACTGATCGGCGGCGAAGAAGCCTGACAGAGCCCGCGTCTGATCGGTGCTGGCGGCAATCAAGGTAAGTGTTTATTTAAAAATTTATTTCCTGTTCAAGTGGAGAAAGAGTGATACAGATGACTGCAATCAAACAAGTACGCAAGGCTGTTATTCCGGCGGCCGGATTAGGCACGCGTTTTCTGCCTGCTACTAAAGCTACACCGAAGGAGATGCTGCCGATCGTTGATAAGCCGACGATCCAGTATATTATTGAAGAAGCGCTTGCTTCGGGAATAGAAGATATTCTGATTATTACCGGGCGCAGCAAACGTGCTATCGAGGATCATTTTGACCGCAGTATCGAACTGGAATTGAACCTTGCGGCCGGCGGTAAAGCGCAGGAGCTGGAGATGGTCAAAAAGATCTCTGATATCCGGATCCACTATATTCGCCAGAAAGAGCCGCGCGGATTGGGGCATGCTATTTTATGCGCGAAGCAGTTTATCGGCGATGAGCCTTTTGCGGTGCTTTTGGGCGACGATGTAGTAGACGGTGAAGTACCGGCACTGAAACAGCTGATGGATGTTTATGATAAAACCGGGGCCAGTGTTTTGGGCGTACAGGAGGTGCCGCAGGAAAAGGTATCGTCTTATGGTATCGTAGCGTCCGAGCCTACGGCCGAACCGCGCACCTTTACGGTCAGCGATATGGTCGAGAAGCCGGGCGTTGAGGAAGCGCCTTCGCGGCTGGCTGTTTTGGGGCGTTATATCATCAATCCCGAGGTGTTCCCGATCCTGGAGGCTACCAAGCCGGGACGCGGTAATGAGATCCAGCTGACGGACGCATTGAAGGAGCTGGCTAAACTGCAGAAGATGTATGCTTATAATTTTGAAGGACGTCGTTATGACGTCGGCGATAAACAGGGCTTTTTGGAGGCGACGGTGGAAATGGCGCTGAAGCGTCCTGATCTGAAGGATAAGTTTTTAGCATATTTACAGACTATTGTCAGTAAGAACTAAGGAGATTGAATGATGAATGTTCTGGTTACCGGCGGTGCCGGTTATATTGGTTCACATGTAGTTGAAGAATTGCAGAAAAACGGTTTCACACCGATCGTTTACGATAATCTTTCCACAGGCCATGTGGCTGCAGTGCCTGAAGAGGTGCAGCTGGTGGAGGGCGATATCCATGATGTTGCTTTTTTGAAGCATATCATGGCCCAGTTTGAGATCGACGCGGTCATTCATTTTGCTGCCAGCAGTCTGGTCGGCGAATCGATGGAAAATCCTTCCAAGTATTATTTTAATAATGTGGAGGGGTCGCTGCATCTTTTGGAAGCAATGAAAGGCGCCGGCGTAGATTATATCGTTTTTTCGTCGACGGCGGCAGTATACGGAGAGCCTGAGAGCGTTCCCATTAAAGAGGACAGCTGTCTGAACCCGACTAATGTTTACGGCCGCACGAAGCTGATGATCGAAAAAATGCTGGCTGATTATGATATGGCTTATGAGATGCGTTATGTGGCGCTGCGTTATTTTAACGCCGCAGGAGCTTCGCCGAGCCGTGATATCGGCGAAGACCATGATCCTGAATCGCATTTGATCCCGCTGGTTTTAAAAACTGCGCAGGGCGTACGCAGGCAGGTTGCCATCTATGGTACTGATTATGCTACTGCAGACGGTACCTGTGTGCGTGATTATGTTCATGTCTGCGACCTGGCAACGGCACATGTTCTGGCACTCAAGCATCTGCTGGCTGGAGGAGCGAGCCGCGTGTATAATCTGGGCAGTGAAAATGGTTTCAGCGTGCGCGAGATCATCGATGCTGCTAAAAAGATTACGGGGATAGACTTTACTGTGGTGGAAGAAAGCCGCCGCAGCGGCGATCCGGCTGTGCTGATCGCTTCTTCGGAGAAGATCAGGGACGAGCTGGGCTGGGTGCCTAAGTGCAGTACTGTCAATGAAGTTATCAGTACGGCCTGGAAATGGCATAAGGGACACCCGCAGGGCTATGAAGGCTGAAAATGTAAGACCGGTTTGCCTGGGCAGCCGGTCTTTTTGCTTTCAAGCCGTTTTTTTGTTAAAATAAGAGTTCAGGAAGAAGAAAACAGAGGACGAAAAAATGCAGCTTGTTGTAGATAAAATTGCCAGGAGTTTTGGCATTAATGAAATATTTAAGGATATCAGCTTTATGATCGATAAAGGTGAAAAAATTGGGCTGGTAGGCGTAAATGGCAGCGGCAAAACAACGCTGCTGCGCTGTCTTTTGGCTCCGGAAACGGTTGACGGTGGTGTGGTGCGTTTTGAACCCGGCTTGAAGATCGGTTATGTGGAGCAGGGGTTTCAGAATATCGGCACCGGCAGTTTGTGGCAGTTTATGCTGCGCTCCTGCCCGGAGATAGTGACGATGCGTGAAGAACTGGCGGCTTTGGAAGCACGTTCTGCCCAGCTGGAACCGGGTACGGAGCTGGATGGGGTTTTAGAGGAATACGCCCGTGTGACCAAACGTTACGAACATGTCGACGGATATAATTATGAAGCGTTTATTAAAAGAGTCTTGATTGGCCTGGGTTTTGAAGAAGCGGTCTGGGATAAGACGGCGGAGCACTTTTCCGGCGGACAGAAAACCAGGATGATGCTGGCGGCGGCCCTGGTGCGGCAGCCTGATTTTCTGATTTTGGATGAGCCTACAAATCATCTGGATATTGCTATGACTGAGTGGCTGGAGAAGTATCTGCAGGAATTTAAGGGCGGGCTATTGGTAGTCAGTCATGACCGTGCGTTTCTTGATAATATCGCTACACGGATACTGGAAATGGAAGGCGGGCATCTGACTTCCTTCAAAGGCAATTACAGCAAATATCTGGTGCAGAAAGAGCTCCAGACTGCAACACTGGAAGCTGCTTATGCTTCGCAGCAGGATTATATCGCACGGACGGAAGCCTATATCCGTCGTTTTAAAGCGGGCATCAAAAGTAAGATGGCGCGTGGACGCCAATCTCAGCTGGATCGTCTGGAGCGGATGGACGCGCCTGTGCAGCATGAGGAATTTGCCCTGCGCCTGCCGCCTGCGCCGGAGTCTGCTGAACGGGTGCTGATTTTGGATAACCTTTCTGTTGGTTATGGCGATAATGTACTGCTGCATGATATAGATTTGGTGCTGCGCAAGGGTGAAAAGGTTGGCTTGCTGGGTCCTAACGGTACCGGTAAAACGACATTGCTGAAAACTGTTTTAGGCGAGCTGCCGCCGCTGAAGGGAACAGCGCAGATCGGCAATCGTGTGAAGGTAGGGTATTTTTCGCAGAGCTATGAAAGGCTTGCTCCCAAACAGACGCTGCTGGATAATTTTTTGGTGGAATATGGCTTTACTGAGGAACGTACGCGTTCACTGCTTGGCGGGATGCTGTTTCACGGCGACGACGTTTTTAAAGAGATCGGCACTTTGTCAGGCGGCCAGAAGGCACGTCTGGTATTGCTGAAGCTGGTGCTGGACGGGGCAAACTGCCTGGTGCTGGACGAGCCGACCAACCATCTTGATATTATGGCGCGGGAGACTGTGGAAGCTGCTTTGACTGCTTTTGACGGAACGGTGCTGGTGGTCAGCCATGACCGTTATTTTATCAACGAGATCGCTGACAGGATCTGGGAACTGGAAGATCACCGGGTCTGTGATTATAAAGGCAATTATGATTTTTATTTAGAAGAAAAGGCTAAAAGACGGCTGCTGCAGGCTGCCGTGCCGAGCAGCGCCCCTGTGCAGAGGAAGGCTGCGCCTGAGCCGATAAGCAGTACTGTAAAAAGTTCCGGCAGGCATAAGCGTGCCTACAGCCCGCAGGAAGCAGAAAAGCTGCTGGCAAAAGTTGAATTGAGTATTCGTGAACAGGAGGCTTTGCTGGGGGTGCTGGAAGGACGAATGGCCGATCCTGACAGCCATACAGACCCGGAAGCCAGCGCTGCTTTGGCGGCGGAGCATGCTGCCCTGCAAGCGGAAATCGAGAAGCTGATGCTGCGCTGGGAAGAACTGATGACAGCGGCAGAAGCGTTACAGGAGTAAGCAGAAGATGTTAAATGCAATGACGGACGAAGAATATATGCAGTTGGCGCTGCAGGAAGCCCGGGCGGCTGACGTGATCGGCGAGATACCGATCGGCGCCGTACTTGTGGTTGAAGGTGAAGTTGTAGCGAGGGCGCATAATATGCGCGAAACCTGGAACGATGCGACGGCGCACGCCGAGGTCATCGTGATCAGGGAGGCGTGTAAAAAGCTGGGCCGCTGGCGTTTAGAGGGGGCCGTGCTTTATGTTACGGTCGAGCCCTGTCCGATGTGTTCGGGCGCTATCGTCAACAGTCGTATCGACAAGGTTGTTTACGGCTGTCCTGATGCTAAAGCCGGAGGGGCAGAGTCGATCTTTAATATCATCAGTAATCCCAATCTTAATC
>OJOT01000744.1_pt1 | contig 17878 bp, 5 predicted proteins | sample 1598261 | NCBI WGS metagenome assembly OJOT01 (sample SAMN03922468, study PRJEB24848) | human gut metagenome | isolation source: stool sample | host: Homo sapiens | place: Germany | collected 2010-11 | reverse complement strand
TCCTTCTTCTGTTCTCTGAATAGCAAAATATCGTTCTCCTACCTCATATGCCAGTTCACTAAGAACCTGTTCTTCTAGATTCAGGAAAGAATCCAGTTGTTCAAAACTGATACTGTCTACAAAATGAGCTGTTACTTTTTCCCCGTCATTCAGAACTACGATATCACTGACAGACAGGGAATGTCCTCGGAAGTCTTCCGGTCTGTCAATGTTGAACCTTTCAAAAATATCTTCCAGTGACATATTTCCCGATAAGTCTCCAACATAGACCAGCTTATAATCTTCTTTTTTTATCTGCATACCATGACTTTCAATAAAGCGCATATTCATAAATGCATAGTTTTCGCCCGGTGAATCATCCTTGATCTGATAAATACCAAAGGTTCGCCTAGTTCCTAACAACAGGTTTGCCTCTTTCAAAGACTGAATCTGTGGATATTTCTGCATTTCCCATTCCAGGTTACGGAAACGCTCCAGTTCTGCCATGGACATCTGATAATGCTCCGGTCCTCGTTCAATTTCCATGCGTTCCGTGACATAGATCGGTGACGAAAAATTAGTGATCAGATAGATATCTGCTCCGGCATCGTATAATTTCAGTGCTTCTTCCTGATTGATCACACTCATCGGTTCCTGAAATACTCCAAAATCTTCGTCTGCATAATCCAGATCCTGATTCCTTATCCGTTCCCACATCTGTGATTCCATGCCAAACAGACCTTCATGTGCCTGTATCATTTCCTTACTTGCATACTCTCCCTTACCGCCATCGCTGCCCAGGCAATAAATCTTAGAACCCATCCTGTGATAATCTAAGGCTGCTTCTTTTCTGAGCGGCACCATGTCTTCTGCTGTATATCCATAATCACGTAATTCCAGCTTGCCGATGGTTGGATCTGGTAAGTCCTGAATATCCATTTTTGCATCATCCAGAAGTTCCTCGACTTTATCATTGTCTTTCTGGCTGAGTGCATCAGAAAGGGTTCTTACCAACATCCTTACTTTTTCTTCCTCGCCAATCAGATTTGCATATTCAAAAATCTGTTCCTTTACATCCGCTGGAATCTCTATTTCCATGTGTTCTGCACGGTCTATCTGTTCCTGCGTATATTTCTGCATTTTCTGCGTTTCTTTTCCTGTTATCATATTTCTCGCCATTCAAATTCCTCCTGTGTTCTAAAAAATGGCATAACCGGCAGAACCTTCTTCTACCAAATTATGCCATCTTTCCTGTTTTCTTATTCCAGACCGAAGTCCCGTTTTCTATTTTCCTTGCCAGTTTCACTTTCCCGCTGACTCTTTTCTTTATAAATCTGCAGCTTCTCATGGATAGAACCTCGTGCCGGTCTTTCTTCTTTCTCTTTTGATTCCGACTGCTCTGTTTCTGTATCTTCTCGCTCATCCATATTGAGAAGTGCATTTAGTTCTGACAGACGCTCCAGTTTTTGGTTCAGTTCCTCTTCTTTTGGAAATGGCTTCCCGACTTCCTCTTTGGCATTTGCCATCTGCTCCTGTACCGTTTCCAGCCGTTGTTCTGCGTCTGCCAGTTTCTCCGGATAACTTTCTAAAAGATTATTGATACGAGTGATATTTCCTAGAGCATCAGCTCCCAACCGAACTTTAGCTACCGATTCATGCTTTACAGACAGGATAAACTCTTTGCTCCAGCTGTCGAATTGGATTCTCATGTTAAATCCCTGATAGCTTCCAATGTCCATAGCTGCATCTACAGACTTAATGTCTTTGCAGACCGCCAGAAGTGCCACACCTGCCTCTTTCTTTTCTGTGAACACTTTGCCACTGATTTCCATAGAAAACTGCTCCGGATCCGTGATTTTATGCTCAGAAAAATGAGCGATGTCTGCCTTGTAGCTGTCAATGATCTCCGTCAGTTTTGCAATCTGTTGCGGAAAATTCCTTGCAATATCATCTTCCAGTCGGTACTGGTTATTCATGTGGCTCGCTTTTAAAAGCTTTAATTTCGCCACATCCACATCCAATGCCATCTTCTCTTTTACTGCCGGATTTCCGGTTGCAAGTGCTTTGACCTCCGCATAGGAAAGTGCAGCTTCATCCACATCTTCACAGCTTCGGACAGGTGCTTTACTGGTCATAATCTGAGAAATGAACTTCTGTTTATTTTCGATCAGCTGCCACATATAACTGTCGAATGTGGATTCTGTTACATACCGAAAGATATGAACCTTTTTGTTATGGTTTCCCTGACGGATAATACGTCCTTCCCTCTGTTCCAAGTCAGACGGTTTCCAGCCAATATCCAAATGATGCAGGGCAATCAGACGGTCCTGCACATTGGTTCCCGCACCCATTTTTGCTGTTGAGCCAATCAAAAAACGAACCTGCCCGGATTTCACTTTTCCAAACAGCTCCGTCTTTTTTGCTTCTGTATTTGCATCATGAATAAACGCAATCTCTTTTTCCGGTACACCTTTCTCTATCAGTTTCTGCTTCAAGTCATCATAAACATTGAAACTGCCATCGCCTTTCGGTGTGCTCAAATCACAGAAAATCAACTGTGCTGATTTCTGTGCTGCTGTATCTTTCCAGATTTCATAGCTTTTCTCTGCACAGACTGCTATTTTACTTTCCGGATTATCTGGCAATAGTTCGTTCACTAAACGCTGATCCAGTGCTAACTTCCTTCCGTCATTGGTAATTTTCAGCATATTATCAACTGAGGCATCTACCCCGCCGTTTCTGACAACTTCTGCACGTTCTCCCAGACTTTCTACGATTTCTTTCTGCTGTTCCGTTGGTTTCAGCACCACTGTTTCATATTCCGCTTCCGGCACAGGAAGCTTTAACTGATCGGAAGTCTTGATATCTGCAATCTCCTTGAACATATTCATCAGTTCTGGGATATTATAGAATCTGGCGAATCTTGATTTTGCTCGATATCCAGTTCCTTCCGGTGCAAGTTCGATGCTCGTGACAACTTCTCCAAAGGTGGAAGCCCAGGAATCAAACAGTCCAAGTCCCATATTTTGTAATTTACTGTTCTGCAGATACCGCTGCATAACATATAATTCCGTCATGCTGTTACTGATTGGTGTGCCTGTAGCAAAAGTAATGCCTTTTCCTCCAGTAATCTCGTCCAGATATTGACATTTATTGAACATATCTGCGGACTTCTGTGCTTCGTTCTGTGCAATCCCGGCTACATTTCTCATTTTTGTATAGAGAAACGCATTTTTATAGCTGTGTGCTTCATCTACATACAAATGATCCACGCCCAGTTCTTCAAACGTAACTACCTGATCTTTCTTCTCTTTCTGATTCAGTTTTTCCAGCCTTGTCTGCAGTGTCTTTCTGGTCTTTTCAATCTGTTTGACGGTATAACGCCCGCCGTCCTGTTCATACCTTGCACTCTGGATTGCCATTTCCAGATCATCAATCTGCTTCCGCAGCATGGCTTCCTGCCTCTCATCAGAGATTGGAATACGCTCAAACTGAGAATGACCGATGATAATGGCATCGTAATTTCCCATAGCGATCCGGGCACAGAACTTCTTTCGGTTTGCCGGTTCAAAATCTTTCTTGGTTGCTACCAGGATATTGGCTCCCGGATATAACTGCAGAAACTCCGCTCCCCATTGCTCCGTCAAATGGTTTGGAACGACAAAGAGGTTTTTCTGAGATAATCCCAGACGTTTGCTCTCCATTGCAGCCGCTACCATCTCGTAGGTCTTCCCAGCTCCTACTACATGAGCCAGAAGCACATTCTCTCCGTAAAGCTGGTGTGCAACAGCATTTTTCTGATGCGGACGAAGCTCTATTTCCGGATTCATTCCTGGGAAAGTCAAATGACTGCCATCGTATTCACGGGGACGGATACTGTTAAATCGTTCATTGTACACTTTTACCAGCCTCTCTCGTCTCTGCTGGTCTTTAAAAATCCAGTCTTTAAATGCCGCTTTCATGGCATCCTGCTTCTGTGATGCCAGCATGGTCTCTTTTTTATTGAGGACACGGATCTCATCACCATTTTCATTGACACTCTTATCATAGATACGGACATCTTTCAGGTTCAGAGTATCTTCCAGAATCTTATAGGCATTTGCTCTCTCCGTTCCATACGTTGCATATGCAAACGCATTTCTTGGACTGTCCGCATTCTTTCCTGTAATCCTCCACTCACCATTTACCTCAGAGAATTTTACCTGTATTTCCTTCTGTGCAAGATACCATGGCGTATGAAGCAGTTCTGTCATAAAATCTTGATAATCTGAAGGTTCAATCCAAGTAGCTCCAACACGCACCTCAATTTCGGATGCTTCCAGATTTCTCGGCTGAACTGCCTCTAAAGCACGGACATTCGGTGTAAATTCCGGATGACTCTCGGCAAAAGTTCTCGCAGTGTTTAATTTATCCCTGACATTTCCAGATAAATACTCATCTCCGCTTTCCCACTGGTCTGTCAGTGGATTCTTAAAGATAACTCCAACCAGTTCCTCCGTGATTTTCTCTTCAGTCTTTCCGGTCAGCTCTGCCATATAAGGAAGGTCTACCTTTGCCCTTTCATTCAAAGATAATGCTAACGCCTCTGTCGCTGTTTCTACGCTGGTTACTGCTACTGCCTTTTTGATGGTTCGTTTTGTAAACATATCTGCTTTTCGCTTCAATGTTCCATCTTCGTTCAGATCTTCCAGAGAACACAATAGGCAATAAGAAGAGTCATCAGAAAACGCCCGTTTGTTGGCATTACTTCCAATGACTCCATACTTTACCGTGTAGGTATCATATACTTGATTCAGTTTCTCCTGCTGTTTCTGGATTTCTTCGTCTGTGACGAATTCCTCCATCTGCATGGCGATCAACTCCCGGACGGTATCACGGATTGCAACCATGCCTTTCACACGTTCTGCAGTGGCGGCAGGCATTTTCACCTGATTCATCAAAGAGTTGACACGATAATATACCTGATCATCTACCACCGTATAGCTGTAATTTCTAACATTCGGATCAGCCGGAATACTCTCTGGCATCTCATACAGTTCTGTTTCCACATCTACTGCCGGTACCATGCTTCCCTTAATTTGTTTCACAGCTTCTTGTAACTGTAATTCCAAATCAGCTCCTTCCATTGGAGCACAGGTTGTTTCCATACCATACGGACCGGACACTTCTTTCATCTCACCCAGAATCATTTCCGGATGCTGAACAAAATACTGATTAACCGTAATTCCATTGACATCACTATCCAGATTTATCCATTCCGGCATTTCTTTCGTAAGGCTTTCCCTCTTTTGGAAAAACAAGATATCAGCACTGACTTCTGTTCCCGCATTTGCCTTAAAAGCTGTGTTCGGCAGTCGGATTGCTCCCAACAGATCTGCCCGCTCTGCCAGATATTTCCGGACTTCCGGTGACGCCTTATCCATAGTTCCCTTTGTTGTGATCAGTGCCGCCACACCACCTGGACGTAACTGATCTATCGTCTTGGCGAGAAAGTAATCATGGATCATGAAATTGTAGCGATCATACTGACGGTCATTGACCTTGTATGCACCAAATGGCACATTTCCAATCGCCACATCAAAAAAATCATTAGGATAATCTGTCTTCTCAAAACCTTTGATCTGAATATTGGCATCTGGATAGAGTAGCTTTGCAATTCTACCGCTGATACTGTCCAGTTCCACACCATAGAGTTTGGACTGATTTAGATTCTCTGGAAGCATTCCAAAGAAGTTCCCGACTCCCATAGACGGCTCCAGAATATTTCCTTTTATAAATCCCAGATTCTCCAACACCTGATACATACTTTCAATCACAATCGGCTGTGTATAATGAGCATTTAAGGTGGAAGCTCTGGCTGCAGCATATTCCTCTGGTGTAAGAACCGTCTTTAATTCCAGATATTCTGTCTCCCATGCAGCTTTTGTCTCATCAAATGCATCTGCAAGACCTCCCCAGCCGACGTACCTGGATAAGATTTTCTGTTCCTCTGATGTCGCATTGCGGTTCTCATCCTCACATTTCTTTAACAACTGGATAGCCATGATATTGGCCCGGAATTTCTCCTTCGGTGTTCCCTGTCCAAGCTCGTCATCCGTGATATGAAAATTTCCTGCCGGAACCATTTCTTCTAGCTGCTGTATTGGAGACTCCGTTTCTGCTTCCGATTCATTGAATACTGTTTCCTCTAATGATTCTGTGGTATCTTCCTGTTCCTGCACTTCATGGACTGGTTCTTCCTGCGGACTTTCCAAATCATTTTCTGAGTTAAGAGCCTGCTGTGCTTCTTCCAGATCAGCCAGACGTTGTGCTTCCTGTCTTTCCTCATACTTTTCCATTTCTTCCGGTGACAGGTAATCATCACTACGAACCAGCTGACGAACACGCTCTGCAACTTTGTTCCATTTCAATAAAACCGTCACATCCGGATTTCCGATTTTCCCTTTACTCAATCGCAAGCCTTTCGCATCGTGAAACGCATCCGACTGATAGGCTCCAATGATTCCCGGTGAGGAACCACCTGTCCCATATTCATTTTTCAGAAAATCCGCAGCTTCTTTTGTATCATGATGTTCCATGAAATATTCATAAATACGGTTACGACCACCAGCCGTAATGCCGCCTTTTCTTAATACTGCGTCAATCTCATCCTGTGTGATAAAAGAAAGTTCCGGACGTTCTACCTGCTGTTTCTGATCCCGCCAGGACATATCCCGCTGCAGGTCACGGAAACGGCTAAAAAATTTTGGATTGTTCTGAATTTCCCATTGATGATATTCCCCTGGATTTTCATCCATGTCTTTCTGCAGATATTCAAACCGCTCATAGATTTCCTGAATAGCTTCCGGTTCAAGCAAGCAATCTAGGATTGTTTCCTGCCATTCCTGATAAGACAATCGCTCGTCTGGATTTCTGTTAGTATCCCGAAAATGCAATGCTAATTGAATACTTGTTCCTTCCCGTTCTTTTTCGATAGCATTATTGGAAATGCTGTTGGAAACATAATTCCCCTCCTCATACATATCCCGAATGCGGTCAGCTGCTTCCTCCCATGTAACCATACGGTCAAAATTACGTCTGGCGGAATCTCCACGGCGGATACGGATACCATCGCTGTCATACCAGATACTGATTTTCTGTCCACGGATGGTAAAACCTTTTCCACCCGTACCATACTCACTGATCAGAAATTTTCGCATTTCTTCATGATCTAATCCTTCAATCAGTTTTGCTGTAATATGAAAAAGCGTATTATTGCCTCCACTTCCGGTACGAAGAATATCATTTACAATATCATCTGAAATCAAAAAAGCGGCTGGCTGTGTAAGTGCAGCTGCCGCTTTCCTTATTTCTCCTAACTGTTCCTCTTCTGTTGGGAACAGGCTTAACTGTAAATAATCTCCTGAATTACCAGCTCCTCTGCCTGTGCTTTGATCTGGTTCATGTGTTTGGTCCAAGCCATTGTGTCTGCCATCTTGTCCGGTGCCGGATCTTTCTCCAGAAGTTCGTTCATCAGGTTGTCTACTCTCTGTCTTGCCTGACTGTCGATCTCCATCAGATGACTGTCCAGACGGTTCTGCAGTGTCAGAATGTTGAACCTGGCTATCTTGTGATTTCTCAGATACTCTTTCCTCATCATTCCGTACTTCCCGATTGTTCCTCTCGTCTCTTCCAGGCTGATATCCGGAATCTGATACTCTCCGTTCTGGCTGTAACTGATCTCTCTCATAGTCTGTTTCCTCCTTTTTTTCTTCTCTATCTTCTGTGTTATCCGTATTACTTTCACGAATTAACGTGTTAAATTCATTATAAGCTACTTCTTTTTCTTTTGCAACCGTTTTCAGGTCATTTTCCAGATCATTCAGAACATATCGTCCAATCTGCATCAGGACTGGTCTGCTGATCTCGTTGACTGCACTTCCCAGATGTCCTAATACTTTCAGCTGATTGAAGTCCGTTATATGCCGAAAATCCTCTGCATCCAGATATTCCTGTACATCCAGTCCACACCTGTTTAGTAATACATACCAAACACTATTGGTCATCAGTTCCCGAAATTCTACTTCCTGATTCTGTTCGTCCAGTTCTTCCAAAAATGTCCCTGTTACAACCAGTCTCAGTTCTTCCAATGCATCTGGAAGCCATTCCTGCATACTCTCCTTCGCTGCCTGATGCAGACTTTCAGCAAATCCTCCTTCTGTATCTTCCAGTGATAACTGCTCCTGCAGATAATCCGCAACCAGCTGTTCTCCTTCCATTGGAAGATTCCATAACTGAGGATCCTTTCCAAGATTCCGCACTTTATAAGTGTCCTGCACATCAAATACATACCGAAGTTTTGTTTTCGGTCCGGAAGTATTGTCAATCAGGGCAATCCCCTTGGATCCCTTTTTGATCCAGCGGTACATCTTCTGATTCCAGATTTCCATGGATGCTACGGCAGTTGCTTCCGGTCGCTGTGCATAAATTAAAAGCTGTTCTGGAAAAGTGTATTTGTACAGTCTGGATGCCGTGTTTAGGAACCGCATCCATTCCTGCGGACTGGCAGCTACATCTTTTGCCACCTCTTCCGTCAGCTGTTCCATTGCATATAATTTATTTGCCATGTGCTACTCCTTTTCTTCCTCCCATTTTTCTTCTACAACATCAGCAATCCGTTCCATTGCCCTTGTCATAGAAGGAAAATTACTGCTGTTATTTGCTTTTCCAATCTGATCAATAAGAAATTCCGGCACATCTGCAAGTGCTCCGGCAATCATAGCCTTTACCCGGATGTCCTCCAGCATAAGAAGCTCTTTTACACCAAACTCTTCGCCAAATACATCCTGATATCTCCGCAAGTCATCCAAAAGATATTCCGGCTTTAAATCTCTATCCATTTCCTTTCGTTTGTCATCACCATATAAACACCAATCCATATTCTTTTCTCCTCCTACTATATAAAAGTGAGGACTGCTCAACACAGTCCCCTTAAATTATCGTTATTTCTCGTTATAATACTGTGGCAAGGTCTTTCGCCTTATCCTTTGGGATTGTATCTGCCCCTTTTGCCTTGATCTCTGCCTTGGCTTTTTCCAGCTTTCCATGGATTCCACCTTTTGCTTCGGTTTTTGCGGTTACTTTTTCTGCTTCTTTCGCTTTCTCCAGACGTGTTTCCCTGCGTTCCGCATTTTCCATGACTGCTGTCTTTCCATCACAGAACTGAACCTTATCTGAAAGCTGTTCCTGTCTTTCTACCTGCGTCTCATTGACTTCTTTTACCATGGCATTTAATTCTGGTACTTCAAGCATCCCATTATCCGGAAGAATCAGCACCTCATGAATTGAAGATGGAAGAACAAAATAATCACTGCCAAGACACTCGCCAATCTGCTTACGAATATCTTCCTGCAATAACAGTGAAGCACCATTCATTTTTTGTGTATTTGTCAGACAGAACATTGGATTTTCGATTGCTTCAATATCCAGTTTTTCATGCAGAAGATTTTCCGACTCTCCACCGAAAATCATAGATTTTACCATTTCATTCATGTCCATCAGAACAACACCACGATTCTGGTCTGCCGCCATTGCGTCTGTCTGAATCTGTTCGGCAGATACTCCCCATTCATTCATCAGCGAAATAGTTACCGGAATACTGCCGATTCCATTTTCATTTTCTTTCAAATTTACTGCATAATAAGCATCGAAATCTCCGTGTTCTGTAACCACTTTATCTGCCAGGCGTTCTTCATTCCATTCTCGGTCACAGATTCTCACCTGCAATTTATCCTTCATTTTCTCATAATCGAAAATATCAGGTACTCCCATGTCAATAAATTCTGCTTTATCCTGTGCCTCAATACGCATATCGGCTACATCACCCACACAGGAATCGGCATCTTTTCCATTTACATATTTCTGATAAAGAGAATCCAGATATACCGTTGGCACTGTTCTCTGGTTCCCTTTTGGAATGGTAATTCCTGTCAGCTTTAACCCATTATTCTTAACTACTTCCTGCAGTTTAATTTCTGCGTCCTTGTACGACTCTGGCAGATACTCCTTTACATTGTCTTTGACATATTCATAAAATTCTTTTCTGTTCATCATATGCTTTTACCCCTTTCTGATCATGTGATGATTCATTCTCTTTCTGCTGACCATCTGCTCGGCTTTCTTCTGATAAGCCATCATTCTCTTTAAAGTTTTCTCCTGGTTTTTTCGTGCTTCCTGTCTTTTTTCCATTGCTTTCATCATAGTTTTCTGTTCCTTTCTGTGATTTTTTGTATGAAAAAGGGAGCCTCACATAGAAGCTCCCAATCATAACGGTTGGTTTCCTTATTTGCTTTTCCTTTTTCTGATGATATAAAGTCCTGCCATACCTCCTGTAGAGATTACCAGAAGCAGAATCGGCAGCCAGATATTCGTGCTGTCACCTGTTTTCGGTGCGTTTGATACCTTCGTCTCTTCATGGGACTGTGGCGTATCCGGTGTGTTCGGTGTTTCCGGAACTTCCGGTTTCTCATTTGTCAGATTGAAAGTGACTTCCACGACCGGCGTACTGTCATCTGCATAAGCAAATGTCACTTCATGCTTGGTCTGATCCAGGGTGTATCCATCCAGTGTCTTTGTTTCCACCAGATAATACTTGATAGCGGTATCATATTTGCCGTTCTTAAATGTGGCAATCTCATACAGCCTACTTTCTGCATGACCGGCAGCATCTGTCTTTAAGGTTTCCAGAACTTTTCCTTTGCTGTCACGGAGTTCAAATTCTACCCCTTTCAGCGGTTCTCCTGATGACTTATCTGTCTTATTAAGAATCACTTTTCCCTTGGCAGTATCATCTTTCATAGTCACTTTCTGAACTTCTCCAGTATCTTTCACCTCAAATGTTACATCAGCAGTCAGAAGATATCCTTTCGGTGCCTGCTCTTCACGTAAGGTATATTTACCGATTGGCAGTTTTTCGATATAGTGTGCTTCCTCTGTGGAAGTCCAGCTCTCTACTACCTGATCATCCTTATCGAGAATCGTCAGTTTCGCACCTGGAATCTCAGTTTCTCCTGTGATATCAGTCTTACTGATCTCTACTTTTGTCACATCATCTTTCATCTCATGCTTCTGAACCTCTGCTGTATTCTCTACTGTGAAAGTAATACTTTCTGCAGTGACATATCCATCTGCCGGTTTTGTCTCTGTCATGGTGTATTTCTTACCAACAACCAGTTCTTTGATCACATGGGATTCTTCCGTAGAAGTCCATTCATCTACTGTATTGCCATCTGAATCCGTTACTTTTAGGTGTGCACCTGGAAGTTCTTTACCTGTTGTCAGGTCTGTTTTGGACAGCTCCACTGTGGTTGGCTGATTTTCAAAAGTAAAGTCGTAGCTTACTTCTGCCTGGTCTTCTCCGGCATATTCAAAGGTAAATTCCTGTACTTCTTCTGTTGTAACAAATCCGTCCGGCGCAAAGATTTCTTTCACATAGTATTTTCCGTCTACCGGAAGATCTGCCGTAAAAATAATCTGTCCTTTTTCATCCGTTACCCGCTGCTCGATCAGACTGTCTTTCTCAAGAAGTACCTCGCCCTTTGCATTTTTGATATCTTCACTGGTATAAAGACCGAAGACACCACCTGCAAGAACACGGTCTGTATCTTTTTCTTTCTTCAGAACCGTAACCTTTACTTTCTGACGGGCATTCTGCCATTTCTCATCATAAGTGATGACTGGTGTGTCCTGATCACGGTAGGAAAGGTCAACATATCTCGGCTCTTTGTCCAGCACATAACCATGGGCTGTTTTCACTTCCTTCACATAGTATTTTCCAGCCGGGAGATCTCCCATCTGTGCAATACCATTGGAATCTGTGGTAATGGTTCCCACTTTTTCATCTGCTTTGAAATAATCTTCACTGACACCATCTGCCGCTTTGATATCTTCCGCAGCAAATACATCGAACGTCACATCTGAAAGGCTTCCGGTTACATACTCAAAGAGATGCTCCACGGTACCTTTTACATGATCCAGAAGTGTTATCTTATCCAGAAATTCTCCATTTTTGTTGATGATCAGAAGTCCTGTTGGAACTTCATCTTTCATCTCTACTTTCTGAATCTCGGCTCTATCTTCCAGCGTGAACTTCACATCCATTGCTTTCAGATATCCATACGGTGCCATTTCCTCACGAAGAGTGTATTCCTCTCCAACTGTCAGTCGTTTGATCACATGTGGCTGATCTTTTACAGAAGTCCACTGATCCACAACATTTCCTTCTTTATCAAGAACAGTGAGTTTTGCTCCATCCAGTTCCACACCTGTTGTTACATCAGATTTTGTAATTTCTACTGTTGTCGGCTGGTTCTTTTTCACTGTTTTCAGTTTTACTGTCTTCACATCCTGTCCCTGGTAAGAAGCATCCAGATTCAGAACTTCATCAGAGGATACAAATCCCGCCGGTGCTTTTAACTCTTTCACATAATACTGTCCAAGTGGCAGATCCAGCGTACATGTTGCAAGACCATCGTTATCAGAAGTCATTTCCTGTAAGAGTGTGTCTGCTTTCACGATCACTTTTCCATCTGCCTTAATATCCGCTTTGTTATAGATACCAAAGACAGCTCCTGCTACGGTTGCACCATTTTCTGCATCCTGTTTTTCTACCTGGATTACAACTTTCTGGCGGTCATCGCCAACAGTCACTTCCTGTTCGATTACAGGTGTATCCTGATCTGCATAGACAAATGCGACATCCGATCTGTCATGGTTCAGGACAAATCCTTCCGGTGCAGTCTTTTCTACCACATAGTAAGAACCAAGCGGCAGATTCTCTGCAACTGCTTTTCCGTCTTCTCCGGTCGTTACCGCTGTTACCAGTGCATCTTTTGCATAGATCAGCTGTCTGTTTCCGTTTTCATCTTTCTGATAATCCGGTGTATAGATATTTTCAGCTGCATAGACATGAAATGATGCACCCTTCAGGTATCTTTCTTCATAAACAAAGTCCTTTTTAAATCCGGTCAGCATCTCACCTTTTTTATAGATCGTCAGCTTTCCTTTTACCGGATGGTTCTCGTAGTCTACCGTAATAATGGCATCTCCGCTCTCAGAATCCATCTGGTATGCTGTATTTGCATCCACCGCAATCTCTACATAGTTCTTATTGATTGTGTACCCTTCCGGTGCGTTGACTTCCTCAATCCGGTAATGTCCGATCTTCAGATTCTTCGGCATGATCAGATATCCCTGGCTGTCCGTAAAATAGGACTTGTGAGTAGTTGTCACTGGGTAAGTTGTTACCTGCTCCACATACTTCTTGTTGTCCAGGTCATATACCTTAAATTCTGTTCCGGCAATCAATACAGATTTCTTTGTTTCATCGTCTTTTTTCACGATTTTCAGTTTTGCCTTAAACTCTTCATCCAGAAGCACTCGCCAGATCTGTGGCTCGTTTGGATGATGTTCTGTGATATTCACTTCAAAATCATCGACTGGCTTGTAATTGTGCGGTGTTGTAGTTTCACGCACGATATAGCTTCCAAATGGTAATGGAATACTGCAGGCATACCCTTTTTCATCTGTGAAAATCTCAGTTGCTCCATTTTCTCCACTCACTACTGGTTTGGCAGAATCAAAATCATAGCTTCCATCTGCTTTCTTTGTAAGGGAAGATTTCAGATAAACTGTAAATCCAGCTCCGGATAACAGATCTGCATCGGTCTTTCCATTGTTGGCTGCTTTGATGATCTGAAATGGCTGCTTGATGACCTGCTCACTGGAAGTGCACTCTCTTTTTACTTCTGCTGTCATATCTCCTTCATAACTGCACGTAAGATCATGCTCTTCTGTATCTGCCAGGTATCCGGTCGGCGGAGTAATCTCTTTGACATAATATTTGCCAAGATATAAGCCATTTACAGAAGCCTGTCCTTTGTCATCGGTTGTAAGAGAAGCTACCTGCTCTCCTGCTTTATAAATAGTTCCCGTTGCTCCATCCGGGTGCACGATATCTTCACGGGCATACAGTCCATAAACTGCACCTTTCAGTGTGGCATCTCCCTGCGGTACTGCTTTTCCTGTCTCTTTATCCACTTTATAAAGATTGATCTTTGCTGTCACACGGTCATTGCTGAAGGTATGGGTAAAAGATACGGTTGCTTCTTTATCATTGGTGTAAGAAAACTGGAACGTATACACATCTTCTGTATTTCTTACATAACCTTCCGGTGCCTGATCTTCTTTTACAGAATAGGAATATCCGATTGGCAGGTCTACTGTGAATTTTGCAGTTCCGTCTGCGCCAGTAGTTACTTTCTCAATCAGCGTTCCTTTTTTCACAACAACGCTTCCGTCTGCATTTCTGATATCATCGGATGCATACAGAGCAAAAATACCGCCTTTCAGTGGTTTCCTGGTGTCTTTATCCTGTTTTACTACAGAAACAGCTGCTTTCTGTCTCTCGTTGTTAAAAGTCACATCTGCAAATACAACTTCTTTATTCTGACCAGCATAAGTTAGAGTCACTGACTTTTCTTCGCTGCCGTTATAGAAAGAGTCCGGTGCTTTTGTTTCTTTTACCACGTAGGTCCCAAGATGCAGGTTTTTCAGTATGACAGAACCATTCTCACCTGTAGTCAGGTTCTCTTTTACCAGATCACCTTTGCTGTACACTTTTGTGCCATAAGCAGTAACGATATCCGCTCCGGCATACACGTTATAAACAGCATTTTTCTGTCTGCGGTTTTCATACTGAAATACAGTTCCGCTCTCACTGACCTCTGCTCCTGTCAGAACCTGTCCTTCTTTATAAATGGTAAGTTCTGCCAGCTGTTCCTTGTTTTCCACGGTCACAGCCGAGGTCTTATTTGCTACCAGTTTCACATTTGTTGCCGTTGCATTTACCACATATCCCTGTGGTGCTGTGATCTCTTTCAGATAAACGGTATCCTGTGTCTTAATGATCGTAACAGAGGATTTTCCATTTTTATCTGTTGCCGGCATCTGAGTGATCAGCTTTGTACAAGCCTCATCACTGTATACACCAAACACTGCACCTGCAAGATTAACATCCGCTGTATCGTCTTTCTTTACGATTTCGATCGTAGCCTGCTCAATCCAGGATACTTTGAAGTCAATATATTTTTCATCTGTTATACCTTCACCAAATACCAACGCAAGATCCTGCGTGTCAGATCCGGTGGTAATTTTATAAGCAGAGTAATCTTTTGTAATACTTCCCTTCATTGTAGAAGACCAGCTCTGTGCCACGTCACTCACCTGTGTCAGTGGTGCAGAAAGATAAAACTTTGTTTCTCCGCAAATTTCTACACTTGCACCGGCTTTACTGGTTGTGCCTGTGCTCAGATTATGAAGTTTCACACCAGACGGAAGCTTCATCGTAATTGTCTGTAGCTTATCTGCTTTGAATGTAATATCTTTGGTTCTCTGTGAATTGCCATCCACATAAGCTTTAACATCTGCATCAGAAAATGACATTGCTACATCCGGTATTTCCGGCTGTGAAACACAATAATTATACAATTTCATTGCTAAATTCTTGGCTGTACTATTCGCTCCGGAAAAAGCATCGCCACTTCCATTAGCATACGAAGCCGCCAGATGGACAAGAATGAATTTTGCTCCAGCACTAAGATTTCCATAACCATTCTCTTCTGTAAAAAATCCTTCATCTCCTGCTGCCTTGGTTCCGTAATAACATACCTTAGCTAATGTTTTTCCATCTCCGACTTTACTAATGGTATAATTACCTGTTCCTGGTCCCGGTTTTGATGGCTGTACACAGTAAGCAGTCGCAGATACATTTCCAAACTGAACCGTATACTGATAGGTCAGATAAGAACCATAACCATAATCTGCATAACGATACAGTGTTCCTCTGGTAACAGATACTTTCTGTACACTTCTTGCACTTGTCTTTGCCATAAAAGTGACTGTTTCACCAGCTTCCATGGCATATAAATCAATTCCTTCTTCTTCCGCCTGCTCCATTGCATCCGATACTGTAAGACCTGTTTCCGGATCTGTTGTATTTTCAGTATCTTCTTCCATGTCCGGTAATAGTTCGCTTGCCTGAGAATCAAATTCTTCTATCTCACTTTCCGTCACTTTTTCTGTTGGAAGCAATTCCGAGTCTGCTTCTGAATCCTCCGCTTCCTCTGTCTGCTGTTCACTGCCAGCTGTTTTGGATTCGGTCATTGCTTCACCTCCTGCCGCCTCTGTCTGTACTTCTGTTTCTTTCTCACGCACAATCAGTTTTCGGCTGATCTGGTACTTCGGATGCTCCTGATTTACCGGTTCCACATAATAGACCGCTTTGTAAGTGTCCACATGATCTGTCGTAAAATCCTCATTCTTGTCATTCTTTGCTTCCTCAAATGTGACTTTGACCTTGTTATCATCCTTGATTTCCAGTCCCGTGTAATCTGATTTCACATCAAATACACTGCCTGTTTCAATTTCATAATCTTTGGCAGTCACCACCTCATCTTCATCCAGAAGGTCTTTCACTTCCTCATAAAGTGGAGGTTTTTCCTCTGGCTGGATCTCCGCTGCATATGCAGTCATCGGAGATAACACTGTACTAAGCATTGTCATGCCTGCCAGCAAGCCAGATACTACTTTTCTAAAATTACCTTTTTTCTTCATGCTAAGGTCCTCTCTTTCATATATTTGTATTAAAACAGACAGTCCTTAGACTGCCTGCAATACACTACTTATCGTTGTGGAAAAATCAGATTGAACTGTACATTTCCCTCTCCGGGATCGACCATCTCCACAGTTGCTTCATACTGTCTCCCTGTTTTTCTTGATACCAGATCCTTATAATGGATTTTTCCTTTAGACAGGAACTTCTTTGCTGCCACCTTATCCATCTTTTTCCCTTGGCTTGCAAGAAATTTATCATTCTTCCATAAGGTAAATGCACAATTCCGGTCAGAACAGTAAAAGTTTACTTTTCCTTCCCTGACATCAGCTCCACAGCGGGGACATTTGCCAATGACTTCTCCTTTCGCTTTTCCCTGAAACTGCTCTTTCTTTTCTTCTGAAATCCCCTGATATCTGGCAACCAGTTCCTGCATCAGCTCTGTAATTCCATTTAGGAATTCATCTGCTGTCTCTGTATTCTGGGCAATGTGATTCAATGCCATTTCCCACTCTGCGGTCATCTTCGGAGATTTAATCTCATCCGGCAGAACCGTAATCAGTACATTGCCATCATCTGTCGGTACCAGATTTTTCTTTTCTCTTTTCACAAAGCCAGACTGAATCAGTTTTTCAATGATTGCTGCCCTTGTTGCCGGAGTACCAAGTCCTTTCTTCTCTGTATCTTCGGTCAGTTCTTCATTTCCTGCACGTTCCATAGCAGAAAGCAGGGTATCTTCTGTGTACTGTTTCGGTGGCTGTGTAAAATGCTCCGATACAAAAGAATCACAAGGACCGTAATGCTTGCCAGCCCAGATATCCAGCTCCGGCTCTTCTTTCTCAATCTTTACGCCAAAGAACTGTTTCAATTTATTTTCGATTGCCTTGAATCCTTCCTGCTTTGTTTTCTTTGCCGTGAGATAAAACGTATGATAATTGCAGGTGATCTGGCATTTATGGCTTTCATAAATATAAGGATCTGCAGTTGCTGTCAGAACCCTGGCACTGATCAGATACAAAATCTTGCGGTTTCGTTCTTTCAGTTCACCAATATCTGCTTTGGCTACTTCCATGGTTGGGATAATCGCATGGTGATCGGATACTTTCTTTGAATTTAATACCTTACTCACGTCTGGGTGATATTCCAGACCTTCAGCATAAGGCATTTTCCCAAGTAACATCTGAATCAGTGTTTCAGTGCTTTCTCCCATCTCATCTGTCAGATACTGGCTGTCTGTTCTCGGATAAGTAA